>Ga0209202_1001123_pt1 | contig 17427 bp, 14 predicted proteins | sample AD_UKC032_MetaG_FD_184416 | JGI IMG/M metagenome (GOLD analysis project Ga0209202, IMG submission 184416) | Active sludge microbial communities of municipal wastewater-treating anaerobic digesters from USA - AD_UKC032_MetaG (SPAdes) (version 2) | ecosystem: Engineered > Bioreactor > Anaerobic >... | reverse complement strand
GGTTTTGATGCTTACCGCAAAGCAGCTGACCCCGGCAGAGGCGCAGGAATACGGGATCTTTATTGAGGATTATGTCTTAAAACCTATCACCCACCGCGAACTGTACGATTCCATCGAGCATGTACTCAACCGCCGCCAGTCCATAAAATCGGATATGGACCTCGCCAAGAAATCCGGGTTCGACGCGGAGACCATCACCGAATATGCCCGCCTGAGTAAGAGCGTGGACGTGAACCGCCGCCTCATGAAGATACTCGAGACAACCTATAATTTTAATGACTCAAAAGTGCGCGTCAGCGAAGAGATCGCCCGTGCAATAAAAAGTATGGAGACGAACATCAAGTTTCAGGAACAGCGGCTCCAGCAGATCAAGGATGAGATAATGGGTAGCAATTCCTGAAACCACCCATTCCCAAGGTATCCTGTTACGCCCGAGCCCCCTCAAGGCCACGAAGGGTGCTGCATACGGAATATATCCATAGGTATGTTCCCGACAGAAAATAATCGGTCTCGCTTTGAGGAGATGCGAGAGTGGCAGCTTCTGTTCTGATCACAGCTGACGCTCTTCTGTTGTCGTTTGTCCCCTGGTGCTTCCGAGGAGTCAAAGATCCGGAAAAGTTGGCCGTCCTGACATGAAGACCAGATACCGCGCAGGTATGACAACATTAGATCTTTTTCGTCATGTACACCATGTGGGGTTCGTGGACGATTGGGAAACGCTTTAAAAAAACCCTCCAAAAAAATCATGGGTTTTTCCAGGTTCTCATGCCCTGGCCACTAAGATCATACCTGAGAAATCCCAGGAGAACCGCATGAGCAAATATCCGTGATTTCGTCCCGGTACCGGCGAATCTGATCATCGCCTGAAGGCAAACCGCGTCTTCGGGCGCCATTGTGCCGTCAAGAAATGAGATTCTTCAGGCAAAGGATGCAGTCAATGATCATGGGAAGACTATAAAGATAAGGGTAGAGTCTCATCTTTACCACCAACCCAAAATCGAAATCATGACGTGAAATCTGCCTGAGATGGAGCTCCTAGATTTTGATAAAAAAAAGTATTCCCAGGCGCATTGAGACAATGATGACGCTCCAGGGGCATCGCCCCGCCGCTATGGCGCCCCAGTTGCGATTATCCGGGTATCCACAAATCGACGTTTGGGGAAGTATGAGGAATCACATGCGCGATTGAGCCCCCTTGGGGGCGGGCTGGCGCGAGGGGGGGGCGACATTCGAGCAAAAAATTAGTGGCTAGATTGCTACTATACCCAAGATAATTCTGGGTACTGAAAGAATATCGAATCAGATGAAAAATCTTGGTGTTTTTTTCCACCTGAACGGAGGTCCACGATCAGCATATTCCCGCGGATGAACCAGCATCCAACTCAATTGAGAAGGAAAGGCCCATCCCGACGGCAGATGGTTCAGTGGGATCAACGGGAACGATACCTCAGCGACATGTGTTCAGAAACCCTGCCTTATGACGGATTCAATAAGAATGTTTAAATAGTTTTCTGGCGTTGTTATAATGCTGTACATCCTTATTTATTCCGGGGTTCGTAGCTCAGTTCGGTAGAGCGCCTGGCTTTTAACCAGGTGGTCGGGGGTTCAAATCCCTCCGGGCCCGTTGCCACGAGAGAACGTGGATTTTTTGCGGTGATGCATCTGAGAGGAAGTCTGTTCATTTGGGAGGGGGGTTTTCATTGAGCACCAAACTTAATGTGTTGGAGCACGTGATGGTGCCCGATCATAAAATCATGAGCGATGAAGAAGTTTCTCAACTTCTCTCACGCTACAACATTACTACCGAACAATTACCAAAAATCTATCATGACGATCCAGCGGTAAAAGAGATCGGCGCAAACGCCGATGACGTGATACGAATTATTCGGGCGAGTCACACTGCTGGCAGGGCCGAGGCATATCGTCTCGTGGTCAAGAGACCAAAGAAGTAATTTCCGGGGTTGGTCAGTCTGATTGACAGAAGTATTTTATCGAGGGCATATTTTTCACGGGAGCATGTTGCGCGCCACCAGCTTGACTCCTTCAACTATTTCTTAAAACACAATCTCCAGAAAGTGGTCAATGAGCAGCGGGTTATCGAGACTGATATCGAGAACCGGGGCAAGAACAACGATCCAGTCTGGGTAGAACTCGGGACAATCGAGGTCAAAAGACCTCTGGTCCGGGAAGCTGACGGATCGCAGGGAGAGTTATATCCGTCCGAGGCACGGCTGCGGAACCTGACGTATGCTGCGCCGATCCAGCTCGGCCTGACTCTCGTTCATGGCGAGGACCGGCAGGATCCGATTATCACCACGATCGGGCAGCTCCCCATCATGGTCGGTTCGCTCTCCTGCAACCTTTACGGCATGGATGACGGGCAGCGGATCCTCCATGGGGAAGATGCGTTTGATGCGGGAGGATATTTCATTGTCAACGGGACCGAGCGGGTGCTGATGACTCTTGAGGACCTTGCGTCCAACAAGATCATGACCGAGTTCACTGAACGCTATAACGAGCGGATCTATGTTGCCAAGGTGTTCTCCCAGTTCCGCGGTTACCGGGCACTGGTTGTTGTTGAGCGAAACAAGAAGAATCTCCTCGAGGTATCTTTCCCGTCCGTTGCCGGCCACCTGAAATTCGTGGACCTGATGCGGGCACTGGGCATGACCAATGACCAGGAAGTCGTAAACGCGGTCTCTGCTGATGAAGATATCCTGACGTTCATGATGCAGAATCTTGAGGAGAGCGAGTGCGACTCGGTTGACGGCGGTGTCATGTATGTCGGTAAAAAGCTGGCACCCAACCAGACCAAGGACTACCAGCGGAAGAGAGCGGAGTTTGTGCTCGACAACTACCTTCTGCCCCACCTCAATTACGCCATGCCGGCTAATCTCAAGGAAGGAGAAGAGGGTTACCTGGAAGCAGTACTTTCGGTAAGGCTGGCAAAAGCTCATTTCCTCGGCCGCATGGCAGAGGCCTGTTTCGATCTTGTCCTGAACAAGCGCAGGATCGATGATAAGGACCATTATTCAAACAAGCGTCTGAAACTTGCCGGTGACCTGATGGAGGATCTCTTCCGAATTTCTTTGAACCGGCTTACAAGGGATATCAAGTACCAGCTCGAGCGGGCCAGCATGCGTCACCGGGACCTCTCGATTGCAACCGCGGTCCGTGCCGACGTACTGACGGAGCGCCTCCTCCACCCGCTTGCCACCGGCAACTGGGTTGGCGGGAGGACGGGTGTCTCCCAGCTCCTCGACCGCGTCGACCACATGGCCGTACTCTCGCACCTCCGCCGCGTGATCTCACCTCTCTCCCGGTCCCAGCCCCACTTCGAGGCCCGTGACCTGCACCCGACCCAGTGGGGCCGGATCTGCCCGAGCGAGACACCTGAAGGACCAAATTGTGGTCTCGTGAAAAACTTCGCCCAGATGGTGGAGATCAGCAAGGGAGTCGACGACGAGGAAGAGGTCCTGCGGATTTTGCACAGTCTCGGTGTCGAGCAGATACGGGGTGAATCATGAGCAAGAAGTCGCGGGTCTTTGTTGATGGGGCGCTCATAGGCCTTGTCGATGACCCGAAAGCGCTGGTGACGACCATCCGCTCCATGCGCAGGCAGGGAACGATTCCCGCGGAAGTGAATGTCTCGCACAAGGAATACAATGGCGATGTTGTCATTCTGACCGACCGGGGTCGTGCCCGCCGCCCGCTTATTGTCCTGAAGAACGGTGAGCCGCTTATAACAGAAGAGGACCTCGCACGGCTTGAGAAGAAGGAAGTTGAGATTTCCTCCTTTGTCCAGCGAGGCCTGATAGAATTCGTCGATGCCGAAGAGGAAGAAGATCTCCTCATTGCCATGGACTTCTCGAAACTGACCCCCGCTCATACCCACCTTGAGATCGATCCCTCCCTGATTCTCGGTATTGGTGCAGCCCATGTACCGTTCCCCGAACATAATGCCAGCCCGCGTGTGACAATGGGTGCGGGAATGGTCAAGCAGGCGCTCGGCTTCGGTGCGGCGAACATGAAGCTCCGCCCGGACACCCGTGGCCACCTGCTCCATTACGTGCAGAAACCTCTCACTCACACCCAGACCTCGGAACTGATCGGCTCGGATGACCGTCCTGCAGGGCAGAACTTCGTGGTTGCCATCCTTTCGTACGAGGGCTACAATATTGAAGATGCGCTCATCTTCAACAAGGCCTCCATCGAGCGCGGCCTTGGCCGTTCCCACTTCTTCAGGACCTATGAAGGAGAGGAACGCCGCTACCCCGGCGGCCAGATCGATCGCATCGAGGTCCCGGAAGAGGACGTTGCCGGCGCCCATGGAGCCGAGTCCTACAAGAACCTTGATGAGGACGGGGTCATCAACCCCGAGACCGTTGTTGCAGAAAAAGACGTCCTGATAGGGAAGACTTCGCCTCCCCGGTTCCTCGAAGAACCCACCGGCGAACTCATCGCGGTCGAGAAGCGCCGCGACACCTCTGTCACCATGCGCAGCAACGAGCACGGTATCGTCGACACGGTCATCATAACCGAAGGGGAGAACAGCTCGCGCCTTGTCAAGGTCCGGACCCGTGACCTTCGTGTCCCGGAAGTTGGCGATAAGTTTGCTTCCCGCCACGGGCAGAAAGGAGTTGTTGGTCTTATCTCCCAACAGGAAGACATGCCCTTCACCGAGAGTGGCCTCTCACCCGATCTTGTCATCAACCCCCACGCCATCCCGAGCCGGATGACCATCGGGCACATGCTCGAGATGATCGGGGGCAAGGTCGGATCCCTCGAAGGCAGGCGCATCAACGGCACAGCTTTCGGCGGTGAAAGCGAGGCGGATATCCGCGCCTCCTTAAAGAAACTCGGCTTCTCACACAATGGAAGGGAGGTCATGTATGACGGTATCACCGGAAAGGTCTTCAAGGCCGATGTTTATATCGGCGTTATCTACTACCAGAAGCTCTACCACATGGTGTCGTCCAAGATGCACGCCCGCTCCCGCGGCCCGGTGCAGGTCCTGACGCGCCAGCCGACTGAAGGGCGGGCCCGTGAGGGTGGACTACGGTTCGGTGAAATGGAGCGGGATGTCATGATCGGCCACGGCGCTGCCATGGCCCTCAAGGAACGTCTGCTCGATGAATCGGACAAGGTGAATGAATACGTCTGCGCCCACTGCGGTATGGTTGCGATGCTCGACCGCAAACGAAACATGACCCGCTGTCTTGCCTGTGGCAATGAGACAGATATCTATTCCGTGGAAATGAGTTATGCGTTCAAGCTCCTGCTGGACGAGATGAAGAGCATGGGTATAGCGCCCCGGCTGAGATTACAGGACGTGGTGTAACATGCCATCCCCAAAACGAATCGGACAGATTGAGTTCGGATTATTATCCCCCAAAGAGATCCGTGAGATGAGCGTCAGAAAAATCATATGGGCTGACACCTATGATGATGACGGGTTCCCGTACCCTCAGGGGCTCATGGACTTAAACCTCGGGGTCATCGATCCCGGTCTCCGGTGCAAGACCTGTGACCAGAAAGCGAGCGAGTGCCCCGGTCACTTCGGCCATATTGAGCTTGCAAAACCTGTCATCCATGTCGGGTACACACGCCTTATCCGGAAACTCCTGCGGGTCACCTGCCGTGCCTGCGGCCGGGTGCTGCTGAGTCCCGAGGAGATCGAGAAGGTTGTCGGAACAGAAGATGACCAGACCGGTGACCTGCTCTCGGAAAAGGATGTCAAGAAGGAGCGGGTCTGCCCTCACTGTGGTGAACAGCAGCTCAAGATCAACTTCGAGAAACCAACCACCTTCTCCGAAGTGGTAATCGAGGACGGGAAGAAGGTTGAGCATAAACTCACCCCTGCCGATATCCGCGCACGGATGGAGAAGATCCCAAATGAAGACCTTATCCCCCTCGGCATCAACCCGGATGTTGCCCGCCCCGAATGGACGATCCTCACCGTCCTTCCTGTCCCGCCGGTAACGATGCGCCCATCCATCATCCTCGAGAATGGGCAGCGGTCGGAAGATGATCTGACCCATAAGCTTGTTGATATTATCCGTATCAACCAGCGGTTCAAGGAGAACCAGGACGCCGGGGCTCCCCAGCTGATCATCGAGGATCTCTGGGAACTTCTGCAGTACCACGTCACCACCTACCTCGATAATGAAGTGGCCGGCTGTCCCCCCGCCCGCCACCGCAGCGGACGGCCGCTCAAGACTCTTTCCCAGCGTCTCAAGGGCAAGGACGGGCGGTTCCGCGGGTCCCTCTCCGGTAAACGGGTCAATTTCTCGAGCCGTACCGTCATATCCCCCGATCCGAACCTATCTGTATCGCAGGTCGGGGTTCCCCGTGCGGTAGCAAACGAGATGACAATCCCGATACGGGTTACAGCCTACAACATCGAAGAGCTCAAACAGATCGCCCGCACCGGCCCGGTCCGCCCGAACGTAAATGCACCCTGCGGTGCAAACTACGTGATCCGGCCCGATAACAGGAGGCTTCGCCTTGGTGCAGATAACCTTGACACGGTTGCTGACATGATCGAGCCCGGCTGGACTGTTGAACGCCAGCTCCGCGATGGCGATGTCGTGCTCTTCAACCGGCAACCGTCGCTGCACCGGATGAGTATCATGGCCCATCGCGTCAAGGTGATGGAAGGCAGGACTTTCCGGCTGAACCCGGCAGTCTGCCCCCCCTACAACGCTGACTTCGATGGTGACGAGATGAACATGCATGTGCCGCAGACCGAAGAAGCGCGGGCTGAAGCCACTATCCTCCTCTCCGTACATGAGAATATCCTGTCTCCCCGCTTCGGTGGTCCCATCATCGGCGGTATCCATGACCATGTTTCGGGAATTTTCATGCTCACGCATGACACCCGCTGGTTCACGAAAGAAGAGGTACTCTACCTCCTCCGGTACTCCCGTATCGAGCACATGCCTCCCCCGGGCAAGAAGGAAGGTGGCGTGGAATACTGGAGCAACAAGCAGGTATTCTCCCAGATACTTCCCGAACTCAACATGGTCTTCAAGGCCAGCTCCTGCCAGAACTGTGATCTCTGTAAAAAGGAGCTTTGTGATCGGGACGCCTATGTCAGGATCATTGACGGAAAACTGGAGAGCGGTACCATCGACAAGAAGGCTATCGGTGCATTCGATGGCCAGATTGTTAACCGCGTTATCCGGCAGCAGGGCATGAGGCGTGCAGCAGCTTTCATCGATGATTTGACCAAGCTCTCGATCCGTGCGATCATGTTTGACGGTTTCTCGTTCGGTATCGATGATGAGGACCTGTCCAGGACCGAGTACGGTCAGATCGATGAGGTCTTAAAGAATGCGGCGCTCGATGTCACGCGCCGCATCAAGATTTATGAGGACGGGCAGCTTGAACCCATGCCCGGGCGAACCGTTGAGGAGACGCTCGAGATGCAGATCATGCAGGTGCTCGGGAAAGCCCGTGACCAGACCGGTCAGATTGCCGGCCGTCACCTTGGTCTCGGGAACAGCGCCGTTGTGATGGCTGTTTCCGGTGCACGTGGATCCATGCTGAACCTGACCCAGATGGCCGGATGTATCGGCCAGCAGTCCGTTCGTGGTGAGCGGATCATCCGTGGATATGATGACCGTACGCTCCCACACTTCCGCAAAGGCGACCGCGGCTCCGATGCTCATGGGTTCATCCAGCACAGCTACAAGGGCGGCCTGAACCCGACCGAGTTTTTCTTCCATGCAATCGGTGGTCGTGAAGGGCTTGTTGACACGGCAGTCCGTACTTCCCAGAGCGGGTACCTCCAGCGCAGGATGATCAATGCCCTGCAGGACCTCAAGGTAGCATATGACGGCACGGTCCGGTCCACCGGAGGCAAAATCATCCAGTTCCAGTATGGTGAAGACAATACCGATCCGACCAAGAGTGCGTTTGGCGATCCCGTGGATGTCAAAGGTATTGTCGAGAGTATTTTAAAAGAGGAGGTCTGATTGATGCCTCTTGCAGACAAGTACGACAAGAAAGTTGAGGCGGCAGATCTCCCGCAGAAGACCAAGGACCAGATACGCAAATTCCTTTCAGAAAAAGAGGTCACCGATACCCAGTTCAAACAGATCCTTGAACGGGTGCTCAATGAATACAAGTCCACAAGGATTGAAGCTTGCGAGGCAGTCGGTGTGATCGCTGCCCAGTCCATCGGAGAGCCCGGTACACAGATGACCATGCGAACATTCCACTACGCGGGTGTTGCGGAGATCAACGTTACCCTTGGTCTGCCGCGCCTTATCGAGATCATGGACGCAAGAAAGGAGCCCAGCACACCTACGATGACGGTCTTTCTTGAGCCGGAGTACGGCAATGACCGTGACAAGGCCCGCGAGGTCAGCTGGCAGATTGAGGCTGCCCCGCTCCATGAGTTCGGGGATATCACGACCGACATGGAGAACATGCAGGTTGTTGTCCATATCAACACCAAGGTCTGCGACAAGCGGAAGATCTCCCCCATGGCGATCATGGAAACAGCCCCCAAGAAGATCCGCGACCGCCGCCATTACCGGGACTTCGAACACGAGATTGACGAGGCAAATGCAGCGATCATCTTCATCCCAAAGGACAAGGAGAGTTACCAGAACCTCTTCCAGCTGGCCGAGCACGTGAGAAACGTGATCGTGCAGGGCATCGACGATATCCTCCGTGTCGTCGTCAGGAAGGAGACCGGAGAGTATATACTTTATACTGAAGGATCCAACCTTAAGGATGTCTTTGATGTTGCCGGTGTGGATACAACCCGTACCCGCACAAACAATATCAGCGAAATCGCATCCGTGCTCGGTGTTGAGGCAGCAAGGAATGCGATTATCCACGAAGCAGTATCCACGCTCAATGAGCAGGGTATCCTCGTGGATGTCCGCCACCTGATGCTCGTCTCTGATATGATGTGCATGGAAGGCGAAGTCAAGCAGATCGGCCGTCACGGTATTGCCGGGGAGAAAGAGAGCGTTCTTTCCCGCGCAGCATTCGAAGTGACGGTTAATCACCTGCTCGATGCAGCCGTGGCAAATGAAGTTGATGAACTGAGCGGTGTGACTGAGAACGTTATCGTCGGCCAGCCCATCCAGCTTGGTACCGGCGATGTAAAACTGGTCGCAGTCAGACAACACGACAACTGATAATCTTAAAAAAAACCAGAGGAATTGTACATGGATTTTAATGCTTCACTCAGAAGAGCTATCAAGACCGGAAATGTCATTCTTGGCCAGAACAACACAGAAAAATGTATCAAAGAGGGAAAAGCCCAGATGATCGTCGTTGCAGGGAACTGCCCGGCCAGATTCAAATCCAAACTTTCGAGTTACGAAAACCTCTTTATCCATACATTCGAGGGTTCCAGCGTGGCGCTTGGCAAGGCCTGCGGTAAGCCGTTCATGGTGAGTACGCTCGCTATTGTAACCCCGGGTGAATCGGACATCCTCTCCCTCAAGAGGGCGTAAAGCGGGGGTATGCTATGGTCGAAGTGAAACTGACTGAAGACTGTATGCGCCTGATCTCCCAGTTCGAGAGCCTGACCGGTGCGGGAAGCCGAGACTGCGTTGTTGATGATCGTAACGGCCGGCTCATCTTTGTGATCAACCCCGGTGATATGGGACTTGCCATTGGCAAGAAGGGGGCCTCCATCAAGAAAGCCTCTGAAGTCATGGGCAAGAAGATTGAGGTCGTGGAATATAACAGCAACGTGGAACAGTTCTTAAAGAATTGTTTTTTACCTGCACAGGTCACCTCCATCCAGTTTGAAGGAGAAGGCGATCTGCAGACCGCCACCATTGATGTCCGTGACGAAGACCGTGGTATCGCGATTGGCAAGGATGGCAAGAACATCTTCAAGGCCAAGAAGCTCTCGCTGCGCCAGCACAATATCGCTGACGTCCAGATCCTCCAGAAACCCATGGACGGCACTGCTCCGGCTGAGGGGCAAAACCAGCTGTAATCTTTTTTTTTAATTTCACAGAGATATTTATAGGAATCCGGCACTCTGCGACCGTTTTTTTGGGCTCTTGGTGAAAACCTCATTTTCTTCCCATGTTCGATCCCCTTGCACCATGCCTGCTCCCATCGGAGAGGGGGTTCCATTACGACAGGACTGTCCATTAAATCTTCTTTCGTGATTATCGCCATGCGTGGGCTGCCCAGCTGCGTGGGCTCAAGCGTGAGGGAAAGCCCCAGAATGCGTCTATCCTATGAAAATTGGATTGAACAAGTGTGATTTTTTGGCTCGGTAGAAAACCTCGTCTTATGGTGTCAGTGACCCTCTGTGGTAATTATGAGGGGGTAGGCCCCCTTTTGTCCTCCCCCTTACCCGGCCATACTCCACAGGGCGAGCCCCGACGAGGCGGCGAGCGCCCGTGGCCCTATCGCTCATCAATATAATTTCTCATAGAGGATTTCCCATGAAAATCGCAGTTAAACAAATGTGGCTTTAGGATTTTTCACGTTCTCAATTATTTGCGATGAACCCCGCCGCCCCGAAGGGCCCCCCGCGGCGGCCTTAATTACCGTACTCGTACAAAAATCCGGTAATCTGCCCCGCTGTGCCCCGCGAGGGGCCCTGAGGCAAAGGAGTCCTCATATCTGCAATGTTCATCGTTCCGGTCTGAACCGACCCATTCTTTCCTGTTTCTCCAGAGCTGTTTTTTGTTTTTATATTAAACCTGATGTGGTCATCCATCCCTCTTCATTAAGGAGGGAAATCCCCTCTCGTCCCCCATGGTGAATACACCCCGTGGATGCACACTCCTGACGCCCCCTTGTAACGTTATGAAGAATTCTTCGAACCTTCCATGCAGGTAACCCCATTTACGCATGCCCGAACGGGGATGAAGCCCTGAAGCGGAAAGACAAAAAAAGAGCAAAAAACGGGCCTGGGGGGATTTGAACCCCCGGCATCCGGGTTAGAAGCCCGGCGCTATGTCCAGGCTAAGCCACAGGCCCTCATCTGGACGCCAATAACTTTCGCGCTTGAGGATAATATCTGTTTCCTGAACGGGACAAAAAAAACAGGTATGCTTATTGATGCTCAATCCTGTCGATGATCTTATCAAGCCGGTCGGTGATACTCTCGAGTTTCTCTTCTGTTGACTGAATTTCCACGTGGCTTAAGGCAAACCAGATGGTGGTGCAGCCGACACCGAACATCGCGATTGAGAACATAAACATGGTAGGATCGTGGTTGACGGTCATCATGTAGACGCTATAGATAATCAGATATCCCCCGGCACACATGATCAGTATCATAAAAACGACCTGTGCCCATTCCTTGGGTCCAAACGACTTGCAGTCTTCGAGGAAACTTTTTTCCGGCATGAGTATCCTTATAGTCAGGTTTCTATCCCGTGGTATTTATACTGTCGGGAACCATCCGGTTACGGGAGAGGCTTCGCGGTGGAATTTGGGTGCCGCGGAACCCTGCAGGTTGTATCACATTTCCCACGCAATTATTCTGAATAAATTTCCAAAAATATATCAGATGCCGGAACCAAGTTCATTCATCTGAAAAAAACGATTGGGAGGTCAAAGTATGAAACATTCCATGAATATCGTTTGTTCTATTCTCCTGCTGCTCATGGTGGCTGTTCCCGTTGGTGCAACGATTACCAAAATCAGTCCTGCAGGAGGCTACACTGGCAGGACTGCAACCGTAACAATCACCGGGTCCAACTTTACACAGTCCTACGTGGAAGTCATGCTGACAAAGGGCAGCAGGGAAATTTTCGGCTCGACCGGACTTAAAACCAATACATCGGTTACCTGTTCCTTTGCCGTCTCCAAAACAGATACAACGGGAGACTGGGACCTGATCGTTACGAATTATGACGGGTACAAACATACGAAACCGAATGCATTTACCGTAAGGAAGCCCATGACCCTGACTTCCATCAATCCCCTGCATGCCCGGGTCAACAACGACAGCGTTGATTTCACCATTGTGGGGACGTATCTTGCCGAGGTAGAGGACGTGTTTCTCTATAATAACGATTATGACAATATTACCGCAACAGATGTTGTTGGAATATCAGCAACAAAAGTGGAAGGGACCTTCGACCTGACCGATGCGGAAGTCGATAACTACGACGTTTGTGTTGTGGATGATATGGGAACCGAAGAATGCGATCTCACCTTTGAGATCACCACCGATGAAGTCGGCAGTATTGATATCTCCTCATCACCCTCCGGCGCATCGATCTATGTGGATGGTTCCCTGGAGGGAACAACTCCCGATACTGTCGAGAACCTGGAAGAAGGAACCTACCGGGTGGTTCTGAAAAAGAGCGGTTATAGTGACTGGGGGAAGACCATAAAAGTCACCGCTGGTGACAGTACCGAGGTGAATGCGTATCTCGATGCCATCGCCACGGTCTCAACAACCATCCCGACAACCCGGCCTACAACCGTAAAAACCACCCGTGCCAGTACCCTGAAGGTGCCGACATCATGGCCAAGTGCCACCGTACCTGCCACAACGACGTCATCGCCATTTGATCCTGCGGTTGTTCTCGGTGCTGCCGGCATTGCCCTCGCTCTTGTCATACACCGGCGCAGGTAATTTTTTTTGCTCATGATCAACACTCGTTTCGCTGATTGGATCGCACCCTCGCACGGTTCCCGTACCAGCACGGTTCTCCCGCGCCTGCCGGTGCCGCGGAGGGTTCTCGGGATTATGTTCTGACACTGCAGCCGGGTGCGTCAGGAAGGAGAAAGGATGTCCCTGTTCACAACATATATCTGATGAGGATTCCAAAATTTTCATTCAACCGATAAATCAAAAAGTCCTGGCATGAAACGCTTCCCGCTCATCATTTGTCTAATCTTTTTGGGCCTTCTCATAGCGGCAGGGATACCGATAGTTGCAGCTACACCGTCAATATCCTATGTCTCCCCTTCAAGCGGGGCTTATGGGCAGACTGTTACCGTAACTATCCATGGTTCTGGTTTCGATCAAAGCAACACCGTGGAACTGTACAGATGTCCTTCAAAATATGGAGGAGCCTCTGGAACTGGTCTTATTTACGGATCAATTACCGGCCGAACTGCCACAACAATAACCGCCCGGTTCGATCTCTCCGGTTCACAGGTTGTTGGAGGCGTTTATGACGTTGTCGTCAATAATCCTGGTATGACCATGATGGATGCGGCCTTCACCGTCAATGGGGGCCCCTCATCAGGGACAACCCCGGTCCCGACAACATCCTCGACACCAACGCCCACAGCCACGACAACCACGTGGACAACAACGACCACGACAACCACACAGACTACAAAGACCGCGGCCACAACGGCACCAACCGGTAAAAACAGTGTCTTTTTCGAGACCAACCCCTCCGGTGCATCGATTTCCATGAGCGGGAATGCGATCGGTACAACCCCTTTTACCTACTATACCGACAAAGATGGCACGTTCAGTGTGGTCGCAAGGAAGAGCGGGTATGAGGTCTACGAAGGCCGGGTTACGATTATCGATGGCCAAAGAGTCCGCTTCTATGGCCTGCTCACGCCCCTTTCATCCGCCACTACAACCAGCACGACCAACCCCGCAACCGTTCTCACCACGTCTGCTTCCGGTAAACCGACAACGTCTGTTCCCGGCACACCGGTCAATACGAGTTCCACAATCCGGAAGTCCATGCTGAAGATCCCGACCCCCCTGGGAACCGACCCTCCCCTTACCGAAGAGGCACCCACGGATCCCGTCATCGCTCTCTGGGCTGCGGGCATCGTACTTCTGCTCGTCGTGATCCGGCGCCGGTAATTTTTTTATTGTCTGCTGGAAATCCGTCCCTTTTTAGCGGTCAACTGGTATATGGCACCCGTGCCGTGAAAATCCTGCAGGCGGAGTATTGAGATGATATCTGAATGAGAATCATCCCGGCAGGGACCGGGTCATTACCTGCGTCAAAAAATAAAAAAGGCGATGTAGAAACGGGCACTGTAGAGATCCTTTGAATATTTCTTATGCTCTTGGGGGCATGCAGGCATGCCCCCGCCGCTGTGGCATCCCCCGGTTGCGATTGTGCTGTATTACCTGTACGCAATCATCGGGATATTTCCAATTCATGTAATGCCGAGGAATCGCAATGCGCCATGATCCCCCGATCGGGGCAGGGATGGTGCAAGGGGGGCAATCATCATTTGAAAAGAGGATTTCTCCTGAAGCCGAAAAAAGGACGGATTATCCTGCGTGATAACAGGACGACTTGAGCACTTCAACCTCTGTCGGCTGTGTCAGCCCCTCATGGAAGACGTCCTTGATTATCGAGGATGCACAGTATTTCACCTGTACGCGGGCGGACATCCTCTCCCTTTCTTCGAAATGGATTCCGTACGAGAACTCTACCATCCGCTTCATGGTGATGCTGGAGGAGAGCACGAAAGCGCAGATGCCCGCATCACCGGGGCCCAGGTCCTCGAGGTCGATGGAGGTCATGAAAATATGGGTATCCGGACCCGGCTCGACCGAGGCCATGGTCACGATGTTATGCGTGCTCTGTAGTTCGATCGTCCGGGGCCGTCCCGCTTTGATGTCCCTGATCACCTCAGGAGAAATTCCGGTTAAGGCAGCACATCGCATCTTGCTCACCCGTACATCGGCAGATCTTTTTTCGGGGTCTGTTCTGCCTGCTGCTGGACTTCCTCGGCAATCTTGCCCATGCTCTGCTCGATCTCGACCGCCTGCTCAATAAGGGGCCTGACCTCAAGCCCGAGGTCGTACAGCTTATTGAGCACCTCGATCGTGGCAGCAGAGGCCCGCGGGTCGGGCGCATTCACCGTCTCCCCGAGCAGGCCATAGCCGGGGATGCCCCTCACCTTGCATTCGGTCAGGATGCTCGAGGCAATGCCCGAGATACTCCCGACCGGCAGCAGGATCGTGGAGTCCCTGATGCGGGCAAGGCTTTCCTGGGTGGTTGATACACCAAAAACCCGTTTATCCGGCTCGTTTGTAACGATACCTGCAATAGTGAGCACCTCTTTTGGCTTGTACTGCATGAGCCAGTCAAGGATGGCGTTGGAGATCTCATAGCAGATTGGTGGTGCGATGGGGATGTCGGCAACGATCGCTGTAATATTATATTTATCATTGTTTTTGGTATAAAGGCGGACCGGGTCGTTGATGATACCGCTGTTCATCATGGCGAGCGGGGGGAAGTACTTCGAGGTCATTGACCCGACCTGTTCAAACTCCATCTGGTCCACGATGTACTGGAGGGCGATGGTCCCGACGAGCCCGCTGCCCGGGAATCCCATGAGGACCGCCCCGTTGAGCGGGATCGGTTTTGAAAAAATTTTAAGGTCTGATGATTGTTCTGCCGTCATTAGATTAACATACACCCACGAGTAAAAAAGTATTATGCAAGAATACCCCATCAAACGCGGGCTCACAAAGGATCTTGAAGCAAGGGCAGTTGCCGAGTTGAAAAACTGTTTCGGGGTAGAGCCCGATAAGACCGCAAAGGGTTACCGGATTAAGGCAGGGGCACTCAGACGCCTTGACGTAACGTTTGGTGCCGGCAGCAAGTCGATCATCATCGATACGGAGTCTGACATCAGTGCTCCTGATGAGGTGATCATTGATACCAACAGGCGTTTCCGGAAGTATCTCGACATTGTCACGGGATTTTCCACCAAGGAACGGGTCAAGCGGGCAAAGAGTGTTGCCGGTGAATAGGCAACCGGCCTTCCGGTAAGGCTGCTGCAGCCTGGAACCCGAACCACGGACTCGTTTTTTTGGTCCCTGGCAAAGCAATGCTCTTAATGGAGCGCGTACAATGTCTTTTACGTGATGATTTTATGCCGTTTTGTCCTGAATGCGGTAAAAATGTAGGATTCTCGCAGAAATTCTGCCGGAACTGCGGGGCATCACTTATCGAAGATTTACCTGCTGCCGCCCCTCCGGTTTCCTCTGCGCCCCAGACCCCGACCTGCCGCTCCTGCGGCTCACCACTGGTACCTGATGAGAAGTTTTGCGGGAACTGTGGGGCAAAGACCGGGGATTCTTTGGCGGGTACCCCGTCCCCTGCACCGGTTCCCGTCTATCCACCGGCAGCGGTGACACCTCCCGTTCCAGCCCCTGTTCCTGTGCCGGTCCCGGCGGCTGTCCCCTCAGTGCCTGCAGCCCAGCCCCCAGGGATGGTCTGCCGGTCGTGCGGCACTCCCATGTCTCCCGATATGAAATTCTGCGGAGCCTGTGGAACTTTTGCAGAGCCCGCAGTTGTGATGGCAGCCCCTCCACCTCCATCCTTTGTATCTCCACCCACTCCCGCCTATATACCCCCACCGGCCCAGATTCCCTCCGGCACCCAGCTCTGCAAAGCCTGCGGCAACCCGATCAGGGCGGGCGACAAGTTCTGCAGCAAATGTCTCGTGAAAGTCCCCGATCATCCTGCAGTGTCCCCGGCACCATCGGCGGTTTATCAGCCACCGCCGCCGCCACCCCCTCAGTATATAGCCCCGGTACCGGCACCGGAACCTGCCGCACCTTCAGCCACCGGTCTGACCTGCAAAGCCTGCGGCAACCCGATCAGGCCAGGCGACAAGTTCTGCAGCAAGTGTCTCGTGAAGGTCCCGGACCATCCGGCAGCGTCAGCAGCCGCATACTATGAACCACCACCGGCCCCTGCAGCTGCTGCACCGGGGGGGTATGTCTGTGCCTCCTGCGGGAGCCCGGTGAGCGGTCTGGAAAAGTTCTGCGGTATCTGCGGGGCTGTTGTCGTGGCAGCCCGGCCTCCCGCCCCGTTGCCGGCTGCACCGGCAGCACCCCCGGCAGGAAAGTTCTGCGGCAGTTGCGGAGCTGCGATCTCCAGCACAACAAAGTTCTGCGGCAGTTGCGGAGCCATGGTCAATACCACGAATGGTGGTGGGGACTCTTCCTTTCGTCCCGCAGTCCCGGTAGCGGCTGACGGGGAAGAGATCATCGGCGTCATTGCCAATGCACGCAAAGTCAAGCTCTTCGGGGCCTCATGGGACACATGGAATATTGTTGTCACCAGCAGGCGCATGATCATGGTTCAGATGACCGCAGCGATGCTGACCGCCGCAGTAGCGGAAGCCCAGGCGCGTGCTAAAGCAGAAGGCAAAGGGTTCTTCGCGATTATGAAGGATCAGATGGCCGCCCAGTTCAGGTACGCGGTCCGCTACGAAACCATGAATCCGGACATGGCACTCGCGGAAACCCCCGGCAACATCATGGTCGAGAACGCACGGATCACCGCAATCAACATGAAGCTCCGCGACACCGGATCCGGCGAAGTGGAATACACCGAGTTCAGGATGGCGGTCGAATCATCAGACGGGAAGTTTGAGTATATGATGGCTGAGGACGACCGGTACATAAACCTGCTCAAAATGGTCTACGGTGACAAGGTGCATATGCCGTTTGGCTACTTCAGGGTT
>Ga0209202_1001114_pt1 | contig 17482 bp, 16 predicted proteins | sample AD_UKC032_MetaG_FD_184416 | JGI IMG/M metagenome (GOLD analysis project Ga0209202, IMG submission 184416) | Active sludge microbial communities of municipal wastewater-treating anaerobic digesters from USA - AD_UKC032_MetaG (SPAdes) (version 2) | ecosystem: Engineered > Bioreactor > Anaerobic >... | reverse complement strand
TTCGCTCCGGCCATGAACGAGAACATGTATAACAGTCCCATCGTTCAGGAAAATTGTCAGAAATTGAAAAAACACGGCGCGTATTTTGTTGGACCGGCGACCGGGGATTTGGCTTGCGGAGTTCATGGAACAGGACATATTGCAGAGATCGAAGAGATCGTTGAAGCGGTTGAAAAATTTGTTCCTTGAAATTGCGGCGCGGTAGCCAAGTGGTAAGGCAGAGGTCTGCAAAACCTTCACCGCCGGTTCGATTCCGGCCCGCGCCTCCAAACAGCCATGGACATTTGCGCTTTATGGGGCAAGTGGTGGAATGGCATACACGCAGGACTTAAAATCCTGTGGCCGCAAGGCCGTGTGGGTTCGACTCCCACCTTGCCCATAATGAAGAAGCAAAAAAAGCTGTTTGATAACTATAAAAATTTTCTGGACCCGTAGCTCAGTTGGTTAGAGCGCTTCCTTGACATGGAAGAGGTCACAAGTTCGAGTCTTGTCGGGTCCACCATATTTTAACGCTGGTTGCGGCGTTCAGGACAAACATGGAATATAAAAATTATTTAGACACCTTAAGGCACAGTTGTGCACATATCATGGCTCAGGCTGTGGTTTCGTTGTGGCCCGATGTTAAGGTTGCCATCGGTCCTGCGATCGAGAACGGCTTTTATTATGATTTTGAAAAAGCTGAACCGTTCAGCGAACAGGATCTGAAAAAGATCGAGCATGAAATGCAACGGATCGTTAACCGCGACCCGAAGCTCGTCCAGTCGTTTATGTCTCGGCAGGAAGCACTTGCGTTCTTTGAAAAACGAAAAGAGCGATATAAAGTTGAGATCATCCGGGACTTGTCGGAAGAGCAGGTCTCTATTTTTACTACTGGTGAAGGGGATTTTGTGGACCTGTGCAAGGGGCCGCATGTTCAAAGCGCCGGGGAGATCAAAGCTTTTAAGCTTTTGTCCGTGGCCGGAGCCTATTGGCGCGGTGATGAAAAAAGGCCCATGCTTCAACGGATCTATGGAACGTGTTTTGAAACCAAAGAAGAGCTTGAAGCCTATTTGAATATGCTGAAAGAGGCGGAGAGGCGCGACCATCGCAAGCTTGGCACGCAGATGGAACTGTTTCAGATCTATCATGAGCAAGCGGGCGCGGGGCTGGTTTTTTATCATCCACAGGGCGCCATGCTGCGCAAGATCATCGAGGATTATGTTCGCGAAAAGCATTTGAAGAACGGGTATCAGTTCGTTCAGACTCCGAACATTTTAAAGGGAAAGCTTTGGGAACAGAGCGGGCATTCCGGTTATTATCGCGAGAACATGTATTATTTTCAGGTCGATGATGAAGAATACGCGGTCAAGCCCATGAACTGTCCCGGGCACATGCTCATTTATAATTCAAAGATCCATTCGTACCGGGAATTTCCCATTCGTTTTTTTGAACTCGGGACTGTTTATAGGCAAGAAAAGGCCGGGGTTTTACACGGCCTTTTAAGAGTTAGAGGATTTACTCAGGATGACGCGCATATTTTTTGCAGGGCGGATCAACTAAAAGGCGAGATCAAAAGCGTTCTGGATTTTGTTTTCAGCATGATGAAGGATTTTGGCTTTCAGAACATGGAGATTGAAGTCAGCACCAAGCCACAGAAATATATCGGCCGGGATGAAGACTGGGAGCATGCGACGGAAGCGCTGGAGTGTTCGTTGAAAGAAAAAAACATTCCTTATAAAATTAACGCTGGCGACGGGGCGTTTTATGGACCGAAGATTGACATTAAGCTTAAAGACGCCATTGGAAGGTCCTGGCAGTGTGCGACGATCCAGTGTGATTTTTCTTTGCCGGAGAGGTTCGATCTGACGTATATGGATGAGGATGGAACGGCGAAGCGGCCGATTATGATCCATCGGGCGGTTTTAGGAAGCGTGGAACGGTTTATCGGGACCCTGATCGAGCATTATGCAGGGAATTTTCCGGTGTGGTTAGCCCCGACCCAGGCGATCGTGATCCCGATCAAGACAGAACATGAGGCCTATGCTCAAAGCGTGATGGATGATTTACAAAGGCAGCAGATACGGGTTATAATGGATAACCGAAACGAAAGCTTGAGTAAACGCATTCGGGAAAGCACCATGAAGAAAGTCCCATATGTTCTGGTCATCGGAGACAAAGAGCAGGCTGAAAAAATGGTTTCCGTGCGTAAGCGCGGAAATGAAGATCTGGGAAGTATGAGCGTGGCTGTATTTTCACAGCGCGCTTTGGAAGATATACAGCATAAGAGATAACAGGTTCAATCATAAAGAGGAGGTGCTGTCATTCAAAAGTTCGTCCGAGTTAATGAGCGCATCAGAGCTCCAGAGGTCCGGGTTATCGGTCCGAATTCAGAACAGCTTGGCGTTGTGGTTTTGAAAAGAGCCTTAGAGTTGGCCGTAGAACAAGAACTAGATCTGGTTGAAGTAGCCCCGACGGCAAAGCCCCCGGTTTGCCGCATCATGGATTATAGTAAATATAAATACGACCAAGAGAAAAAAGAGCGCCGGGTTAAAAAGAACCAAAAGGTCTCTCATCTGAAGCAGATCAGGATCAAGCCGCACATTGATGAGCATGATTATCAGATCAAGCTGAAACAGGTTCTGGCGTTTTTGAACAAACACGACAAGGTTAAGGTGAATCTGTTCTTTCGCGGACGTGAGATGGCCTTTAAAGACCAAGGGGACGCACTGATACAGCGCTTCATTAAGGACACGGCAGAGATCGGCCTTCCTGAAAAGAATCCCATGATGGAAGGGCGGATGCTTTACGTTGTCCTAACGCCTAAAACAGAAAAAAAATAGCTGTTGGTTTTGACAGCAGACATAGAAGGCCCTGCGCAGGAAAGCATTTTGCACGAGCAGGGCTTGCAGGAGAAAGGAAAAAATACAATGCCTAAATTAAAAACAAACCGATCGGCCGCAAAACGGTTCAAGATCACCAAGACCGGAAAGATCAAGAAGCGTAGCGCCAATCGGGGACATATTTTGGGAAAAATGTCCCGCAAACGCAAACGCGTTTTGCGAAAAAGCGGTTATCTGGATAAAGTAGAAGAGAAGAAGATAAGGAGGTTGTTGCCGTATGGTACGAATTAAAGCATCCGTTGCCCGCCGTGAACGCAAAAAAAGGCTTTTGAAAGAGGCAAAAGGGCAATTTGGACATAAAAAATCAAGGTTTCGTCAAGCAGTCCGTTCCGTGATCAAGGGGATGGCGTATTCCTACCGGGACCGGAAGGTTAAAAAGCGTGAATTCAAGTCACTGTGGATCATCCGTATCAATGCCGCATGTCGGGCCGCCGGATTGACTTATAGTCGATTTATCAACGGGTTAAGCCGGGCAGGCGTTACGATCAACCGAAAAATGCTGGCGGAAGTCGCTGCGACAGATGAACAGGCTTTTAACGCTCTGGTCGAAGTCGCCAAGGCATCCCAAAGCGTATCTGCATCGTAATAATTAACGCATGATACCTTCTGGCATTTGAAAGATATGCGGCCCTACTCAAAAAGAGTAGGGCCGTATTTTTTAAGGAAAGCATGGACCAGGTGCCACTTAAAACTTTGATCGATCTGTATTTGCCGGTGCTTATTTGTTATGCGGTGATCATCGGCGGGTTTCAATACGTTAGATATCGACGGGCAAAAGGCAAACCTCAAAAGGCGCGGCCCGTTTTTGTAACGATCATGGTGTGGATTTCGGTGATGGCGATCATTGCGTTTTTTGTCGGGGTAGCACAATTAGCAAGGACAACGTCGTTTTAAATAGTCCCGAAGGGGGAATGAAATGAAAATTATCATTGCCGGGGCCGGCGTGATCGGCTCAAATCTTGCTAAAGAACTTTCCAGGGATCACGAAGTTTATCTGATCGAGTCTGATAGGCCAACAGCGGCGAAGGTCGAAGAAAAGCTGGACGTTAAGGTCGTGGAGGGAAACGGATCTGACCCGTCTGTGTTGACATCGGTGCCGATCCACAACGCGGACCTGGTGATCGCTGCCACCACATCAGATGAGACCAATGTGGTTGTTTGTTCTCTGGCGGGAGCCTACGGTGCTAAGTATAAAGTCGCACGGGTCCGCAACGCGTCATTAACACGCGCATTGGAGCGCTATCGCGGCAAGCATTTTGATATTGATGAGATCATTAATCCTGAGGAATTGGCGGCGAAGACGATTTTAAGAAGCCTTAAGACGCCTGGAGCTCGCGAGGTGGCGGACTTTGCAGAAGGAAGGATCCTTTTCAGGGTCTTTAATATTGCGGAAAAGTCCCCGCTGGACGGAATGAAGCTGTCTTCGTTGCAGGAGGAAGAGTTTCCATGGCCGTTTTTGATCGTTGCTGTGATGCGCAAAGGAGAGGTGTTCTTTCCGAAAGGGGATACGGTTCTGCAGGCGGAAGACAGGATCTATGTGCTTCTTCCGGTCCAATCTGCCGCAGAGTTTTTGACGTTCGTTGATCCGGATGTCCGACGATATAAGAAGGCCGTTATCTACGGCGCGGGGCAGATCGGATTGCGGCTGGCAACGCTTCTCTCTTCTGAAATGGAAGACATTCTTCTTTTGGATGAGCGGGCTGAAAGGGCCGAAGAGGCCGCTGCCAAGCTTGAAAAGGTGCGCGTGATCCAGGGGTCTGCCTGTGAGAGCGATATTTTAAAAGAGAGCGGGATCGAAACAACGGATGCATTTATTGCGGTGACCGAAGAGGATCATTTGAACCTGGTGAGCGCTGTGTTAGCAAAGAAAATGGGAGCCAGAACGACGATCATTACGACAGCGGCTCCTGATTTTATGACGGTGGTGGATTGCATGAACATTGATGCGGTCATTAATCCACGATTTTTGGCCGTTGACCAGATCTTGAGATTCGTTCGCGGAAAAGGGATCAGCGCGGTCAGCTCGTTCGCGGAATGCGACGCAGAGGCTTTGGAACTGGTCCCTGAAGAAGGATCGCCGGTGACGCTGGGGCCGCTCAAAAAGATCGGGTTTCCCAAGGATTCGATCGTCGGGGCGGTTTTTCGGAACAACGAAGTCGTTTTGGCCCATGGGGAATTATCGATCCAGGCGGGAGAGAAGGTCATTGTTTTTTGTCGGGAAGCGGCCGTTCAAAAGATCCGAGTGCTGTTTACAAAAAAACATTTATTTTGAAATTAAACAAAGACCGGACGGATGCATAAAAAATTAATTTTCTATATTATTTCCAGGATATTTTTGGTTGTTTCTTTTTTTCTTTTTTTGCCTTTGGCGTGGGCGGCCCATGACGATCTTTACAGCGTGGAAACCAATGCTTTTGTTGTCGCGATCTTGGTGGGCTTTCTTTTGGTGGCTGTTGGACGGAGTCTATTTTTTGTAAAAAAGATCAATCTGCAGGCCATGAACACCAAAGACGCGTTGGGAGCGGTTGGCATGGTCTGGATTTTTTTGTCCATTTGGGGGGCGCTGCCTCTCTGGCTGAGCGACGTGGTGCCTTCTTTTACGGATGCAGTATTTGAGGTCGTCAGCGGATTTACAACAACCGGATCTTCAATCTTTTCAAATGTAGAAATCCTTCCGCGGGGAATTTTGTTCTGGAGAAGCCTGACGCATTGGATCGGCGGCATGGGGATCGTGGTCCTTTATGTGGCGCTTTTACCGGCTTTTGGCGGAAGCACGTATCAACTTTATAAAGCGGAAGCATCCGGCATTTCAACGGACCGGGTGGTGCCGCGGTTGAAAGAGAACGCGAAGATCCTTTGGATCATTTATGTTTTTCTTTCGAGCGTTTGTTTTTTGTTTTTGTTCTTCGGGGGAATGAGCGTTTTTGACGCGCTGTGTCATACATTTGGTTCCATTGCAACCGGCGGATTTTCGACAAAGAACGCCAGCCTTGGGGCGTATAGCCCCTATCTTCAGTGGGTTATCGCTGTAGCGATGTTTTTAGGCGGAATCAACTTTTTGCTTTATTATTGGCTGTTTTTAGGAAAGCCGCTGTCGCTGTTTCGGGATGAAGAATTCAAGGCTTATGCCGGCTGGGTCTTGTTTTTTTCCGCCACATTTGTTTTTGTCTTGTGGAGGAGCAACTTGAGCGCGGCGCCCGTCAGGGACGCTGTTTTTCAGGTCATATCGATTGTAACCACGACGGGATTCTTTACGGCTGATTTTGATCTTTGGCCGGACATTTTACGGGGGCTGCTTTTGTTTTTTATGTCCGTGGGGGCCTGCGCGGGATCAACCAGCGGAGGATTAAAAATTGTGCGATTGGTTTTAACCGCGAAGATCGGGATACAGTCTGTAACAAAGGCGATCTTTCCAAATGCCGTTGTCCCGGTTCGCTTCAATCGGGCCACAGTCTCGGAAAAAGTGGCGTTAAGCATTTTGACGTATTTTTCTTTGTGTGTTTTTTTGATCCTTTTGGGCACGTTGTTGCTGATTATTTTTGATTCAACAGATATCCTGACGGCTGTTTCGTCGGCGGTGTCAGCGATCAGCAGCGTTGGGCCGGGATTGGCAAAGACAGGCCCGGTGTTGAATTACGGATGGATGTCGGTCCCCAGCAAGTGGGTGTTGATCTTTTTGATGATCGCCGGACGCCTGGAGCTTTACGCGGTCCTGATCTTGTTTTCGCCGGCGACCTGGAAAAAATAAAAACTGCCGACATGGTTTGGCGGTCGATTTCGTGATATAATTCAGCATCCTTTTAGAATATTAGTTAAGGACGGGTGTTATGGTTTGGAACTTTGAACAACTCTTGATGGATGCTCGCCAGGAATTGGAAGGCATTAAGACGGCCAAGGCTCTGGAAGAATTCCGGGTGAAATATTTGGGGAAGAAGGGCGTTATTCAGCAGGTGTATGCGTCCTTGGCGCAAGCTTCCGCCGAAGAAAAGCCTTTGATCGGAAAACAGGCCAACATTTTTAAGAACGAGGTCTCGGGTCTTTTTGAGCAGCGCAAAAAAGACGTTGAGGGCCTGGAGAAACAACAGCACCGGAGGATCTTGGATGTTTCTCTGCCTGGAGTATCGCAACCCGTGGGCGTCCGCCATGTGTTGAATCAGACAATCGATCAGATTTGCGGCATCTTTGAAGGGTTTGGTTTTGTGATCGAAGAGGGCCCCGAGGTCGAGACGGAGTTTCACAATTTTGACGCATTAAATATTCCTAAAGACCATCCGTCCCGCGACGGGTTCGATACGTTCTATGTGGATGAAAAAGACCCTGATGATAAAAAATTGAATCAATTGCTGCGCAGCCAGACGTCTCCTGTTCAGATCCGCGTAATGAAGGCCCACACTCCTCCCTTGGCTGTTGTGGTGCCGGGCCGGGTTTATCGGCCTGACGCGGTCGATGCCAGCCATTCGTTCATGTTCCATCAGATCGAAGGGCTTTTGGTGGATAAGCACGTGCGGTTTTCAGACCTAAAAGGGCTCATTGAGGCGTTTTTGAAGCGCCTCTTCGGGGAAGAGATTACGATGCGGTTTCGTCCGCACTTCTTTCCGTTCACCGAGCCGTCGGCGGAAGTCGATGTGTCGTGCTACATTTGTAAGGGGAAGGGCTGTTCCGCCTGCAAGCGGACCGGATGGATCGAGGTCATGGGTTGCGGCATGGTCCACCCTAAGGTCTTTGAGGCCGCTGGATATCCTAAAGGAAAATACACGGGCCTGGCTTTTGGGCTGGGGGTGGAGCGCTTAACGATGTTGAAATACGGTATCCATGACATCCGCTTATTTTTTGAGAACGATCTGCGGTTTTTGAAACAGTTTTAAAAATCAGCGAACAGAGAACAACGAACAGGTGACAATGATTGTGCCGCTTCGCGGCTCGGATATGCAGTGCACCGAAGGGACACCACAACTGTTAGCGGTTAATTGTTAGGCGTTAAGAGGTTTAAGGATGAAGATCAGTCTTGAGTGGATCAAAGAATATGTTGGTCTGGACATCACGGTTCCCGAGCTTGTTCATAAATTGACCATGGCTGGGATCGAGGCGGAAAAGATCGAGTCCATTGGAAAGGACACGGTCATTGAATTTGAGATCACGCCTAACCGTCCTGATTGTCTGAATATGCTCGGGATCGCCAGGGAGGTCGCTGCGGTCTTGAAAAAGGACCTGAAAGAGCCGGCCCTGCTTAAAAGGAGCCTGCCCAAACAGGCCTGTAATATCAGCATAGAGGCCAAAGAGGCGTGCAAGCGTTATATCGGCACGTTGATCGAAGGCGTTTCCGTCAAAAGCTCTCCGGATGAGATCAAAACACGGCTGCAGGCGCTGGGAAATCGTCCGATCAGCAACATCGTTGACATTACGAATTACTGTTTATTTGAATTAGGGCATCCATTGCATGCGTTTGATTATGACAAACTCAAGGGCGGACAGATCATTGTCCGCTACGCGCGTAAGGGAGAAAAGATCGTCACGCTCGACGGACAGGAAAGAGAACTGGACCCGTCGGTCTTAGTCATCGCCGATGCAGAACGCCCCGTGGCGCTGGCCGGGATCATGGGAGGGGCCAATAGTGAAGTCACGCCATCAACAAAGAGGGTCTTGCTTGAAAGCGCCTGGTTCGATCCGGTCCTGATCCGAAAGACGTCGAGAAAAATGGGGCTGTCCAGCGATTCTTCTTATCGGTTTGAGCGCGGGACCGTCCTTGCTCAAGTGCAGAAATCGGCGCACCGGGCCGTTGATCTGATCTTGCAGCATGCCGGCGGCACAGTCAGGTCCTATAAAGATGTGGGCGGTGTCGGAAAAACAAAAAAGAAACCCGCTATTGTTTTAAAGGCGCAAACTGTAAACGACTTTTTAGGCGCTACAATATCGACGGCGGAAATGAAAAGGATCTTAAAGACTTTGGGTTTTGGAGTGACGGCTCCATCAGCGGACGCGTTGCGCATTGTGCCACCGGATTTTCGCGCCGATGTCCGTTCGGCCGAAGATTGCTATGAGGAGATCGGCCGGGTGATCGGTTATGACAAGCTTCCTTCATCGCTTCCTTTGGTTACGATCACGTCCATGAGGTCCAACGAGCGGCGCATCAAGAGGGCCGCCATCGTGGAGGCTTTGCTAAAACAAGGTCTGCAGGAAATCTTAACCTACAGCATGGTAAGCCGTGAAGCCCATGAAAAAAGCTTCTGCGCGCAGCGGGGCATGGTTGTTTTGAATCCGCTTTCGCAGGAGCAGGAACTGATGAGGGCAAGCCTTTTGCCAAGCTTTTTGTCGGTTGTTATTGAGAATATCAATCATGGGCAAAAGGATCTGCAGCTTTTTGAAACAGGAAAAGCGTATTTGCCCGGCGGGGAGAAAGAGCGGCTGGCTATTATTATGACCGGCGCCGTGAAACAAGATTGGCGGCAGGCGCAAAAACGGACATGCGATTTTTATGACCTGAAAGGGGCCGTGGAGCGGGCCTGTTCGGCGCTCAGGACAGAGGGTCCTTCTTTTGAACAGGTGAGCGATGCGAAATTTGAAGAGGGGCAAGCCGCATCGGTCAGGATCGGCAGAAATGAGATCGGAACGGCCGGCCGGCTGAAAGCAGAGATCCTTAAGGCGTGGGACGTAAAAGCGGATGAGGTCTTTTTCGCTGAACTGGACCTCGAGGCGCTGTACGCCATGAAGCAAAAACCTGGGCGGTATGTTCCGCTTGCGCAGTTTCCAGCGGTGGTAAGGGACGTCAGTTTATCGATCGTGAGTGCGATTTCTTTTCAGGACATACAGAAAGCGATCCTTGATTTGAATTTGGATATGCTGAAGGAGATCATTTTCAAAGAGGAATATTTGGGAGAAAAGATCCAGCCCGGGCACAGAGGAGTGGTCTTCACGGTCGTTTATCAAAATCAGCAACGGACATTGACCGAGGCGGAAGTTGAGGGCGCTCATCAAAAAGTGCTTACTTCCTTGGTTCAGCGGCTCGGGGCTATGGTCCGATAAGGGCTTCTTTCCGGCGCCAGCCAACAGTGGCGCTTTTCCGCGTTTGTGTTATAATATGTTTCCCTGCGGTGTGCGTTAGAACTATTTTAAACGAACCAACACAATGACAAAGGGAGCTTGACTTCCGCCTGTCTCGTGAGACAGCCGGGGAGGCGCCCACGTGGTGAACTCGGTTCGCCTATGTCAGTAGTTCGACGGCATTTGCGGGGATTTTTTATATGCCTACAAAAAAACCGACCAAACATATTTCAGAAGACAAAAGTGATCTGTTCGAAGGAGAACGGGAAGAGCGGGTCTTTCAGACGCGTCCGCTCAGTGTCCGCATGCGGCCTCAAACGCTCGAAGAATATGTCGGACAGACGCACATTCTCGGAGAAGGCAAGCTTTTAACAAGGGCCATTGAAGCGGATCGCATCAGTTCATTGATCCTTTATGGCCCTCCCGGGACGGGAAAGACCACGCTTGCTTATTGCATCAGCCGGCGCACGGACGCGGTCTTTGAGCGGGTCAATGCCGTGGCATCGAACGTGGAGGAACTTCGAAAGATCATTTCAGCGGCTCAGAACCGCAGGATGAACACCGGCAATCGAACGATCGTATTCATTGACGAGATCCATCGTTTTAATAAGGCCCAGCAGGATGTTTTGATGCCGGACGTTGAGAATGGAAACATTATCCTGATCGGCGCCACGACCATGAACCCCTTCTTTTCTTTAGTAAGCCCGCTGTTATCGCGATCGCTGGTCTTTGAGCTGGAACCGCTTTCCGCGCAGGATATCTTGATTGTGCTGAACAGGGCTCTTTCGGATAAGAGCAGGGGCCTCGGCCAGATGAAGATCGCAGCGGATCAGGACGCTTTAGAATTTCTTGCGGAGGTCGCAGATGGCGACGCCCGTCGGGCGCTTAATGCTTTGGAGGTGGGGTGCTTAACAACGTCTAAAAACAAGGCCGGTGAAATCCATTTCTCCTTGGCTGCAGCGCAGGAGTCTATTCAGAAAAAACAGGTCCGCTATGATCGAGACGGAGACGCCCATTATGATACGATCTCCGCGTTCATTAAGTCCATGAGAGGTTCGGATCCGGATGCGGCGCTCTATTGGCTTGCGAAAATGATCTATGCCGGTGAAGACCCGCGGTTCATTGCCAGAAGAGTGTGCATTTGCGCTTCTGAAGATGTAGGCAACGCCGATCCTCAGGCCTTGGTTTTGGCAACGGCAGTATTTCAGGCGGTCGAGACCTTGGGTATGCCGGAGGCCAGGATCCCTTTGGCTCAGGCGGTCGTTTACGTAGCCTGTGCCCCCAAATCGAACGCATCTTATCTTGGCATTGAAAAGGCCCTGGATGATGTAAAAGCCAGGCGCGTTCAGGAGGTTCCCGTTCATTTAAAGGATTCCCACTACCCGGGAGCTCAAAAGCTTGGGCATGGCCAGGAGTATAAATACGCACATGATTATAAGGATCATTTTGTTGATCAGGTCTACATGCCTAAAGATGTGCATTATTATGAGCCAACGGACCAGGGATATGAAGCTAAAATTAGAGAAAGAATAAATGGCTTGAAAAACACAAAAAATTATAAAAAATGACGATTTTTTAAAAAATATGCTCGTTTTTTCAAAAAATTTTATTGAGAAATGAATTTAAAAATGTTAGCATATTAATCTGATTAATACTTATAATCATATTAAATGTGAGTTAAAGCGCCTTTTAAAAGGCGCGACAGGTTTATGTGTGGTGACATCTAAACAAGAAATCAGAAGAAGAATTATTGATCTATTGAAACAGCAAAAGGAGGATCAACGGCTTTCAAAAAGCCGCGCGATTGCAGAACAGGTCTTAAAGCTGCAAGAGTTTCAAAAGGCAAAAACAATTTTGTTTTACGCATCGTTTGCGGGAGAGGTTGATACGTTCGACCTCATGAAAAAGGCGCTAGATCTGGACAAGGATGTTGTTTTGCCGTGCGTGTTGCCGGATGCTCAAGCATTGGAGCTTAGACGTATCCGCGACTTAGACAATGACTTAGAATATGGTCCCTATAATATCCAACAACCAAAAAAAGAAGAGACCCAGCGAATTGAACCAGCACGGCTGGATCTTGTTATCGTGCCGGGCGTTGCTTTTGACCGGAGCAACAACCGCCTTGGCCGGGGGGCAGGGTATTACGACCGGTTCTTAACGGACTTGTCTTTTCGCATTCCTAGCGTTGGCCTCGCCTTTGATTTTCAAATGATCGAGCGGGTGCCGATAGACCTTCACGATGTCCCCGTCAACCGCGTGATCTTTGCGTAAAACAAGAACAACAACAGAGGTTCATTTTTATTCAGACAAGGGAAAGCCTTGTTTCTGTCATATAGGAGAGGCGATATGAATTTTGAAAATGATATTTTACTTACGGCGTTTGCATCATTTGGGTTGGGAATTTTTTTAGGGATCTTGTGGCGAACCTATTTTGCCAATAAAAGGATCCGCGAAGCCGAAGATAAGGCCCGCAAACTTAAGGAGTTCGCTGAACGTGAGGCAGAAACTCATAAGAAGGAAGCGGAGCTGGCCGGCAAAGACATGATGATCAAGCTTCGTCAGGAGTTTGAAAAAGAGACCAAAACTCGTAGGGATGAGCTGGTCGTCCTTGAAAAAAGGCTGCATCAAAAAGAGGAGAACATTGAGAAGCGCGTGGATCTTCTCGAAAAGAAGGAAAAAGACATTGAAGCGCGGATCGGGTCTTTGCGTAAGGATGAGGACCGGGTGAAGATGCGCGATGAGGAGTTGAGCAAACTGATCGATGAGGAAAAGAAGCGCTTGCAGGAAATGTCTTCCATGACCTCAGAGCAGGCCAAAGACCTGTTGTTGAAGAGGATGGATGAAGAGATCGTTCAGGAAAAAGCGACGCGTCTGCGCCAGATGGAGGAAGACATCAAAGAGCAGAGCGATAAGACAGCCCGCCAGATCATTACGACGGCCATTCAACGCTGCGCCTCCGATCACACGGCGGAAACAACGCTGAGCGTTGTTCCTCTTCCCAGCGATGAAATGAAGGGCCGCATCATCGGCCGTGAAGGGCGAAATATTCGCGCCTTGGAAATGGCGACCGGTGTCGATATTATTATCGATGATACCCCGGAAGCGGTCACGATCTCGGGGTTTGATATGGTCCGTCGGGAGATTGCGCGCATCGCGTTGGAAAAGTTGATCTCTGACGGACGGATCCATCCGGGACGCATTGAAGAGGTCGTTGAAAAGGCCAAGCTGGAGATCGAGAAGACGATCAAGGAAGAAGGGGACAAGGCCGCGTTCGAACTTGGGATCCACCGAATGCATCCGGAACTTTTAAAGCTCGTAGGTCGTTTGAAATACCGGACCAGTTTTGGGCAGAACGCCTTGATCCATACCAAAGAGGTCGCCCGCATCATGTCTTTAATGGCCGGGCAGCTGGGGCTTGATCCAAAGATCGCGGTTCGGGTCGGGCTTTTGCATGATATCGGAAAGGTGATCGCGCAGGAAGTGGAAGAGGGGACCCATGCGATCGCCGGCGCTAACCTTGCTAAAAAACACGGGGAGAACGATATCGTGGTTAACGCGATCGCTTCTCACCACGAAGAAGTGGAATGCAATTCGCTATATGGAGTTTTGTTGTGCGCCGCGGACGCGATCAGCGCTTCCCGTCCCGGAGCCCGGGCGGAAACGCTGGATATTTATGTGAAACGTTTGGAAAGCCTGGAAAAGATCGCCAATTCTTTTAAAGGGGTTGAAAAATCCTACGCCCTTCAGGCTGGGCGTGAGGTGCGCGTTCTAGTTGAACCGGGGAAAGTTAATGATGACGAAGCTATTGTCATGGCCCGGGATATACGCAAACGTGTTGAACAGGAGCTCGAATATCCCGGACAGATCAAGGTTATTGTCGTGCGGGAAACGCGGGCCGTTGAATACGCAAAATAAACAAGGCGCTGCGATGGTTTGGGCTTTGGGGAAGCAAGGAAAAAAGCGTTTCAGCGCCGTTTAAAGGGTTTTAATTATGAACATCCTTTGCGTTGGAGATGTGGTCGGTCAGGCGGGACGGAAGATCCTCGAAGACGAACTTCCTAAAATGATGCAGGAATTCGCTTTGGACGCGGTCATTGTCAATGCTGAAAATGCCGCCGGAGGGTCTGGTGTCACGCCAAGGATCGCCAAGCAGTTCTTTCGCGCTGGATGCGATGTGATCACTTTAGGCGATCATGTCTGGGACCGCGAAGAACTTGTTGAATATTTGAAAGAAGAGCCCCGCGTTCTGCGGCCGGCGAACTTTCCGGATGATGCGCCGGGCGCTGGGTCGGTCGTTGTTCAGACGAAGAAAGGCGTGCGCATAGGCGTGTTGAGCCTTTTGGGCAGGGTCTTCGTGAAATACTATACAGATTGTCCTTTTCGCACGGCCGAAAAATGCGTTGCTAAGCTTAAGCAAGAGGCGCAGGTCGTCCTGGTCGATTTTCACGCGGAGGCGACCAGCGAAAAGATCGCCATGGGCTGGTTCTTAGACGGAAAAGTTTCAGCTGTTTTCGGAACCCATACACATATCCAGACGGCTGATGAAAAGATCCTTTCCAAGGGAACGGCTTATATCACGGACCTTGGAATGACAGGCCCGTATGATTCCGTGATCGGCCAAAAAAAGGACAAGATCATTAAAAGGTTTTTGACGGGCCTGCCTGCCCGTTTTGAGGTTGCCAAAGACGATCCGGTCCTTAACGGAGTGATCGTTTCTCTGGATGATCAGACGGGAACCGCCCAAAAGATCGTCCGGATACAAAGGAGGCCCTCATGTCTGCCTGGGACGGATTGAACCGGCGGAAATTTCCGAGAGCGAAATATCCGTGCATGGTGACGTTGTGGCTGGGATCTCAAGATGAAGAGATCTTTTTGACGCACACGGAAAACATCGGAGTTGGAGGGGTTTGTCTGATCTTGAATCAGCGCCTTGAACGGCTGTCTGAAGTGGGCCTCGAGATTGATCTTTTGGATCTTGAAGACCATGTGAAGTGCCGTGGAAAAACGATGTGGGTTGTAGAAAAAAAAGGCAAGGAATCCGGAAGTCCGGCCGCCTATGACGTAGGGATTGAGTTTATCGATATTTGTGCCTCTGACCAGCGAAGGATCCAGACGATCGTTCAGCAGCTTGGCAGATATCCACAGAATAAAGCGTAAAGACATGACCATCAAAACACGATTTGCCCCAAGCCCAACAGGTTTTTTGCATATCGGAGGAGCGAGAACCGCGCTGTTCAACTGGATCTACGCCCGTTCTCAGGGGGGAAGGTTTGTTTTAAGGATCGAGGATACTGACATGGAGCGTTCCAAAGAAGAGTATCTTGAGGAGATTCTTAAAAGTATGACGTGGCTGGGCCTGGAGTGGGATGAATTTTATAAACAGAGCGACCGTTTTGAACTTTATCGGCAGTATGCACAAAAATTGTTGGATGAGGGTAAAGCTTATGCGGACGGACCGGCGGTGATCCTAAAGATGCCGCAGATGCAGTTGAAATTTTTTGACCTGATCCGCGGAGAGGTCGAGTTTGACTCTGAAACGATCAAGGACCAGGTCTTGATCAAATCAGACGGCTCACCGACCTACAGCTTTGCCTGCGTCGTGGATGATGCTTTGATGGAGATTTCGCATGTGATCCGGGGAGAGGACCATATTTCTAATACGCCGAAGCAGCTTGCGATCTATCAGGCCTTGGGTTTTAAGCCGCCGAAATTCGCGCATGTGCCGCTGATCATGGACGAAGAAGGCGGGCGCATGTCCAAGCGAAGCGGCGCGACGGCGGTCAGTGATTACCGCAAGAACGGATTTCTGCCTGAGGCGTTGGTCAATTATTTGATGCTTTTAGGCTGGTCGCCGGGCGATAATCAGGAGATCGTTTCGCTGCAGGCTGCTGTTAAAAAATTTTCGATCAAGAAGGTCAATAAATCCGCGGCCGCTTTTTCCATGAGCAAGCTGAAATGGTTGAACGCGGAATATCTCAAGAAAACGCCGGCCGAAGATCTTGTGGATTTTGTTGCGCCTTTTTTGAAGGAGAAGGGATGGATCAGCGAGGATTATGATAGAAATCGGATTTTAAACATAGTAGAATTGTATCAAAACAGAATGGCGGATATCGAGGAATTTTTACAGCGCACGGCGTATCTGTTCCAGGAAGATTTCGAGGTGCCTCAGGATTTGCGGGAAAGGCTTTTGAGCCAGCAGCAGACGCGTTGTTTTGAAGATTTGGCGAAGGCTTTAGAAACAGCAGAGCCGTTTTCTAAGGAAAAGACTGAAGCGGCCTTTCGGTGCTGCGTTGAGGAAAAAGGGTTAAAAATGTCCGAGGTTGTTCATCCGGTCCGGGTCGCGCTGACCGGAAGCGACGTGGGGCCGGGCCTTTTTGAAACAATGGCAGTTCTTGGAAAACAGAAGACATTACAGAGAATTCAGCTGGCGAGTTTTTAACGAAGGAGCGGGTATGAAACGGTTGGTGTGGGCGGTTTTTTTCCTGTGTTTTGCCGTTGCAGGATGCGCTTCAAGCTCCGGGCAGAAGACACCGCTTGAAAAGGCGGTCGATACGGTCGAAAAGACCGATCATTGGATCCGCGAAAATATGTGGTAATGAAGAGATTTTTGTGTTTTAATTGAAGTTCCTGTTTTAAGATTTTTTGCCCTGTCGTTCAATGGTAGGACACGAGATTCTGGCTCTCGGTATCATGGTTCGAGTCCATGCGGGGCAGTAATTTGATCCGGCCTTCGGCTGCGTTTCGTGCGTGGTCAAGGCCTGATTCTTTTGCGGGCGCCATCCTTAAAGAGCAGCGGGCAAGACAAAAAGCGGGCAGAGGAAACAGGAAATGTGGTTTGTTTATATGCTCAGATGCAAGAACGGGGCCTTGTATACCGGTATTACTAATGATATTCAGCGCCGCTTCAAAGAACACGCGTCGGGGAAGGGCGGCCATTTCACAAAATCCTTCGGGGCTGAAAAAGTTCTGTTTTTTGAAGAACACGCAAATAGATCTTCCGCTTTAAAACGTGAAATCCAGATCAAAACTTGGCCAAGAAACAAAAAGCTGGACCTGATCAGCAAGGATAAGCCGTTATTAAAAGGCGCATAAAGGGCAGGGAAAATTATTTTATGGCTGAACTTTTGAATGACAAACCCCTTGATTTTGTCCGTCAGATCGTTTCTGATGATGTCAGGAACAAAACGCACGAAGGCGTTGTTGTTACCCGTTTTCCGCCGGAACCCAATGGATATCTGCACATCGGCCACGCCAAATCCATTTGTCTGAACTTTGGGATCGCCCAGGAATTCGGCGGCCGTTGTCACCTCAGGTTCGATGACACCAACCCCACCAAGGAAGAGCAGGAATATATCGATTCGATCAAAACGGATGTGCGCTGGCTCGGGTTTGATTGGGGGCGACATGAATATTATGCCTCCGATTATTTTGACCGGCTTCATGCGTTTGCTATTCAATTGATCGAAAAAGGCAAGGCCTATGTCGATGATCTTTCGATGGACCAGATCCGTGAATACCGCGGGACTTTGACCGAACCGGGAAAACCGAGTCCCTTTCGGGACCGG
>Ga0209202_1001112_pt1 | contig 17487 bp, 18 predicted proteins | sample AD_UKC032_MetaG_FD_184416 | JGI IMG/M metagenome (GOLD analysis project Ga0209202, IMG submission 184416) | Active sludge microbial communities of municipal wastewater-treating anaerobic digesters from USA - AD_UKC032_MetaG (SPAdes) (version 2) | ecosystem: Engineered > Bioreactor > Anaerobic >... | reverse complement strand
GCCGGCCGGTATCGTCGAGGTCGCGCCGGCTGGCATCGAGCCGAGCGTCGGCGCCCTTGACACGCAAATCGCGCTTGCCGCCACGCTCGACCAACTGATCGAGGCGCAGCACGTTGTCCATCTTCTTGTCTTTCCACGGGCCGGCGCCGTAGCCAGACCATGGGCTGATCTGCGTGATGTTCAGCGAGACTTGAGGATTGGGCAGTTGGCCGGCGGTGAGGACATCGGCTTCGGCGCCGGTAACCGCCGTCCGGGCCAGTTGCAGTTCGCGGTTGTGTTCTTGCCAGAGCGCCTCTGCTTCGGCCAGCGACAGGCGTTGCGGTGTTTGGGCCAGCACTGCGACAGGGACTAGCAGGAGAGCGGTGAGCAGGCGGCGCATTGGTTCGATTTTTGACGGGGAGTGGTATCGTATGGGGCAACCCTGACCAATAGCTGACTGTGATGCGGATACTCCTTGTCGAAGACGATGCCTTGCTGGCCGATGGCCTGGCGCGGGCCCTGAGCCATTCCGGCTACGTGGTGGAGTTGGCCGGCGACGGGAAGTCGGCGGATTCCTGGATCGAAGGCGGCACCTTCGATCTCGTCATTCTCGACCTCGGCCTGCCGGGACTCGACGGCAGCGAGGTGTTGCAGCGCCTGCGTGGTCGCCGCCAGAAAATTCCCGTTCTCGTTCTCTCGGCGCGCGAGGGGCTGGAGGAGCGGGTTCGCCTGCTCGACCTGGGCGCCGACGACTACCTGGTGAAACCTGTGGCGCTGGCTGAACTCGAGGCGCGGGTGCGCGCCCTGATCCGGCGCGGCCAGGGAACTCCCGATCCGGCCATCCGCCTCGGACGCCTGACGCTCGATACAGTCGGCAAGCGCGCCTGGCTGGACGGCGAGGCGCTCGACCTGACGGCGCGCGAGTGGGCGGCGCTCGAGTTTCTTGCCCAGCGCGTCAACCGGATCGTCAACAAGGACCAGATCATGCAGGCCTTGTACAGCTGGGAAGATGAAATCACGCCCAATGCGGTCGAAAAATTCATTTCCCGCCTGCGCGGCAAGCTGGAGCCGGCCGGCATCGTCATCCGCACCGTTCGCGGCCTCGGCTACTACCTGGAAAAGCCGCCGGATGCCCGCGATTAGGCATCCTAGCCTTCGTTTCCTGCTCCTGCGCTGGTTGCTGCCGGCGATGCTGGTGCTGCTGCTGGCCGGCGCCGTGACCGCCTACTGGGTGGCGCTGCGCAGCGCGACGAAGGCCTACGACCGGGCACTGTTCGACACCGCGCTGGCGATCGTCGAGCAACTGGCAATGTACGACGGCAAACCCGTGTTGCCGCTAACTGCGCAGGCGCGGGATGTCCTGCTGGTTGACAAGTTCGACCAGATTTTTTTTGCGGTGCGCGGTCCGAATGGCGAATTGCTCGACGGCGAAGCGGGTTTGCCGATGCCGCCGCAGCTGCCGAAAGAAGTCTGGAGCGAGGGTCGTTACTACTTCGACGGCCGGCTTAACGAGCAGCCGGTTCGTGTCGCGGCACTGAGGACCGAGCGGGCCGGCCAGACCTTTACCGTGCTGGCTGGCGAAACGCTGGTCAAACGCAACGCGCTGGTCCGCGAAATCCTGCTCGGCATGCTGTTGCCGGAAATGCTGTTGATCGTCGTCAGCCTGGCGGTAGTCTGGTTCGGCGTGCGTTCGGCGCTGAACCCGCTGGCCAGCCTGCGCGAGGAACTGGCCGGGCGTTCGCAGGCCGACCTGCGGCCGGTGACCACCGACGTGCCCGAAGAAATCCAGCCGGTGGTGCAGGAAATCAACGAACTGCTGACCCGGCTCGGGCACTCGCTCGACACCCAGCGCCACTTCGTTTCCGATGCGGCACATCAGTTGCGGACGCCCATCGCGGCGCTCCAGGCGCAGGTCGAGGCAACGCTGGCCGAATCGGACCCGCTGATGCGGCAGCAACTGCAGGGGATTCTCGCGGCGGCGCACCGCCTGTCGCATCTTGTCGAGCAGATGCTGATGCTGGCCCGGGCGCAGCCCTCGCTGGCCCGGACGCAGCGGGAGGTGGCGCTCGAGGACGTGGCCCAGGCGGCGGCCGAGGACTGGTTGCCGGTGGCAATCGGGAACGGAGTCGATCTTGGCTTCGAGCTCGCACCGAGCACGGTTTTCGGCAATAGCCTTCTGCTGCAGGAAGTGTTTTCCAACCTGATCGACAACGCGCTGCGCCACACGCCGCGCGGCGGCAGCGTCACCGTCCGTTGCGGCGATGGCGAAGACGGCGCCTGGCTGGCGGTCGAGGACAGTGGCCCCGGCATTCCCGAGACTGACCGTGAAAAGGTGTTCGAGCGCTTCTACCAGTCGCCCGGCAGCAGCAGCCGCGGCAGCGGCCTCGGCCTCGCCATCGTGCGCGAGATTGCCCGCCAGCATGGCGGCAAGGCAAGTATCGACCGCTCTCCCGAACTGGGGGGCGCTCGGGTGACGGTGCGTTTTGCGCTAGGATAGGACGTTGATATGCTTGCCCCGGAGTCTGAAATTGAGCGATTTTGAAGCGTTGACCGCAGCAGTCCTGGAATTCCGCGATGCTCGCGACTGGCGGCAGTTTCATTCGCTGCGCAACCTGATCACCTCGCTCAATCTGGAAGCAGCTGAACTGCTGGAACTGACGCAATGGAAGAACGATGCCGAGGTCGAGGCGCTGCCGACGGACCCGGCGATCCGCGAGGCGCTGCACGACGAATGCGCCGACATCCTGCTTTACCTGCTGCTGATTGCCAAAACAGCGGGTATCGATCTGGCGGCAGCTACGCGCGCCAAGCTGGCGAAGAACGCGCAGAAATATCCGGTCGAAAAAGCCAGGGGATCGCGGGCAAAATACACCGAACTCGTCTGAAAATCAGGCGCTCTGGCTTTCCAGCGCGAATTTCGCCCCGGCGTCCTGTGCGAGGATCTCGGTCAGTTTCGGCAGGGTTTCGTGCAGTTTCTTTTCCAGCGTCCACGGCGGGTTGATGATGAACATGCCGCTGCCGTTCATGCCGAAACCGTCCTTCGACGGGGCGCTGACTTCCAGCGTGACATGCAGCCAGTTCGCCGCGCCGAGCCCCTTCAGTTTGTCCGGCAGTTTGCGCGATTCGAGCTTGGGAAGCATTGGATACCACAGTGCGTAGGTGCCGGTGGCGAAGCGCCTGAGCGCTTCCTGCAGGCCCTTGACGACGTTCACGTAGTCGTCACGTGTTTCGTAGGAAGGATCGATCAGCACCAGCGCGCGCCGGGTCGGCGGCGGCAGGATGGCCTTGAGGCCGGCAAAGCCGTCGCCGGCGGTGATCGCGACCTGGCGCCCGGCGCCCTTGAAGCATTCCTGCAGCAGCTTGACGTCGGTGCTGTGCAGTTCATAGAGCCGCAGGCGGTCGCCCTCGCGCAGCAGCTGGCTGGCCAGCCACGGCGATCCCGGGTAATGGCGCAGCTGGCCATCCGGGTTGAGCATTTTGACGAATTCCAGGTAGTCGACCGCAGCCGGCGGTAGTCCCTTCCTGTCCCACAGGCGGCCCACACCGTCGCGGTATTCGCCGAGCTTGCTGGCGTGCGCCGACTCCAGCGCGTAGCGCCCGGCGCCGGCATGGGTGTCGATGACCCAGAACGGTGCCGGTTTTTCGCCCATGTACTCGGCGATCTGCAGCAGGATGAGGTGTTTCAGCACGTCGGCATGGTTGCCGGCGTGAAAGGCATGACGGTAGCTGAGCATGGGTGCCTGAAGGTCTAGAGCGGGACGAGGGCGAAGAACTCCAGCCCCTCGGAGGCTTCGAGGCGCCTGCCGATCTGCCAGAGCTGGGGCTCGCCAGCGGCGGCAAGCTTGAGTTTGTGGCCGCTGGCGAGATGGCCGGGCCGGGCCATGATGCCCGGGAGATTGCCATGGCCTGGCAGTCGGTGAAGGTAGATGCCGCGCCGGATATCGCCGTGACCCTGCAGATCGACCACGCTGACCTGCGGCGATAGAACCTGCAGGCCGAGTTCGAACCGTCCCTCGGTGTTGGTGGCGATGCGCCGGACCAGGCAGACGTGGACCTTGCTCGATTCGCGCGGCTGCAAGGCGACGATGTTGCCGACGCCAACTTTCCAGCTCTCGCCCTGGATGAAGCGGACGAGGAAGCCGTCAGGACTCTGGTCGATCAGCGACCATTCGCTAGGCTCAAAGGTTTTCGGACCATGATGGCTGGCGGCGTCGGCCGAGCGCCGGGAGTGGGGGCTGGCCTCGATGAAGGGAATGACCTGGGCGATGCCGCCGACCATGTCAGCGTGCGGTTTGAAGCGCTTGCGCGCGAAGCGGCGCATCGAACGGCCGCCGAGCGCCAGTTGCAGGGTGTGCAGCAGGGCAGGGGGAATATCGAGGCCGGGTTCCTCGGTGGCTTCCGGATGACGGTTGACCGATTTGTCGAGGACATTCAGAACACCGCTGCAATCGATGATAATGCCGTCGAATATCGGGGTGCCCTGGGGCAGGCGTTGCAGAGGCGTGCCAGGGTTGCCTTCTTCTGGGCGAACCACGAAGCTGGAGGGGCTGGCCTTGGTGGTGTTTGTTTCGGGTGTTACTTCGGCAACGACGGCATGGACCGCCAGTTGCTGCGTACAGAAGATGGCTGCTGCCAGTTCGGAGCGGGCCAGTTTGCTGGGTTCCAGGTAAGCGAACAGTAAAGCACTCAGATACTGGTGCTCAATCGGGGAAATATTCTCATCGGGAAGTCTGGAGCAAAAACCGCGGGCTGTCTGGTAGAGTTCGTGTAGCATCGTCCAAGAAGAAGAAGATGGTTTTGCGTAAGTACGGTACGCCAACTGCTGACGCCTGGCCAGGAGCGTCATTGCGCACAAGGCTGCTCGCTGGAACATGCGGGCCAACGTCTTCTGCTGATTCCCTTGCATGATGGCCTTGGCGATATCGAAATAGCCGCAAGCAAGCGCCTTCATCAGATTGTCGGCTGCGAGGGCGGATGTCGTGGCTGCCAGCGGCAGCGGCAGTTCAGCATAATCGATATGCCGTTCAAGTACTGGTAGTGCCTTTTCTGCTTCCTGACGGGCATCTTCGAGCAGTTTGAAACGCATGTGGAGGTTCTGCTGCTTGACTATGGCAGGAATGACCCGAGCCGTCAGTTCGGTGACCACTTCGTAGGACGACAGGCCGGCCACCGTATCCAGCAGCTCGCGCACCTCGACCGCCTTCCTTTCAGCCGGTGGCTGGAACGAGAGCAGATCGCGAAACAGTCTAAGCGCAGACTTCATGGCTCGATATAAGTGGGATTTGGGCGAATTATCCTGCAAATGTTCATGGAACACCGTGGCATGTTTCACGGTTTACGTATACTTGGACGATGGATTTACTAGAATTGCTCGTTCTCGGGCTGCTGGGGGCCGGCGTCTGGCTCTGGCTCGACAGCCTCAAGGCGCGCGAGATCGGCGTTCGTGTGGCGCAGACGGCATGTGCCGAAGAAGGGCTGCAACTGCTCGACGAAACCGTCGTCATCCGCTCGTTACGGCCGGCGCGCGACGATGACGGGCAGCTGAAACTGCGCCGCATCTATGCCTTCGAATACAGCGACAACGGCGACAACCGGCGGCCCGGCAGCGCCACCATGCTCGGCCACCGGGTCGAGTTCCTGCATCTCCGTCCCCAACTCTACGTGGTGCCCAAGACACCGGAAGCTCATGAAACCGACTATCGAAACGATTGAATTCCACGGCATCGAAGCCTTGCGCCTGCACGGGCCGCGCGGCTCGTCTGCCATCATCAGCCGGTTGGGCGCCCAGCTCCTGTCGTGGAACACCCCCGATGGCCGCGAGCGCTTGTTTCTTTCCGAGCGTGCCATGTTCGACGGCAGCGTGGCGATCCGCGGCGGCATTCCGGTCTGCTTTCCGCAGTTTGCCGGCCTCGGCGACCTGCCCAAGCACGGCTTCGTGCGTACCCGCGAATGGTCGGTCGCCACCCAGCGCTGCGGTGACGATTACGCGCTGGTGACGCTGGAAATCGCCGATGACGCAGAGACGCGCGCCCTATGGCCGCACGCCTTCCGCGCCGAAATTACCGTGATGCTGGAGGTCGACCGCATCGATGTCGAATTTTGCGTCGTCAATACCGGTGCGGCGCCGTTCGCGTTCACCGGCGCGCTGCATTCCTATCTGCGCGTTGTCCAGGTTGAAGATGTAGTGCTCGAAGGCCTCTACGGCCACGACTACCGCGATGCCGCCAACGCTGACCGGATCGTTCGCGAAACCGGCACCGAGCTGATCGTCGAGGGCGAGGTCGACCGCGTCTACCACGGTGTCCGGCGCCCGCAACTGCTGAAGGCTGGCAACCTGACCCTCGGCATCCAGAGTCAGGGCTTTCCCGATGTGGTGGTATGGAATCCGTGGCTCGATCGCTGTGCCGGCATCAAGGACATGCCGGCCGACGGCTGGCGGCGCATGCTTTGCGTCGAGGCCGCCATTGCCCGGCAGCCGGTGATCTTGCCCGCCGGCGAGGAGTGGTACGGGCGGCAGACGTTGGTCGCTGTATAACTCGGGCTTAGAAAGCGGTCGGTTACCCCGCCGGTTGCAGTTCCAGCGGCCCGGCGACGCGGTTGCGGCCGGATTCCTTTGCGTGATAGAGCCATTCATCCGCCTCGTGGAGCAACTGGTCGAGGCTTTCATGTTCGCCGCGCTCGGCGATACCGAAACTTGCCGACAGCCGGATCGGCTTGCGCGGCGAACCCAGGCGCAGGGCAGCGATTTTCACGCGCAGGCGTTCGGCCAGTTGCGCGGCCTGGGCGGCGCTGGTTTCCGGCAGCAGGATGGCGAATTCCTCGCCGCCCCAGCGCGCCGCGATGTCGCCGCCACGGCAGACTTCCGCGAGGAGCTGGGACACTGCCTGCAGGACCCGGTCACCCATCGCATGTCCGTGGTTGTCGTTGATCGCCTTGAAGAAATCGATGTCGACCATCATCGCCGCCAGCGGGCGCTGGCTGCGCTGGGCCGTGCTCCACACCGGGCCGGCATGTTCGAGGAAGGCACGCCGGTTAGACAGCCCGGTCAGTAGGTCGGTGCGGGCGAGCTGCTCGGCCTGCAGGCGGGCGCGCTGGTACTGGCGCATCCGGTAGGCGAGCGCCAGGGCGAGCAGGATGCCTTCGGCGACGACACCCCAGCCGGCTGCGTGGAAGGCGAGCGGCGAATAGGCGAGGCCGAACCAGACGGCCAGCGCGGTCGTCGAGGTACCGACCATGGCGGTCAGCGCGGCGGCGAGGAAGTAGCGGGCGGCGACCTGGCCATGACGGATCGCGATGAGCCCGAGCCAGACCATGACGAGCGAGAACAGCAGGACGAAGGCGAAGGCGAACAGCACGGCATCCTGTTGCCGTTCGAGCGCGATCGTCAGGAAGATCGTGAACAGCCCAGACAGCGACATCCAGCGGATCAGGCGGTGAATACCCGGTGAGTGCTGGCGGAGGTTGAGAAAGCCGTCGGCGAAGCGCAGGCCGAGGCAGCCGAAGATCACCATCATCAGCGGAATGGCGTATTGCTGGATGGCAGTATTTCCAGGCCACAGCCAGATGTAGCCGTGGCCGGTGTAGCTGATATGGGCCAGCGTGAAGCTGCCGAGATAGAAGGTGTAGTCGAGGTAGCTGCGCTCGCGCAGGCCGATATAGAGCATGGCGTTGTAGGCGATCAGCGCCAGCAGGAAGCCATAGAGCAGGCCGTAGCCGTAGTCGTACTGCCGCTGCAGGGCACCGATCTGGGCATTGTCGAGCAGGCGGACCGGCAGCAGCAGCGGGTCCGGCGTTTCCACCCGCAGGAAAATTTCGCTCTGTCCGGGCGGCAGGGTGAGGTCGAAGACGTAGCCAAGGCCGGGCAGGGGGTGCTGCGCCGCTGCGTCGCCATCGCCGGCAGTCTTGTACAGGAGCATTTCGCCGTCCTGGACGAGATAGACGTCGATGCGGTCGAGCCAGGAAATTTCCAGTTGCAGGCGGCGTTCGGCAGGACGCAGCGCGCCGTTATCGATGGCCAGGTGCAGCCAGACCGGGCGCGCACCGATGCCGAACTTGAGCACCTCTTCGTGGCCGCGGACGAAGGCGCCCCCACGCAGCCGCCCGTGTGCTTCGTCGAGCGTCAGCGGGCGGCCCTTCTCGATCATGACCTCCATCCAGCGGCCAAGCGGTTCGGCGGGCAGGGATTCGAGGCCGGCGGCATGGAGCAGGACTGCCTGCATTGCCAGCAGCCAGAACAGCGCGACGCGGACCAGCCGGCGCAGGGCCGGCGGGGCGGAAGTGGGGCGACAGCATGAAGGAGGGCGGGTGGAAGCAGGCATGGTTGGCAAAGTAGCTGCGCCATTCGTTATATAGGTATGAAATTTGCCACGATTGCTGCATAACAGCAATTAAAGTAGGGTGATTATTTGATCTGGATTGGCGCCTGGGCGCCGGCTTTTCGCTAGGCTTGCATTTTCACCCCCGGTTGCCGCCTGCCTTGCCATGAAAATCCAGCCCTTCTCGCTCGCCACACTGCGCCTTTCCCTGGTCGACGGCTGGCGTCTGGCCAATGCCACGCGCGGTGTCAGCATCGCCTATTCGCTGCTTTTCGTCTGTGGCGGCGTGGCGATCATGGGCGGCTTGCTGGCGCAGGGCTGGTCGCCCTTCGTGATCGCCGCGGCAGGCGCCTTCATGCTGGTCGGGCCGGCTATCCTGGCCGGCTTTTTCGGGATTGCGCGGGCTTTCGAGGCGGGCGAGCGGGTTACCGCGGGCGCGGTGGCCGCCGGCTTCGGCAGCGCGGCGCGGGCCCTGTGGGCGCTGGCGCTGGTCTGCGGCCTGCTGTTCATGATCTTCGTCACCGACGCCGCCATCCTCTATGCCTACATGGTGGGCGCGACGCCGGTCTGGCTGAGCAAGGCGATTCCGGCGGCGGCCGGTGTGGTCAGCTTCGTCAAATGGGCGGCAGTTTCGGGCTTTGTCGTCGCGCTGCTGCTGTTCTGCATTTCGGCGTTTTCTGTGCCGCTGCTGTGCGAGCGGCGGGCCGGGCTGGTCGACGCGGTGGTGACCAGCGTGCGCGTCGTGTTCGGCAATTTCGGGCCGGCCATTTCGTGGGCTTTTTTGCTGTCGACCGCAACCATCGCCAGCGTCCTGCTACTGCCGCTTCTGCCGTTGACCCTGCCGTGGCTCGCCTACGCCAGTCGCTCGCTTTATCACCGGGTCTTGCCGCCGGGCTGAGTCTTTGTTGCGTTGCGGCAACGGTATAATTGCGGACTTTCCGCTATTTAGCCGCTCGCCGTGACTGCCCTCGACAACGAAATTTCCCGCCGCCGTACTTTTGCCATCATTTCCCACCCCGACGCGGGTAAAACCACGCTGACCGAAAAGCTGCTGTGGTTCGGCGGCGCCATCCAGGTGGCCGGCGAAGTGCGGGCGCGCAAGGCTAGCCGCCACGCGACCTCGGACTGGATGGAGCTGGAAAAGCAGCGCGGCATTTCGGTGACCTCGTCGGTGATGCAGTTCCCCTACCGCGAGTGCATGATCAACCTGCTCGACACGCCGGGCCACGAAGACTTCTCGGAAGACACCTACCGCACGCTGACCGCCGTCGACTCGGCGGTGATGGTCATCGACTCGGTGAACGGCGTCGAGGCGCAGACGATCAAGCTGTTGAACGTCTGCCGCATGCGCGACACGCCGATCCTGACCTTCATCAACAAGCTCGACCGCGAAGGCAAGGAGCCGATCGACCTGCTCGACGAAATCGAGTCGGTGCTCGGCATCCAGTGCGCACCGATGACCTGGCCGATCGGCATGGGCAAGCGTTTCCGCGGCGTCTATCACCTCTACGACGACGCCATTGCCTTCTTCGACCCGCAGTCCGAGAAGGGCACGGCCGAGATCATCCAGGGTCTCGACAACCCGCGCCTCGACCAACTGATCGGCGCGCAGGCCGATGAACTGCGCACTGACATCGAACTGGTGCGCGGCGCCTCGCATGCCTTCGATGCCGAAGCCTATCTGGCCGGCCAGCAATCGCCGGTATTCTTCGGTTCGGCAGTCAACAACTTCGGTGTGCAGAGCCTGCTCGACGCCGTCGTCGAGCTGTCGCCGGCCCCGATTGCCCGCCCGGCGGTGTCGCGCCGTGTCGAACCGAACGAGCCGAAATTCTCCGGCTTTGTCTTCAAGATCCAGGCCAACATGGACCCCCGACACCGCGACCGTATCGCTTTTCTGCGCGTCTGCTCCGGCCGCTTCGAGCGCGGCATGAAGGTCAAGCAGGGCGCCGGCGGCAAGTTCCTGGCGGTCAACAACGCCATCACCTTCATGGCGCGCGATCGCAGCACGACCGACGAAGCCTTCCCCGGCGACATCATCGGCATTCCCAATCACGGCACCATCCGTCTCGGCGAAACCTTCACCGAGGGCGAAGACCTGCGCTTCACCGGCATCCCGTCCTTCGCACCCGAATATTTCCGTCTGGCGCGGATTGCAAATCCACTTAAAATCAAACAATTGCAGAAGGGTCTTCAGCAATTAGCTGAAGAAGGGGCAACGCAGCTATTCCGGCCCTTGTCAGGCACCGACCTGATCCTCGGCGCCGTTGGCACCCTGCAGTTCGACGTGGTGGCGAGCCGGCTGGAAAACGAATATGGCGTGCAGGTCATCTTCGAGAATTACAACTGCTCGACGGCGCGCTGGATTCACGGCGACCCCGGCGAACTGCGCCAGCTCTCCGACCGCTATAGTGCCAACGTGGCACTCGACGGCGCCGACGACCCGGTTTACCTGGCGCCGAACAACGTCTACCTGAACATGGTCAAGGAGAAGTACCCGAACCTGCGCTTCGCCGAAGCGCGCGAGGTGATCTAGCCGCGGCGGCTGGCCAGCAGGCGGTCGAGCTGGTTGGCGAAAGCCTGGCGGTCGGCCTGGCTGAAGGCCGGCGGGCCGCCGGTTTCGACGCCGCTGCTGCGCAGGACATCCATGAAATTGCGCATGTCCAGCGTCTGCCGGATATTTTCCTTGCTGTAGAGTTCGCCGCGCGGGTTCAAGGCCAGCGCGCCCTTGTCGATCACGGCGGCAGCGAGCGGGATGTCGGCGGTGATGACCAGATCGCCCGCCTGTGCTTGTTCGACGATATGGTTGTCGGCGACATCGAAGCCCTTGGGCACCTGAATCGCCCGGATGCTTGGATAGGGCGGCGTCTTCAGCCACTGGTTGGCGACCAGCGTCAGCGGCAGCCTGGTGCGCTCGGCGACGCGATAGAGAATTTCCTTGATGACGCCGGGGCAGGCGTCGGCATCGACCCAGATATGCATGGGGAGTCCGGTGGTGGCTGACCCCCGATGATACCTCCCGGCGAGGTCAGCGCAGGGGAATGACGATGGGCGAAATGCCGATGGTCACGGCCGGCGCCGGGCGCGGCACGTAGTAATTTGGTTGATAGACCACCGGCGGCGGCCCGTAGTACACCGGCGCCGGCGCGTAATAAGGCGCATAAACGGCCGGGCCGCGGTAATGGTGGTGATGGCGGTGGCCGTGGCGATGGTCATCGTAGTAACGGTTGTCCCAGCCGCGGTCATGGCCGCGCCCGTCGGCGAACGCTGCGGAGGCGGAAAGCGACAGGATGGCGCCGGTCAGGGTGGCGGCAAGGATCTTGGTCAGGTTTTTCATGTTCGTCTTCCTTCGGCTCAGGGGGCCGGCGTTGATGTGCCGGACTGCATGAACGAAGGATAGCGGGGGGGCCTTCCGCAAGCTGTTAAGATTTGTAAGCAAATGTAGACCGGCGCTGCGCCGCCGGATTTGGGATAATCCCCGCTTTCCAGCCACGCCGACGTTCTCGCCCATGTCCATCCAATGGTTCCCCGGTCACATGACCTCCGCCCGCAAAAAGGCGGCCGAAACGCTGGCCATGGCCGATGTTGTTGTCGAAGTGCTCGACGCCCGCCTGCCGCAGGCGAGCAGTAATCCGATGATTCACGAGCTGCGCGCCTTTCGCCAACGGCCCTGCCTCAAGCTGCTGAACAAGGCCGACATGGCCGATCCGGTCGCGACCAAGGCTTGGCTCGACTATTTTGCCCAGCAGCCCGGCATCAAGGCGGTGGCGATCAGCTGCAAGAAGCCCGGCGACGTGGCGCGCGTGCCGGCACTTGCCCAGCAACTGGCGCCGCACCGCAACGATGCCGTCAAGCCGCTGCGTCTGATGATCATGGGCATCCCCAACGTCGGCAAATCGACGCTGCTCAATGCGCTGGTCAAGAAAAGGGTGGCCGCCGTCGGCGACCAGCCGGCGGTGACCAAGAGCCAACAGCGCATCGACATCAGTTCGCGGCTGACTCTCTACGACACTCCGGGCATGCTGTGGCCGAAGATCGCCCACCCGGTCGACGGCCTGATGCTCGCCGCCAGCCACGCGGTCGGCGTCAACGCCTACATCGACATCGAGGTCGCCACCTTTCTCGCCGGCTTCCTGCTCGAGTATTACCCGGCAATGCTCACGGCCCGCTATGGTTTTGCCACGGAAGGCAGCGACGCCGTAGCGGTCATCGAAGCCATTGCCAAGAAGCGTGGCTGCATCATCAAGGGTCGCGGCGGCGAACTCGATCTCGAAAAAGCGGCGTCGATCCTGTTGATCGATTACCGCAATGGTGCGCTCGGTCGAATTAGTCTCGAAACTCCGGCACTGCGTGCAGCGCGGGCGAGCGAATTGAAGCACGCTGCTACGGTCGACGGCGAAAAAGACTGAAAAACGAGGGGAATAGCATGGAAAACGAGCTTTCTCTTACGCAGTTTCTTGCACGCCTGGGTTGCCCGTTGCGAATCGGTTACTACTGGTCTGCAAAATCAGAAGACAATTCCAGAGTGATCTTTACGATTTGGTCAGATCAACTTAATGGTGATTTATACGAACTCTGGCCAAGCGTTGACCCTCTTCCAGATTGGACGAGGCTGCCCGGGGCTCACGAATGGCGTCGTCACATAGATGTGGCTCGTGGTGAGAGCGTCGAAATTCTCGGGGTGCTCTGCCATGCAGTCGATCCAGCAGCCAGAAGGAGGGAGCGTGCATATTATGATGAGCGATCTCTCTTGGTGTTGGCGCTTGAGGAGAAAGATGGTGAAACTTTTGCCAGAGTCGTCGGTGAGGTTGGTGTTGATATTGCAAGAGATGCTCGGGTTCGCGGACACGTAACTCCACAGCGATCTGCTTTGAATGACATCTTCGATGCTGTCCCCGAGGGCGCTGAATTTCCTGAGCGGCGTAATGCATATGGAACTGAGTTTCGGCGAGACCCGATGGTGGGCGATTACGTGCTGCGAAGAGCAAAAGGACAATGCGAGTATTGTGGCAAGGATGGATTTTTAATGCCAAATGGGCAAAAATACCTTGAAGCACATCACCTCGTCGCGCTTGGAAATAATGGGCCGGACACCGCAGGCAACGTGATCGCACTATGTCCTGAACACCATCGAGAATCCCACTTCGGTGTTGAGGCCGAAGCACTAAACGCCAGGATGCTTGGGATCGTTCAACAACTTTGTGATTCAAGGTGAAGCAGATGACGAAAATTGACGCCTACGAACTCAGAAATTCTGACTGCCTTTGAGAACGGCCAACTGGAATCTGTCGCGACCAAGGCGGCGCTTGTGAAGTTCAAGGCGACAGCACGCGCCATCGCCACCATGGATGGCCGCGTCAATGTCGGGGTGTCGCCGGGTGACTTGGAGCGCGTTGGCAAGTATTTGAAGTGAAGCTCGGGTAGCGCAAAGTACCGGTTAAACACTGATTGATTAGTCACACCGACGCAAGCCGGTCACCAGTCCGCTTGTTTTCCTAGATTCCGGCTTTCGCCGGAATAGCGGATTGGGCATCAATCAGAGCTTCCCTGTCTGTCTATGTCAATCGCGAATTCCCGGCGACCGCAGGGCCGCCTGGCACAAGACTGGTGCCAAAATCAGTCGCGATCCGCAAATTTGGTGCGCCGCAGTATTTGTACAACGGCAATCAGCGCATGCGGAAGCAACGACGCTGCGGTCACTCCAAGGAATATTTCTGTCAGGCCGATTTCCATGGTCATTCTCCCAGTGCGCATCCACACTGGGTTGAGCATAGAGTGTGCCAATGAAAGCTGGGCCGGGGCTCCCGACCAATAGGAGATTTGCCCGACAGGCGGCCTGTTTCACTATGCCGGAGCTTTCCAGGCGACCGTTACCTGCAATCCCTGCGAATTTTTACCCGCCGCGAGATCAAGATCGGCCCCATGCAATTCGGCGATGCGGGCGACGATGGCCAGGCCCAGTCCGCTGCCCGGCTGGGTGCCCTGATCGAGGCGATGGAAGCGGCGCCGGACGGCGTCGCGCTCGCCGGCGGGAATGCCAGGGCCGCTGTCACTGACGCATAGCCGGCATTGGCTGGCAGTGCGGGAAACGCTGACGCGCAACGCGCCGCCGGCGGGCGTGTAGCGGATGGCGTTGTCGACCAGGTTGCGGATCAGCACGCGCAGCCATTCCGCCTGGCCGGTCACGCTGCAGCCGGGCGCGGCGTCGAGGGCGAAATCGAGGTTCTTGTCGAGAATCAGCGGGCCGAGGTCGGCGCATACCGCTTCGGCAAGCCTACTCAGATCGACCGGCTGCGGGTCGGGCAGGCCGGATTCCGGGTCGAGGCGGGCCAGCTGCAGCATCTGGTCTACGAGATGGGAAGCGCGGGTCAGGCCGCTTTGCAATTGCGCCAGCGAGCGGTCGCGTTCCGCGCTGTCGCGGGCACGCAGGGCGACCTGCAGCTGGGCCTGCAGCGCTGCCAGCGGGGTCCGTAGTTCGTGGGCGGCATCGGCAGTAAATTGGCGCTCGGACTCGAGGGCGGTTTCGACGCGTTGAAACAGGCCGTTCAGCGCCTCCAGCATGGTGCGGATTTCTTCGGGCGCTGCCGCCGGCGTTACCGGCTGCAACTGCTGCGGCGCCCGGCTGGCGATCTGCTTGGCAATGCCGTCGAGCGAGGCCAGCCCGTGCCGGGTCGCCAGCCAGACCCAGAGGCCGATCAGCGGCAGGCCGAAGAGGGCAGGAAAGAGCAGGCGCCAGGCGATGTGGCCGATCAGGTCGTCGCGAATATGGTGGTTTTCGCTGACCTGCACCTGCAGCGTGCGTTCGTCGTTCCACTGGCTGAAATGGCGCCAGTGGCCATCGTCACCGCGCGTCTCGGAGAAGCCGTCGGTTGCGGTCAACGCCGTTTCCGGGGCATTTTTCGAGCGCATCAACAGCTTGCCGTCGGCACGCCAGATCTGGAAACGCAGGCGGCGCTGGTATTTGTGGGCGACGTCGCCAAGATCCTCGATGTCGTCGCCCTCGTCATGGCCGGCCAGCGCAAGCAGAGTTTGCGCGGCCTGGGCGAGCTGGGCGTCGAACAGTTCGTCGACTTCATGATGGGCATCGATGTAGCTGAAGACCATGGTCGCCAGCCAGGCGGCGGCGACACCGCCGAGCAGCAGGCCGAGCAGGCGCCGGCGCAGCGAGAACCAGGCGGTCGTCACTTGGCGATGGTGTAGCCGACCCCGCGCAGGGTGCGGATCAGCTCGCTGCCCAGCTTCTTGCGGAGGTGGTGGATATGCACTTCGAGGGCGTTGCTGTCCGGCTCGTCGCGCCAGCCATAGAGCGATTGTTCGAGCTGGCTGCGGGTCAGCACGCGGCCGGCATTTTCGAGCAGCATCTGCAGCAGCGAGAACTCACGGCTGGAGAGTTCTACCGCCTGGCCGGCCAGCGTGACGCTGTGTGCCGCCGGGTCGAGCGCGAGGTCGCCGTGCGTCAGCAGTGGCGCCGCACGCCCGGCACTGCGTCGGGTCAGGGCGCGGATGCGGGCGGTCAGTTCGTCGAGATCGATTGGCTTGACGAGATAGTCGTCGGCCCCGGCATCGAGGCCGGATACCTTGTCGCCGGTGGCGTCGCGGGCGGTCAGGATGAGCACCGGCATGGTCTGGCCGCGACTGCGGGCGCGGGTCAGGACTTCCATGCCGGAAAGGCGCGGGAGGCCGAGATCGAGGACGACGAAATCGAAGCTCTCAGCCTGCAGCGCATGGTCGGCGGCATTGCCGTCCTTGACCCAGTCGACCGCGAAACCCGCCTGGCGCAGGCCGATGGTCAGGCCGTCGCCAAGTTCGGGATCGTCTTCGACAAGCAGGATGCGCATGGCGTGATTCTACCAGCTGGCGATCCACCAGCCGGCCAGCGCGACCCAGGCCAGCAGGAGGGCGGCGGCCAGCGGCCGCGCCGAGCGGATGGCCGCGTCCGGCGCGCCTGACTTGCGGCCGTTCAGCATGGCGCGGACGAGGTTTTCGCCATGCAGCAGGCTGCCGGAAATGACGCCGGCGACATGGACGATGACGACGGTAAGCATCGTCGCCGCCAGCGCTTCGTGCACTTCTTCCAGCCAGTGGCCGCCGATGTCGTTGTAGATCGCCCAGCCGGCCAGGCCGGTCACGATGCCGAGGCCGAGCAGTAGCACGATGGCCCAGCCGCCGGCCGGATTGTGGCCGACATGGTGGTCGGGCTGTAGCCGGAGCAGGCTCATAAAGTAATCCTTGACGGCAGCCGGTCCGCGCACGAAATCGACGAAGCGGGCGTAGCGCGAGCCGATGAAGCCCCACGGCAGACGGAAGCTGGCGACGCCGACCACCGTAGCACCGGCGATGACGTGCACTAGGCGGAAGGTTTCGCTGTCACCGGTCAGCCAGGCGAGGGCGAAGCCGCCGACCATCAGCCAGTGGCCGAGGCGGACCGGCCAGTCCCAAACGAGGATCTTTTGCATGGCTTACCTCTTCAGTTCGCGAATGGCGATGTCGTGTTCGCTGTAATTGCCGTCTACGGCGCCGCGATGGCAGGCTTCGCAATTGGCCGCCGATTTGACGCGCGGGTCGTGCCAGAGCCTGGCTGGTACTTCGCGGTGTTTGCGGACAAAACGGGTGGTCGCGCTGATGCGCGGCGGATCGCCGGCGCTGCCGAGCTTTTCGGCATTACCGGCATGGCGTTCGAGAAAGGTTGTGATTTCCTGCCTTTTTTGGGCGTCGACCGCAGCATCCGTCCCGAAGTGGTCGTCGAGGCTGGCCATGACTCGCCGCCAGTCGCCGGCGGAAAGCAGGGCGGGTGGGTAAGCGAGGTGGCAGCTGCCGCACTCCGCCGCGTAGCTGGCGGGCGTATCGGCAGGCAACGGCAGGCGGTCGGCCAGCGCCGGCAGCGCGACGCCAAGCAGCAGGGTCAGGGCGATGTGTTTCATGTCAGTGCACCTCGCTCATGTAGGCGACGAAATCGGCTTTTTCGCCCGGCGTGCAGGCGCGGCCGACGACTTCCTTGCAGTTGCGGCCAAACCATTTTTCGACCTTGGCCGGATCGGCGAAGCGCTCGCCATTGGCGGCGACGGCCAGCGGCCGGATCGCCTTGCCGGTCACCGCATGCTGGCCGGCGTTCAGCGGGCTGTCGGTATGGCAGCTGGTGCACGCCGGCATCTTGTCATTGTGGGCAAAGCGCTGGCGGAAAAGCGTCTCGCCGCGC
>Ga0209202_1001105_pt1 | contig 17577 bp, 22 predicted proteins | sample AD_UKC032_MetaG_FD_184416 | JGI IMG/M metagenome (GOLD analysis project Ga0209202, IMG submission 184416) | Active sludge microbial communities of municipal wastewater-treating anaerobic digesters from USA - AD_UKC032_MetaG (SPAdes) (version 2) | ecosystem: Engineered > Bioreactor > Anaerobic >... | reverse complement strand
AAGTGTTGCGGCAGGATAATTTCGGCCGCATCGTGACACTCTGAAGGCGGGTACATCCACCTTCGTTGTGGGGGGAATCATCTGGTCAGCCTGCATGCACAACGGGATGGTTAATGATAATCAAGTTATGTTCCCTGGTGCAGGGAAGAGTGCCATTGTCGCATACTGCTTCAGGATCACATTTTGCCTGGGCGCGCCAAAACACACTATCCGGGGCCGGGACACCTTCTCCTCGTGGATGTGTTGTAAAAGTGGCTCGCTGCAGCCGACCAGGTACCGCACCAACCCCCCATCCAGGACCCGTCTGATGACCGGCATGAAGGCAGACTTCAGCCATATTAACATGGTATCAGGACCGATAACTCTGGAGAGATTTCATGGATAATGTCGTTCTTGTCGGTTATATCGCCGGCGCCCTCACCACACTTTCCTTCATCCCGCAGGTTGTCCGTGCATGGAAGCTTAAGGAGACGCGCGACCTCTCGCTTGCCATGCTCCTGCTTTTTGCACTCGGCATCCTGCTCTGGACCCTCTTCGGGATCTGGACGGGTTCAATGCCGATCATTGCAGCAAATGTGATAACATTGGGTCTCATCCTCATCCTGCTTGCAATGAAGATCAGCTACACCTGATTTTTCCGCGCCTAAAAAAAACAATAATCTGGCTCAGAACCCCCTGCCAGGAAAAAAAATTTGCTTTGCAGAAATCATTCATCAGATCATGACGCTTCCGGGGGCGTCGGTATGCAGCTATGCCCCCGCCGCTAGGGCGCCCCGAATGCGATACTGCGGTAGTGCCTGGAGGGGAAACTGGTGGAGATCAGATTCCTGAATTTTCCGAGCGTTCCCGTACAGGGAATGCTGGAGACGGACTGGTACAAGGGGGGAGCGATCAATACCTGAGAGGATTTCAGCAGAGAAAAAAAATTAAAAACCGGGAAGCAATACGCGTGAAATGCTTTTTTTTAGTCCTGGAGGAGTACGAGGCAACCGGCAATCCTGTCATGAAGCCCCTGGCGTTTCTTGGTGAGACCGATCATCAGGAACCCGATGAGGATGATAAGACCGGACACGAACTTGGCAAAGTGCCGGAGGGTGACACGCGCAAAAGTGGGCTTGTTGCCAATCATGTCTGTGACCACAATGTGCATCAGCAGTTTGCCGGGAGTCGCCTGGCTGCGGGAGGACTCGAAACCTGCGAAGTACAGCCACGGTATGACAATAAGAACCATGCCGTACGCGGCGATCACAGAACCGAGCATGGCACCCATTGTTCCGTCCGCAGTCAGCTGCTCAACGGGAACACGCTGGACGAAGTAGAAATACGCGTTCTGGATGCCCCTTGTCAGGCCAAGAACCGCCATCGCGACCAGATCGAAGAGCAGGATAATGATGATATCAATAATAAACGCGATAAACCTCCTGCCAAGACCTGCATAGACACCGATGTCCGGGCTTTCTTCCACCTCTTGTGTGACAACGGGATTTTCCGGGATCGAGCCGATATCCGCACCGCACCACTGGCAGAATTTTCCGGAAGCATCAGTCTCTTTTCCGCATTTAGGACAGAACATTCCCTTTGACTCCTGATATGTAAATTTTATATGGGTGTCCTTTTTAATTTAACTGTTCGATCGTTCGTTTTATCCATTTTTTGTGCCCGGAACCCCGCTCGGGGGGATTAAACGAAAAAAGACCGGTTTTTATTCCATTTCCCGAATATTCGAGCACAAATCAGAAATACACAAAAATGAAAGCATTGAGTATGCAGAAAATCCCCATCATGCTCGCCTTCTTCGGGATCGTCCTCTGTGCACTCTTTGCCGGGTGCACCAGCCCGACAGGTGCTGAAATCCAGTCCACCGCAACCCCTGTCCCCACATCTCCGCCCCAAATCCCGACAACGGATGTCCCGCCGATTCTCACCCCGCTCCCTGTTGAAACCCTGCCGGAAGAGCAGTCGGTGGAGCTGGTCCTTTCCAAGCAGCGGCCGGACTCATCCATTCACCTGCTTTATAATGGCGGGAAAGGGGAGGTATCTGTCAAGAACATCATGATGAAGGTCACGCTCAGCAACGGACAGGTGGTCCAGCAGTACATGAACGACGGTAACCGGAAACCCCGTCGCGGGGACGAGCTTATCATCGAGGGTACAAGGGGCAAGGACTTTGTGCAGGTCTACCTCACCAGTGCCGGGAGGACCTACAAAGTCAAGGAAGAATTCCTCGCCCTTTCATACCTGTAATTTTTCAGATCATTTTTTTATTGGGTAAAGTGGCATTTCAGCACCTAATTTTTCCATCAAATATTCACAGGACCGTGTCCTCCAGACACTCCTGGGGGCATCGGCAATGCCTTCGCCCCCGCCGTTGAGGCGACCCCCACATTGCGATAGAGCGGTATTACCTTTTTGCGACTGACGAGAATTTTTTTAATGAAAATAAATACCTTTTTCACAGTCCATTTTCGTTCATTTTTATAAAAAACATTTTCACGTCCACCAGATAAATTTATTTTTGGGGTTTTATAATCACTTTACCCTTTTTTTTTTTAAAAACAATTGCTCTGTAGAAATCCACTATGAGAAATTATATTGATGAGCGATAGGGCCACGGGCGCTCGCCGCCTCGTCAGGGCTCGCCCCGTGGAGTATGGCCGGGTAAGGGGGGACAAGGGGGCCTGCCCCCTTGGGCTGCCTCCCCCTCTTGGGGAGAGAGGGGGTCACCCTCATAATTACCACAGAGGGTCACTGACACCATAAGACGAGGTTTTCTACAGAGCCAAAACAATCACAATTAACTGTGGATTATGCATATTATCTTCGTAGAAACACATATTTTCATTGATTTTTACCGTAAGAAAAATTTTGTAATTCTTTGTCTGATTACCATTATTTTATCAAAAGTTGTATACATCAAGCATGGACATCAAACATGAGCATTGCAACCATCCCAAGTGCGGCGCGAAGATGCAACGGCTTTACAAGCGGGTTGATGGTAAGTTCATTTCCTGCGCTTGGATGTGCCCGGATTGTGGACAGATACAGAAGGATTAACTTCAGTATAATGCGAGGAGCGGGCCCTAGCAGCTGCTGGCGCCGGAGCGAAGCGATAAGCCAGGGGCGTCTCCTGCCAATGGGAAACTCCGGAAAACAGCGAGGTGATGTGAAGTGAGCCGGAGCATCAGCGAGGACGAGCGAACATGACCGAGCGTCACCGGCATGTCGAGAACAGCAGCAGGAGATCGTCGCCGCCCCGCTCCGCACGCTTCGTGCACCGTCGTCGCACCCGCACGTGCTCCGCGACCGGCTCACTTTATTCTTTTTCTCCTTTTTTTCAATAACACGCGATTGAACGTTTCTATAGCATCAAAATCAGTAAAAACATCAGGAATTTCAATACGGGATAATTTTGGATGGGGCCTGTTACTGTTTCCTTTTTGCTTATCCGGCATATATTTCCCATCCTTTTTTCAATAAAAACCGGCAGTACCCGTTTATCCTTTTTCAGCAACATGAGAATCATCAACAGTTGCTGTAATTTCAGGGAGTGCAGGATCCCGTCTGCGTGCCTGGGGTCTCCGTGTGACCAGGTACCTCTTGACAACCCTGCGCTGCTTTTTCTGAACGGTAATCTTTTCAATCCGCTCCACACGATAGGGGCAGGAAAAAAAGGATCCATGATAAATCCGTTGCAGAAAACCTGATATTGGCGGTGCGGAAAATTCATCCAGATTAAAATACGTCCGGATTTCATTGACGGTAACCCACCGTTGTGTCTCCCCGGATTCTATCATGAACCGTTCAAGCAGGTCCGGTACATCCCTATTGCGTGCCATGAACGTGCTTACGTTGCAGAGCATAATGTACCCTCAGTCTCAGCAGATACCGGCATTTCTTTGGATCAGAAGGGTTCTCTCTGTCTTCCCGCGTTATCTTCGCAACAATGAAAGGGAATTGCCCGAACGGCCCGAACTCAAGCCGGCGTAAAAACCCGGAAACCGTATTACACTGGTAGCGGGTCAGGCAGAACCGATCACGGAGTTCCTGCACGGTAACCCAGCGTTCAGCTGAACCCTGCTCCTGCATATACGCTTCAAGCAGTTCGGGGATACCCGGATATTTTCGCATAGTAAAGTTCCGTTTTTTAAAGTATCCTTTCAGGACTCAACCCGTTTTACCAGGTTTTCCATGACTGTATCCACTGCTTTCCAGGTGGGCGTATCAGCATGACGGAGGACGTACGGGCGCCCCTCATCACCGGCTTTCACCATCGCCGGATCGAGAGGGATAGCGCCAAGGTAGGGAACGCCCAGCTCCCGTGCAGCCTTCTCACCGCCTGTCCTTCCAAACAGGTCAATGGTGTCGCCGCAGTGGGGGCAGACCATCCCGCTCATGTTCTCAATGATCCCGATGACCGGAAGTTCCAGTTTCTCGATGAACTTCACCGCCTTGATCGCATCGAGCACCGCCACTTCCTGGGGAGTCGTGACAATCACGGCCCCCTGGACATTCGGAGCCAGCTGGACAATAGAGAGGGCTTCGTCCCCGGTCCCGGGCGGAAGGTCAACGATCAGGTAATCGAGTGCTCCCCAGTTCACGTCATCAAGGAACTGCCCGATCACCGCCATCTTCATCGGCCCGCGCCAGATGACCGGCGAACTTGTATCCGGAAGGAGAAACGCCATCGACATGACCGCGAGTTTCCCGGTCACGTGGACCGGCTCCATGTGTTTATCGAGAACCGCAGGCCGCTGGTCCTCGATACCCAGCATCTTGGGAATGTTGGGCCCATGAATATCAAGATCGAGCAACCCCACCTGCCTGCCATGAGCGGCAAGAGCTGAGGCAAGGTTGGTCGAGACCGTTGATTTCCCAACGCCCCCCTTCCCGCTCAGGACAAGAATTACGTGTTTGACATCGATCTTTGCTTTCGGGGGCAGCCCTTTGGGGGCAGGAGCCGGTGCATTTGTTTCAGGATTTTTTCCTTGGGTTTTCGCTTTCATGATATCAGAACCATCCAAATTTTTTTAGAGATTTTTTAGAGATTTTCTGCGGCACAACCGCTGGCTGTATCCCGCCTTCAGTGCGGATAACCGGCTCCCCCCGGCACTTCTTCTGCCCGACTCCGGAGGATTGCATCAATCGCCTGCCGGACGGTTCCCGGACCGTTGAAGAGGTGAAGTGAGATCTCCGAACCTTTCAGCAGAGCCCTAGCATTTTCACCAATCTCCCCGGTAATAACCGCATCCAGCCCATTGGTTTTCAGGAGCCGGACCGCGTTCTGGCCGATACGCGTATCGCTGATAACAAAACCGTTCCGGACTGCTTCGGTTTTACCGGTGCTGGAGTCATGGAAAATGAAAAACGGCGCTCGCGCAAAATGGCATTCAAAGGCGCTGTCCAGCGTTTTTCCCCGTGCCGTGATACAGATCTTCATCATCTGCCTCCCCATTATTACCCATATGCGCATAATTGATTTAAACTATTACATTCTGTCAAATTTCAGGATCTGATGCCTGACCGGGATGCAAAAAAAAGAGGGAGTAGTTTTGGTTGAAAGAATTCCGACAGTTCGGGTGAGCCCGTACCAGAAAAGGATAAAAACAGAGTTTACTCTTTCCGGTCCTCATCAGTAACCTGCGCAAGGATTTCTTTTGTCAACCCGATATCGATGATCTTCCCGCCCCGCATGAGTGCGACCCGGTCGCAGATGTCCCGGACAAAGTCCATGTCGTGCGAAACAACAATAAACGTCTCGTCCATCTCGTCGCGGGCATGCAGGATCGAGGACTTCACATCCTGCTTGGTAATAGGATCCATGGTGCCGGTCGGCTCGTCAAGAACCACGAGACGCGGTTCCCTGATGAGCACTTGTGCAAGGGCGACCCGGTGCCGCTCGCCGTCCGAGAGTTCTCCCGGGAAGCGGTTCAGGATTACTCGTGCTTTCTCTTCGGAGAACCCCGCCATCTTCAGGGTGACAACTGCTTTCCGGATCGCAAGCTCTTTGGGGAACTCAAGTCCAATCGAGTCGGTCAGGTTGTCGATGACCGTGCGGTGCGGGTAGAGGTCATATTCCTGGTGCAGGAGCCCGATGTACTCCTTTGCCCGGCCCCGCTCCTCGACACCCGGCTTTGTCATGTCCACCCAGTCGTCACCGATCCGGATATTCATCTCCCCGTTCGTGGGCTCAATGATACCTGCGATAATCCGGGAGAGGGTGGTCTTGCCCGCCCCGCTCTTGCCAATGATGCCGAAGATCTCCTTTTTTGAGACATCGAATGTGGCCATGTTCACCGCTTTTATCATGCCACGATCGACTGAAATGTACCGTTTATTCACGTCCCGGGCAGCGAGGATCTTCTCCCCCGGTTCCACGGGCTCCGCTGATTCAAGTTCCTGATAGTCCTTGACAAATGAACGTATCACCGTCTTTGGTGAGCCGATGGCTGCGATCTCACCGTCAACGAGCAGCATAGCACGGTTCGCCATGTCCTCAATCACCTGCGAGAAATGCGAGGTGACGACCATACCCATCGAATTCTTTTTTGCTGCATCAAGAAGCATCTCGTGGACCAGACGGGCTGTCTCAGGGTCGAGCGTACCGGTGGGTTCGTCGGCAAAGAGCATGGCCGGGTTTTTCGCGAGCTGCCGGGCCAGAACTACCCGCTGCTTCTCTCCGCCGGAAAGGTCGCGGGCGATATGCATCATCCGGTGCGAAAGTTTCACCTGGTCGATGAGGTCGGCAGCCCGGTTGACTGCATGTTCCTGCGGATAGCGGATGTCATCGAGGGCGTGCAGGACATTCTCGATCACCCGGTCATCACCATACAGTGCAAACGTGCGCTGGAACATGATAGCGGTCCGGTTCATGACGCGGGATTTCATCCCGTTGGACCTGTCGTCCCAGAGATTAACGTCCACAGCAGAAAGATGCCCCCCGCATTCGGGACATTTCCCTCCGGCGCGGCTCTGGACATCCATAAATGAGCAGCGGTCGCACGCGGCCATGTGATAGATGATTGAACCTTTTGTTGGCGGGTCTTCCACGCCCCGGAGGAGGTGCATGAGTACGCTCTTCCCGGCCCCGCTTCTCCCGATGACACCCATGATCTCGCCTTCGGGAATCTCGAACGAGATCTTATTGAGGACCCGGGTATCGTTATAATCCATGCAGAGATCCTGCACACTGATGAATGGTTGTGGCATGAGTATTCACACTCCCGGTTTACACCGGCTTCCGGTTCTCTGGCTCGGGTCCATCGCTGTGGTCTGATTCTTCCTGTTCACGGCCATCCTGACCGCAGGGCCCGCGGCCCCGGCCGATGACCCGCCCGCGTTTCAGAGGTCCTTTCCCGTCAAAATTCGGCATTGCGCTTCCCTCGCTTCGCAGGGAATTATTACGCATATGAGCATAAAGATTTAAGGATCGGGATCAAAAAAGAGCGTGCGGGACGGGCGCCGGCACGCATCTCCCGGAAGCTCTGGAAGGCTCCGGCATGCCGGGTCCCGCCCGCTTAAGAAAAAAGTGCTGTCCTCTTCTCACTCATCAATGCTCCGCGGGCATTTGGGGCACCGGCCTTCGGCAGCTTTCGTGCAGCCCGCCATGTTGATGCCTTTCCCGTTGATCAATGCATCGACAAGCTTCCGGCGGGCTTCGTGCAGGTCGCGCCACGCGGTCTTGCGGGAGACTCCCATCCGTTCTGCCGCCTCCTCCTGTTCAAGGCCTTCAAGGTCGATGAGGCGGAGGAGCTCGATCTCGTCCGGCTGGAGAGAGACGCCCTGCCCTTCCTCCTCGCGGCAGCAGGGCTTGTAACACCGGCACTCGGATGTGCCCGCAATCGTGCGCCGCACGCGGGGCCTGCCCCGCCGGGGACACTCAGCTGCATCTGCCTTTTCACCTGCTGTCATGGGCTGCACCTTACCAATTATTATACGGTTTTCAATGATTTAACGTTCGCATGAATTCTTCAAAAAGGAGTGAGACGTTATTCGCCCCGGGGATTTTATGCTCACAAAACCATTGCCGGATCACTGGCACCGGGGCCCATGGCCGCAGCGGTGACGCGCTTCTTTCGCCGCCTCACCGGACCCGCAGCAGCAGGTATCGCCGAATTTCTTCGGGGACGTGCATTCCTCGCGGTGGCTGGTTGTCCCGGCCCGGTGGCGGTGCTGTTCGCCGCATGCGCAGGTGTGGATTGAGTCGTCATCAGTTTCCGGTATATCATTGGATGTTTGCAGTGCGTCTTTGGGCATTTGTTCACCAATCGTACGGTTGTTGTACGATAATTACTCATATGCGCATAAATCATTTAAAGGATCGCTATCTGACACAATCGATAACCGCTCTACAAAAAAAGTATTCCAACAATCCGGGTCCGGTCACTTTTCGCAGGAACCCAAATCTTTCGAACCCGGCTTCAGACACTTCCGGATATTCCTGAAATACATCCAGTGGAGGAGCAGGTGGATGATAAGCAGGGCGGAGAATGCCAGGCTCCAGTAATTGTGCATATTCAGCCACTGGTCGCGGGCAAGACCAAGATAGGTAGCCCAGTTTCCGCCCCTTCCGCCACCGGCTGGAAGGAAGAAGAACAATACCAGCCCGGATATGAACGATGGTATGAACGTTATCAGGCATCCGATATCGACCAGGGCATTGATGGTGATGCGTCTCGTGAAAAACACCTAAGGTTCTCTGAAGTTGTCCGGATTAATAAAGACAATGGGAATAATTGGTGCGATTCATGCGACCGTTTTCCTGCGGAAAAAGAACCACACTCCGCCTATCGCAAGCCCGATACAACCGATAATCCAAGAATCAGGGCTGAGAAATGAGATAAGCCCGACACAGCTCAGCGCTCCAATGATCGGCACCCACGCAGGATACTTACGGTGTTCCCGGGGCAGCCGGAGTGCGGCGATGTTGGCGATCAGGTAATAGAGCAGCATCGCAAACGTGCTGACCGAGACGACCAGCGCAAGGTCCGCGAGAAGGAGGGCGGCGATCATGCAGGCACCGGTGATCACAATCGCGTAGTGGGGTGTACTGAACCGGGGATGAATCCTGCCAAGCAGCGGGGGGAGATCCTGGCTGCGGGCCATGGAGAAGACAATCCGGGATATTCCCATGATGGTGGTCAGAAGCACGCTTGCTGTTGCGATCATTGCTCCCAGCGAGATCACCAGGATAGCCCCGGAACTTCCGGTCATCCCGATTGCATCGGCAAGGGGCGAGCCGGAATGTGCGAGAGCCGGTGCCCCGGCAAGGCCGACAGCGACAATGCTCACGAACAGATAGATAACCGTCGAGATTCCAAGCGCGAGGTAGATCGAACGGGGAATCGTTTTCTCCGGGTCCCTTACCTCTTCGGCCATGATGGTAACCCGAGCGAACCCGGTATAGGCAAAGAAGATGAGGGCGGCCCCGCTGAGGATCCCCACCGGACCTTCCGGCGCAAGGGGAATAAAGGTTCCTAGCCTTACAAATCCCAGACCGAACGCGATGAAGAACAGGAGGATCAGGATCTTTGCCATGACAAGGAGGTTGTTGAAAAGGACCGATCCTTTCAGCCCCAGATAATTGATGGTGATGAAAATGAGGCAGATCACGACAGCGATGACTTTAACCGGTACTGACGGGAAGATCGTGACGAAATAATGGGCAAAGCCCAGCGAGACCGCCGCACCGACAAAGATGTTGGAGAAGATCCAGATCCACCCGGCGATGAATCCCGCGAAAGGGGAGATGAGTTTCTGGGCATAGGCATAGGTCCCGCCCTCTTCCGGAAGATATGTTCCCAGTTCAGCGACACTCATGGCCGAGAAGACGGCAATGATGCCGGCAATAATAATGGAGAAGACCATCGCCGGCCCGGCAATCCCGGCGACAATGCCGGTGACAACGAAAATGCCGGAACCGATGATTGCGCCGATACCGAGCGCGGTAGCGTCGAAGAGGCCGATCTCGCGTTTCAGGACCGGCCGGGCCCCGGTATCTGACATATGTTACCGTTCTGATTACCGGGTAATAATGATACAGGAGGGGGATAAAAAAAGCAGATTTTCTTATCTCATATTCTTTCCATGAGCCTGCCCGAGCCAGAAACCAAATACACCCCCGACCAGGATCCCGCCAACGGCTGCCTGCAATGCAAACAGGCACGCCTCGATCTCCCCGCTTGGCGGCACCCACTGAGGGATTAATGGTTGAAAATTTTCCACAGGTGTTCCGGAGAGTTTTGCGATAAGTCCCGAACCAATATTATCAGAACCGGCAAATTCCGCCCCGCTCATGGTCGCACTCGTGTACAGGAACAGGGCACAGAACCCGATAACGGCGATTCCGGCAAGGAGTTCGAGCGTGTATCTGAACGCCATCAGAACTCACTCCGCGCCGCTTCGATCTGTTTTTCGGAGAAGACACCCAGCCGGATCAGGATGTCGGGTTTGAGTGCCACGATATACTTGAACACCAGTGCGAGGATGACACCTTCGACAATCGCGAGGGGGACCTGCGTAACGGCAAAGATTGTCATGAACATGGCAAAGGAGTTTGCAACGCCACCGGCTTGTGCCGGATACGCCAGCGCAAGCTCAAGGGATGTTGTGACGTACGTGGCCATGTCCGCAAGAGCGCTCACAAGAAACACGGTGATGTAGATATTGAGCGATGTGTTCTTGAGCAGCCGGTATATTGCGTACCCGACCAGCGGCCCGACAATCCCCATCGACACAATGTTGGCTCCAAGGACGGAAAGTCCGCCATGAGCAAGGAACATGCTCTGGAACAAAAGAACGATCGCACAGATCAGTGCCGTAATCCAGGGCCCGAACGAAATCGTCGAGAGCCCGGTTCCGGTAGGATGGGAACAACTGCCCGTGACAGACGGGAGTTTCAGCGACGACAGGATGAAGACAAATCCCCCGGTCACTCCCAGCAGGGGGAGTGCTTCGCGATCTGCCGCCAGGACTTTTTTCAGCTGCCATATTCCGAGCATGAGGCAGGGAAGAGCGATGATCCACCAGACCACGCACCACTGCCACGGTAAGAATCCTTCCATGATATGCATAATAAACGGATCCAAGTTTATTTGTTTTAACTAAATAAAACTTGCTTTAGTTGTTGCCGGATGAGATCCGGCAATTTCAGATTACGTCGGAAAATATTCCGGAGTGAAATTTCAGACCTCATTTTCCCCTTGCTGGTAATGTCATAAAAAGTATATTCGTAAAATCAAATCTTAAATCGAAACACTTTTTATTCACTTAGTGCTACGATAGTACAAAAACGTAACAAAGTGATGATTTCATGCATATTCCTGACGCATTCATACCACTATCACAGGGAGCTGTCTACTGGATTGTCGCCCTGATTTTCATCGCACTCTCCCTGCGATGGGCTAAGAAAGAGATGAGTGAAGAAAAAATTCCCCTCGTTGCGGTCCTTGCTGCTGGCATTTTCGCGATCCAGGCCTTCAACCTTCCCGTTGCCATGGGAACGAGCGGCCATCTGGTGGGAGGGGCGCTTGCTGCAATCATTCTCGGCTCGCCCTTTGCCGCAGTTTTCATTCTCACGCTAGTCCTTGTCATCCAGGGAATCCTGTTCGGTGACGGCGGGATCACGACCATGGGCGCCAACATCGTCAACATGGGCGTTATCGGAGGGTTTGTCGGATATTACACATTCCATGGTCTAACCATTGCCACGAAGAATCAGAACGCCTCCCTATTCATTGCCGCATGGCTGGCCTGCGTTGTCTCTGCACTTGCCTGCGCAATTGAAATGTATCTGGCCGGGACGTTTCCGCTTGTTCCCGGCCTTGTCGCGATGGGGCTGTACCACGCCGCAATCGGTGTGATTGAAGGCGGCATCACGGTCTTTGCGGTCAACCTGATCGCCACGGCACGACCGGATATTATTGTTCTTCCAAGGGCGGTGAGTGCCTGATGGAGCGGAATACCTTCATTCTACTCGGCATCGCCATTGCAATCTGCATCGGGGTTCTTGCCGTATTCCTGGCTTCCGGAGATCCTGACGGGCTCGAAAGCACCGCACTCGTTGTCCAGGGTGATAAGACCCTGACCGGTGCGACACCGGAGAATGCCGAGATCAAGGAGGACCTGACCGGGAAATTCTCGTACGAAGCCCCGTTCCCTGATTACACCATGGGCGATGCGCTGGGAAAACCCGGTGAGCTGATTGTCATGGTCATCGGAGTTATTCTTGCGTTCGTCGCAGTCTTCGGGGCATCGAAACTCGTCACGCAGGCGCGGAAGAAGGAGGCGTAGCGTGATGAGGAAAGCCACGCTTGTTATTCTCATCGTTGCGCTGCTCCTTACGGGCATGCTTCTCTTCGCCGGATGCACCGCGCAGGGCGCAGCCCCGGTCAAGGCGCAGGCAACTTCCACAACCATCACCGTCACGGATATGGCAAACCGTTCCGTGGAGGTGAAACAGGACCCGCAGCGGATCGTCGGCGTCGGCGCCGGGGCGCTGCGGATGATCTGCTACCTCCAGGCTGCCGATAAGGTCGTTGGCGTGGATGACCGGGAACAGAAGAAGTACAACACCAGCGGTTTCGGTATGCCATCCGGGATCGACAAGCCATACAATCTCGCAAACCCGGACCTTGCCAGGAAACCATACATCGGCGGAAAGACCGGGGATCCCGAACTGATCGCCGCGCAGAACCCCGACGTTGTCTTCTATACATTCACAACCACGAAGGACGCCCAGACCCTGCAGGAGAAGAGCGGCCGACCCGTGGTCGCGCTTGTGACCGGCGATCTCGGGAAGAATAGGGATACGTTTTACCAGTCCCTGCGGCTCATGGCAAAGATTCTCGGTAAAGAGCAACGGGCAGAATCGATCACTTCGTACATTGACGGGACAATTAAGGATCTTAATGCCAGGACCAAGGACATCCCTGCCGATAAACGTCCGAAAGTGTATGTGGGGGGCATCGCCTACAACGGGGCCCACGGATTCCTCTCAACAGATCCCGGCTACTCTCCGCTCATGATGGTGAACGGCAACAACGTGGCATCCTCTGCCGGCCAGAACGGCCAGATGATGATCGACAAGGAGAAGCTGCTGGAATGGGATCCGGACATCATCTTTGTCGATGAGGCGAGTTATTCTCTCGTGAAAGAGGATCTCAAGGACCCGGTGTACCAGTCGCTCTCCGCTGTGAAGAACAACCGGGTGTACGGGGTGATGCCGTACAACTGGTACGCGAACAATTACGACACGGTCCTTGCGGATGCATATTACATCGGCAAGACCCTCTATCCCGAGCAGTTTGCCGATGTGGACCCCGCAGCAAAGACAGATGAGATCTACACAACCCTCGACGGTAAACCGGTGTACAGCGACATGAAAACGCTCTTTGGCGGGTTTGTCCCGTTCTCAACACTCGTGAAATGATGGTGCGGAGATGTGCGACAATCCGGCCACGGTTCCTGATCTCGCTGTGGTTCCGGAGATCCCCGGAACCACTCCCCTCGCCTTTTTCGACACGGCGCTTGCGGGTGTGCGACAGTATCATGCGGTGATTACTGCCCTGGACCTCGGGCTCTTTGACCTGCTCCGCGAACCGATGACAGGCAGCGACTGTGCAGCGGCCCTTGGTTGCAGAGAGAACCTGATGGATCTCCTGTGCGAAAGTATGGCATCGATCGGCCTGCTGGAAAAGGATGGGGGAAAATTCCGGACGAGTGCGGTTGCACAATCGTTCCTCATCCGTGATTCACCTTTCTGTCAGCAGCACGCCATCTCCTTCCAGCGGCGGCTTGCCGGACTCTGGGCCGATCTTCCGAACATTCTCAAAGACGGGCCGGTCACCTATGACCGGGCAGAGATGTTCCGTGATGTCATCATCCCGTCCATGGCCGAGAGCTGCCGGTGCGGGATCCTCCAGAAGGTGACCGGTCATGTTGCGGCGCTCCCGGAGTTCTCTTCCGCAAAGCGGCTGCTCGATCTCGGGGGAGGACACGGGCTCTACGCAATTGCGTTCTGCCAGAAGAATCCGGGGCTCGAAGCAGCCGTTTTCGACCTGCCACCGGTCATCGAGGCCACCGGCAGTTTTGTCTCCCGCTACAAGGCTTCCCGTGTTCACATCCTCCCCGGGGATTTCTTCCATGATTCCATCGGCAGCGGGTATGACATTATCTTCTCGTCATCGAACCCCGGAGGGAAGGTGCCCTCGCTCATCCCGAAGATCGCTGATGCCCTGAATCCGGGCGGGCTCTACATCAACAAGCAGGTCATGGATGATGACAGCCCGGATCCCTGGATCAGCCTTGAATGGAACCTCTGGGCTTTCTCTGGCGTGCAGAAACAAGCGAAACGGTATGTATTCGCAGATAGCGTGCCGCTCACCAAGTACAACCGGCTGCTTGCTGATCATGGCCTTGTTGTGCGCGACATGATCCCGATTGACTTCCAATCGGTCATGACCGTTGCAAAGAAGCCAGCGGGTCCGGAATAAGGAGGAGCATCGTGCATCTTGATATCAGCACCACAACCGAGCCCCTGGTCTATACCGGGTATCTACGGAGAAAGGCGCTGGTCCTTGTTGGTAGTCTGGTATTCCTCGTTGTACTATCATTCATTTCCATCGGTGTCGGCAGTGTGATGCTCCCGGTAGAGGATGTCTGGCAGACGCTCCTGTACCACACATCCGGCAATGCGGAGATGATCATCTGGAATATCCGGCTCCCCCGCGTGCTGTCTGCGATTGTCTGCGGGGCCGGGCTTGCAGCAGCCGGGGTCGTGATGCAGTCAGTACTGAGAAACCCGCTAAGTTCTCCCTACACACTCGGAGTTTCTCAGGCCGCAGCGTTCGGAGCGGCATTCGCCATCACCAGCCTCGGGGCAGGGACACTCGGGCGGATGCTCACCGATGCGATTGTTGTCAACAATCCCTGGCTTGTGACTGTCTGCGCCTTCATCGCTTCACTGGGTGCCACCGTTGTCATCCTTCTCGTGGCGAAATACCGGACCACTTCCCCCGAAGTGATGATCCTGGTCGGGGTAGCCCTTGCCGCCCTGTTCACGGCCGGGACGACTTTCCTCCAGTACTTCTCCAGTGCCGAACAGATCGCAGCCATCGTCTTCTGGACCTTCGGTGACATCGGAAGGGCGACCTGGAACGATCTTGTCATTATCGTTCTCGTGGTTGTACCGTGCATCCTCTATTTCCTCCTCCGCCGTTGGGATTACAATGCGCTTGACAGCGGCGATGAGATAGCGAAAAGCCTCGGCATTCATGTCGAACGGGTCCGGACCATCGCAATGTTCCTATCCTCCCTGATCGCGGCGGTGGTCGTCTCTTTCCTTGGCATCATCGGATTCATCGGTCTTGTGAGCCCCCACATGGTACGGCGTGTCATTGGCGACGACCAGCGTTATCTCTTTCCGGTCTCCTGTGTTGTCGGAGGGATCATCCTTCTTGCTGCCGATACCGTAGCACGGATCATCATCGCTCCTGCCGTATTACCTGTTGGTGTTCTGACTGCATTCCTCGGGGCCCCGCTCTTCCTCTACCTGCTCATCCGGGGGAACCGTTCATGATCCTGAATGTTGCAGATCTTTCGTTCCGGTACAACAGCCACCCGGTGCTGCAGGATGTCGGGTGCACCGCATCTCCCGGCGAGATCGTTGCGATTCTCGGGCCCAACGGGGCCGGGAAAACCACTCTGCTGCGGTGCCTGAACGCCATGCTGCGGCCCCGGACGGGAACGATCATGCTCGGCGAGCAGGACATCCTCTCCCTCTCACGCCGGGAGATCGCGCAGTCGATGGCATACGTCCCGCAGCACATCGAGCCCCCCAAGGTAACGGCATTTGACGCGATCCTGCTCGGCCGGCGCCCGTGGATCGGCTGGGATATGCGGCGCGATGATGTCTTAAAAGTGCAGTCCATCATCGACCAACTCGGCCTTGCGAACCTTGCCATGCGGCACGTGGATGCGATGAGCGGCGGAGAACTCCAGAAAGTTGCGATCGCCCGGGCGCTTGTTCAGGAGCCCCGCGTCCTCCTTCTCGATGAGCCGACCAGCAGCCTCGACCTGAAGAACCAGCACGGGATCATGCAGTTCATCCGATCCATTGTCAGGATCCATCGTCTTACCGCTCTCATGACCATGCATGATCTCAATCTTGCGCTGCATTATGCCGACAAGTTCGTTCTTGTAAAAGAAGGACGGGTATTTGGCGCAGGGGGGGAGGAAATTATTACACCGGAGATGATCGAGGAGGTCTACGGGATCCCGGTCACAATCGAGCGCCTGTGCGGGAGGCACGTTGTCGTGCCGCGATCGGAGCAGACTGATGAATTGCAAGGGGATCTGATTCCATCACGGCAGGTGACGAGTATGTGAGACAGAACAACAATACTTACACATCTCTCTCATCGACAATATGCCTCATTTCATACGGGAATAACCCGACCAAATTTTTGATTTTGTAAACTCTTAATCTGAAAGAATGAAAGTGATATAATCACGTGATCCCAATGACACATCCGATTAAATCCTATGATGATGCCGTTGCTTTCCACGGGCATGCCTGCCCCGGCCTTGCTCTCGGCTATCGTGCTGCACGGTACGCGATGGATGCCCTGCGGGCCGGCCGGTCTGATGATGAAGAACTGGTCTGCATTGTCGAGAACGATGCCTGCGGGGTCGATGCGATCCAGGTGGTTGCAGGCTGCTCGATCGGTAAAGGCAACCTTATTCTGAGGGACTTCGGCAAGCATGCCTACACGTTCATCGACAGGACATACAACCGGGCCATCCGGCTTGTCCAGCGACCGGAGCCCGTGGTAGAACGGATCGATCCGCAGGCTGCAGCACTCCGTCCGAAGGTGATGGGCGGGACGGCAACACAGGAAGAACTGAAAGAATTTCACGAGCGGCAAACCGCAATCATCGATAAAATCCTCGCAATGCCGGTCGATGACCTGTTCATCATCAAAGAGATCGAGCCTGATGTCCCGGAGAAAGCCCGGATATTCCGGTCCGTCCAGTGCGCATCCTGCGGCGAAATGGTCGCCGAGCACCGGACCCGGGTGAAAGACGGGAAATTTGTCTGTATCCCCTGTGCCGGGGAGTATGGACGGGGATGGAAATAAGGATTTTCCCCATTTTTTGAGGTCTCCGTCGGAAAAACCGGCCTTCATAATCGCATTCCGGCAGCCTTTCCGGGCCCCGTATGGGGTAAAATAGGGGGCCTGAACCGGGTCGATTTAAGGGCCTTTGGTGGCGTTTATACGAGGTGCAATTCTGCCGTATTTTGGCAAACGGAGCGATTATATGGCGTATTCTCCACAGGAACTGAAAAGAGAGATATTACGGGGTTTTCCGGCATCGGCCCGGAGATGAGGGAAGGAAAAGGAGCCCGTATAGGGCTAATTTTCCCTCAGGCCCGGAGTCCCCGATATCCACACGGTATTTACGGGGTTGCTGTCGTAACCGCAGGTGACGGCTGCAGCATGCGGCAGATTCCTGCCGCGTTCCGGATGTGGGTTCTCAGCTGGTCAGCGAGACCGGTCTGGATGGTCTGACCCTTTCCTT
>Ga0209202_1001094_pt1 | contig 17684 bp, 13 predicted proteins | sample AD_UKC032_MetaG_FD_184416 | JGI IMG/M metagenome (GOLD analysis project Ga0209202, IMG submission 184416) | Active sludge microbial communities of municipal wastewater-treating anaerobic digesters from USA - AD_UKC032_MetaG (SPAdes) (version 2) | ecosystem: Engineered > Bioreactor > Anaerobic >... | reverse complement strand
TCAGGAGATATCTGCCTGTCAGAGCGCTGCAAGAGCACTGTCATAATCGGGTTCCTGCCCTATCTCGGGAACCTGTTCGGTATAAACTACATTGCCTTTCCCGTCGACAACCACAACGCTGCGCGCATAGAGACCTGCCATGGGGCCGTCAATCAGGTCAACCCCGTAGGCCTTGCCGAAACCGGTATCACGGAATCCTGACAGCGTGACGACATTGGTTATCCCTTCTGTGGTACAGAAGCGGCCATGTGCAAACGGGAGATCCTTTGAAATGGCCAGTACCACTGTATTTTCCCTGCCGGCAGCCAGCTGGTTGAACTTGCGTACAGATGTGGCACAAATGCCGGTGTCAAGGCTGGGGAAGATATTCAGTATGACCTTTTTGCCCTCCAGTTCCTTCAGGGAAAGGTGGCTCAGATCTGATTTAACAAGTGTGAAGTCCGGGGCTTTCGTTCCTTTTGCAGGAAGGTTTCCGGATGAATGAACGGGGTTACCCTTCAGTGTAATTGTTGCCATAATCCAGTTATTGTTTTTATAATTACTTCGCTTTGCGGAATCTTTCAGACTACTGCTCTGTATCCGGTTGCTCCGGGTGCTGTTCCTGCCTGATGATTCCCAAATTTAACAAATCAACCTGACATTTGTTTAATGAAAAATAAACTGACATAAATAATCCTATGCTTGTAAATGAACCTTTCAACTTCTTATTTTTGTAAAACACAAACATACAGGTAATCCATAAAAAGAGATTTTATGAAAATCATTGACAATTTTAATTTTAAGGGCCTCAAAGCCATTGTCCGGGTTGATTTCAACGTTCCCCTCGACAAGGTTACCCGCGAGGTTACTGATGACACCCGCATCCGCGGAGCACTGAAGACTATAAAAAAGATTACTGCTGACGGCGGCAGTGCCATACTCATGTCACATCTCGGACGGCCGGAGGGAGTTATGGAGAAGTATTCGCTAAGACCCGTTCTGCCAGTCCTGGAAAAGCATCTCGGAATAAAGGTGGCATTCGCTCCTGACGCCCTTGGCGAAGAGGCTGTGAAGATGGCCGCAGCCCTCAGGCCGGGGGAGGTGATGATGCTTGAAAACGTAAGGTTCTACCCCGAAGAGGAGGGCAAGCCTGTACTACCTGAGACCGCCACGGATGAGGAAAAGAAAGCTGCGAAGGCTGCACTGAAGGTTAAACAGAAAGAGATGGCGAAGAAGCTTTCGACATATGCTGACGTGTATGTCAACGACGCATTCGGTACGGCACACAGGGCACATGCTACCACTGCAGTCATGGCCGACTTCTTCCCGGAAGACAAAAGGATGTTCGGATTCCTCATCAACAGTGAGCTTGCTGCCATGGACAAGGTGCTGAAGAGCGCCGGCAAACCATTCACTGCGGTAATGGGTGGAGCCAAGGTGTCAGACAAGATACTGATCATCGAAAACCTGCTTGACAGGGTTGACAACCTGATAATCGGCGGAGGAATGACCTACACATTCATCAAAGCCATGGGCGGGAGCATAGGAAATTCACTTTGCGAGGCTGACAAGCTTGATGTGGCAAAGGCTGTCATCGAAAAGGCAAAGGCAAAAGGTGTCAGACTGCTCTTCCCGGTTGACGGCGTAAATGCGGATAAGTTTGATGCTGAGGCAAATACATATACTTCAGCTATTGATGATGTGAAAGACGGCTGGATGGGCCTTGACATCGGCCCGAAGAGCATAGAGCTTTTTGAGAAGGTGATAATGGAATCGAAGACCATCCTCTGGAACGGACCGATGGGTGTGTTTGAGATGTCTAAGTTTGCCGCCGGCACCACTGCAATAGCAAAAGCCGTTGCTAAGGCTACCGGTATGGGAGCATTTTCACTCATTGGCGGGGGCGACTCGGTTGCGGCCATAAACAAGAACAGCCTGGCTGACAGGGTAAGCTATGTTTCCACCGGCGGGGGTGCCATGCTTGAATACATGGAAGGCAAAAAACTGCCGGGCATCACTGCTATCAGGGGAGAATAGTGAAGCGTTGGTTCATACCGGTGCTGGCCCTGATGGTTTTGTTTTCAGGGTGCGGAGGTGACGAACAGCAGACCTCGGGAACCATCATACTGTCAAGTGAACTGTATGACAGCGGATCTTACTATTACGCGCTGGGGCTCTCCTTTGACGAGGCCGGGGAGGTCCCCACGCTTCCCGATCAGTACCGGGCTGACATATGGCTTCTTGCAGGGCAGGTAACAGCCGGCGGGCCGGTTGTTCCTTTCCTTACAGCCAATAATCTCAATCCGCCTTTCGCCCTGACAGGAACATACGGAAGTGAAACACTTGCGAAGAATGCCTTCAGTGAACTCAGGAGCGTGGGGAGCTATACATGGATAGACCTCGCGGAACCATTGGCTGCCAACCAGGTCTGGGTGGTCAGAACAAGGGATGCCGGGTATGCCAAGCTCAGGATCATAAGCGTAACGCTCAATACCTCGGTCACTCCGGCAATTGCAACCTGCTCCCTCGAGTGGGTGTGGCAACCTGACGGATCTTCAACATTCCCGGCGAAGTGATGGGTGATCCTTCGGATGACCATAGGAACCGGCGGGGAGGAAAGAGATACCCGGGAGACTCCCCGCGATTGAAGGACGAACCATCCCTGGCAAGAGGGGAACCGACTGCGGGGGAGATTTTCGGTATATCAGACGCCGCTTCATTTGAAAGGCTGGCGCTTGAGATCTTTCGCTTCCAGGCTGCCGGATGCCCTGTCTACAGGGAATATATAAGCCTCCTCGGAATCAAACCGGAAAAGGTCGATTCAATTTTTTCAATACCCTTCATGCCCATCTCGTTTTTCAGGGACCATCTTGTCATGACCGGAGGAATTGAGGCTGAAAGAATTTTTCTCAGCAGCGGCACGGCGGCGATGAAGGGGAACGCCGGTGCCACGACGAATCAGTCAGAAAGCGACGGTATAAACCATTCCGGTGCTGCCACTGTGAAACGAAGCCGCCATGCTGTAAAAAGCCTGGCGCTTTACAATGAAAGCCTGGAAAGAACATTCCGGATGTTTTATGGTGACCCGGCAGAGTATGCAATCACGGGATTGCTGCCGTCATACCTTGAAAGAGAGGGTTCGTCTCTTATATACATGACAGGCAGGCTGATGAAACTGTCAGCCAATAGTGCCGGAGGATTCTTCCTGAATGACCATGACGCTCTTCTTGAAGCCATCGGCAAGGCAAGGGGAGAGGGCCTGAAGATATTGCTGATAGGGGTTACTTTCGCACTGCTTGACCTGGCGGAAAAGCATCCGTCTGATTTCCGGGATGTCATCATTATGGAAACCGGCGGCATGAAAGGCCGGAGACGCGAAATGATAAGGGAGGAGGTACATGAGATACTGATGAGGGCCTTTGGCGTCAGTGCAGTGCACTCCGAATACGGTATGACTGAGCTGCTGAGTCAGGCATACTCACAAGGCGGAGGGCTGTTCCGCACCCCTCCCTGGATGAAGGTTCTGATACGTGACAGCCATGATCCGATGTCACATTCTGATCAAGCCGGAGCGGCCGGCGGCATAAGCGTCATCGACCTGGCCAATCTATGGTCATGTTCATTCATTGCGACTGCAGATCTTGGCCGGATGCACACGGGTGGTCTCTTCGAGGTTCAGGGCCGGTTTGACGAGGCAGATATCAGGGGATGCAACCTGCTGGTAAGCTGAATACAGGCAGTAGGCAATAGTGAGGTTACTGCCTACTGCCTAATGCCTCAATTATTATCAGATTCCCAGCTTTGCTTTAATGTCTGCCGGGATTGCATTCTTATGAACCATGATGAAGATCGTCTTGGCCCTCACATAGCTCTCAGACATGTTCAGGTAACCGCCCTGAGGGTTCCTGTCAGTGCCCCATGAGTTTTTGGTGATGTAGTATTTTGTGCCGTTCTGGTCCTTGACTATCCCGGTGATGTGCATCAGGTGGTCATCAGAGGTCACGAATGTTTCGTATCCCTTCTGGCGGACATCCTGTGTGACATTGATTTCGGGACCCGGTTTTTCAAACATTGCCTGATTGGCAGAGGCGCCACCCTGACCTGCCTCGAAACGTGCCCGGTCAGTGTTGCCTGACGGATCCATCCTGGTGAGGTCGGGGTTGATTGCAACGCCGTTGGCATGGGAGAAACCCCTCTCGCTTACATCACCATCCCAGTTAACCGTATATCCGTTGTTAAGTGCGTTGTCCATGATGAGTATCAGCTCGTCGAGAGGAACGTTGTGGAAACGGTTCATCTCCCAGTTGTCGGGCACTTCCAAAAGTCCTTCGGTATAGAATGGGAAATGAGAGAAGGAGGTTATATGAACGTAATCATCCATGTTCAGTCCCAGGCTGGCGGCAAATGTCTTCGGAGTGTAGCTCTGGCCTTTGTAGGTAAAGGTGGCAGGTACTTCTCCCATGTAGATATCAAGTATGGCCCCGGTTACTTCGTTCGACTCCTTGCTCAGACGCTTCATTCTTACCGGAACAGCCGTTACTGCGTCTATGTAAGACTGGAGTTCACGGTGGTTATGCACTGGTGAATCATAGCTGATGCCTGTGTACGCTTCCTGAGGGACCAGTCCGTCTTCGTTGAAAACCCTCAGCCATGAAGGAGAAAGACTGCCCTCGCCCAGGTTGCCTTTTCCCTGGCGAAGGTAATTGTCAAGTATCCTGTTCTCGTATGTTTTCCTTACCACGAACATTTCCGAGAGGTCATATTCGCCCTTTCCCATCCGGAGGAGCTCCGATTCCATGAATGATGTGGTTGCAAAGCACCAGCATGTGCCTGTGGCCGACTGGTTCTTCACCGGTGAGGCCGGAAGTGACACCACGGTGGTGAATTTGTATCCTTCGGGCTCGGGAGCAGCCTGTTTCTTGCTCTTCTGGGCATGCACCGGCATGGCAGCAACAGCAATTGCCATTAGGATCAATACTGTCTTTTTCATCTGTATCTTTTTTTTGTTTATTAATTCAGGACGAATCAAAAATATGCAATATTATTTAAAAGGGAAATGTTATTGAGCAGAACTGTGGGGCAACCGTTATTCACATTGTGGGATAAAACGCTCCCTCCATGTGGTCAGTCTCATAGCCTGTCTCACCGATGATTACAGTTATGATATCAAACCTGGCCTCCTTTGTGATCCCGTATGTGTCAATGTAGTTTGAAGCCGCGAAGATGATTGTTCTTTGTTTGGGCACGTTGACTGCCTCGGAAGGGTGAACCTGGTAACCAGCAGACCTTGTCTTTACTTCGGCGAATACAATGAAATTGCTGTTCTCTGCTATTATGTCAATTTCGGTGCGTCCTGAGCGCCAGTTCCTGTGGCGGATCGAGTAGCCCTTACCGGTGAGGCAGGCAGCTGCTATCTCTTCCCCCACGGGTCCCAGTCCCTTCCTGTCGCTCATATAATTATTTCATTTCCGGAAAGAGGATGCAGTTGCACCGGGTGGCCGGCTTCCTTTTAATGAAGTCACACCTCTATGAGTCTGTTCTTAATTGCGTAGAGGATCAGGCTGGCGGTGTTTTTGGAACCGGTCTTTGCGAGGAGGTTGGCCCTGTGTTTGTCCACTGTCCGTTTGCTGATGAACAGGGCATCGGCAATCTCATGGTTGGAAAGTCCTTCGCAGATCTTAAGGAGAATCTCCTTCTCGCGCCTTGACAGGCTGGAACTCTTCTCCTCCTGTTCCCTGTTCTTTATGCGTCTGATTACATGATAAAGCAGTTCCTGTGAGAAGTAGTTGCCTCCGCGGTGAACCGCTATGATGGCGTCATAAACGTCTGATATATCAGAGTCCTTCAGTATGAATCCCTTCGCTCCTGCGTCAACCATCCTGTAATAATACTCTTCCTCTCCGTACATTGACAATGCAATCACGAATGCAGCCGGAATCTCACGCGATATGCGCGATGTGGCTTCCACCCCGTCCATCTCGGGCATATTAATATCCATAAGGATAATATCAGCGGGTGATTTTTCGAGAATCTTCAGCAGTTCGGCTCCGTTTGATGCCTCGGCCACCACCTCGAATTCCGGGTAACCGCCGAGCAGGATTTTGAGGCCGTTCCGGAAGAGCTGGTGGTCATCTGCAAGAGCTATTCTGATTTTTTCCATACAATGCTTCATCCCCTACGGGGAAAATTGTCATTTGTAATCCTTTTATCTGCAATTCTTCATCCCCTGCGGGGAATGTTATATATGTTGTTCTTCTACAATTCTTTATCTCCTGCGGGGGAATTGTCATTTGCAATCCTTTTATCTTCAGTTCTTTATCCTGGCGGGGAAAGTCGCAAATCGCACATTGCAAATCCCAGATCTCACTGGTCCACCCTTATCAATGCACTTGTCCCTTTCCCGCGGGCGCTTTCAATGACAAACACCCCGTCAACTGACCTTACGCGGGTTTCGATGTTTGGTATTCCCATTCCAACTTCCTCATCTGATGACAGCTTTTCCGTGTCGAATCCGCGGCCGTTGTCAAGATACTGCAAGGTAATTATTTTTTGATGGCGGCGAAGCTCGATTTCTATCTTTGAAGCGCCGGAATGCTTCATCCCGTTATTGATAAGCTCGCATGCCGCCCGGTATATAACCACCTCCTTGTCAGTATCAAAACGTTCCCCCTCCATGTTTGTCCGGAAATCGATCAGTATTCCCCGCATCATGTTGACCTTTGCCGCGAAGGCGCTGATGGCACTTGCAACTCCCAGGTTGGTAAGCACGTGCGGACTCATGTTGTTTGAGATTTCCTTTATGGTATTGAGGGCTTCGTTAACGACGTGGTTGGTGTTCTGAAGAATCTCCTGTCCCACCGGGTCGGTTACCCTGCTGTTCAGGGCTGAGAGTGACATCTTGACAGCAGAAAGAAGCGGCCCGAGTCCGTCGTGCAGGTCATTAGCAAACCTCTTTTTTTCAGTCTCTTCGGTATTGATGACAGCGTTAAGTAGCCTTCTGTCAGATCTGGCCCTGTCAATCTCAGCACGTTTCAGGGAATAGAAGATCTCCCTGATCAGTATTACCCCCGTTATGATCATTACTGAAATCAGCACGTTCATCCACTCGTCAACCATCATCAGCTCGAAGGAGGGCTTTCCCTGGAAATACTCGATAAGCTGTATGAGAGTGCGTACCGCCATAAGCACGAACGATGTCGAAAGAAGGATCCATGAAAGACGGTAACGGGTTATCTTCATGAATCTTATGGCTATGCCTGCAGCCACTATCTGCAGCACAACCGATATGAACAGGGCTACCAGGCGTACCATTGCAACAAAAATTTAATTCATACAAAAGTATGAGTTTATTACCTTTGGGGCGCCAAAATCGGGAAATGAAAACCATCTATACGGTACTCATTGCTTTATACTCTGCCATTGCAGGGGTTGCTTCGCTCTTCAGCGTCAAGGCCCGCAGGTGGGTGAGAGGCAGGCGTGGCTGGAGGGACCGGCTCAGGTCTTTCAGCAGGGGGGAGGGGAAAGTGGCATGGGTCCACTGTGCATCCCTGGGTGAGTTTGAACAGGGAAGACCGGTAATTGAAAAGATACGGACAGAGTATCCTGACTGGAAGGTTGTAATTACTTTCTTCTCTCCCTCCGGATACGAGGTCAGGAAGGATTACAAAGGGGCCGACTTTATCATGTACCTCCCCGCTGATCTGCCTGTAAATGTCAGGTTTTTTCTTAATCATATAAAGCCTGACCTTGCACTGTTTGTCAAATACGAGTTTTGGTACAATTACCTTAATGAGCTGAAGAAGAGAAATGTACCAACATACCTGGTCTCCGGAATCTTCAGGCCCGACCAGTATTTTTTCAGGTGGTACGGTCGCTTCGCAAGAGGGGTGTTTCAGGTGTTCAACCGGATATTTGTCCAGGATGAGCAGTCGGGCCGGCTTCTTGACAGCATCGGATATAACCGTTACAGGGTGACGGGTGATACCCGTTTTGACAGGGTCAGTCAGATCGCCGCAGCTGCGAAGGACCTTCCGGTAATTGAAGAATTCAGGGGCGGTGAGGCTTTGTTCGTTGCAGGCTCGAGCTGGGATGAAGACGAAGAGATAATCGTCAGGTACATAAATTCAAACAGCGGTGCCATGAAATGGGTCATCGCTCCGCATGAGATAGACGAGGCTCACCTGGGCCGGCTTGAAAAGAGACTCGCTCCTGAAGCGGTCCGCTATTCCCGGTACTGTAAAAAGGACAGCAATTGCAGGGTGATGATAATTGACAATATCGGCATGCTTTCATCGGTCTATCGTTATGCTGCGGTGGCAGCTGTAGGCGGCGGGTTCGGAAGGGGGATACACAACATACTGGAGCCTGCATGCTGGGGTATACCGGTACTCTTCGGCCCGAACCACATGAAGTTCCGAGAGGCGGTACACCTCATAGAGAGGGGGGGGGCGGTCTCATTTGACAGTTTTGAGACATTTTCTTCAATGGTTGAAAAGTATCTCTCAGATCCGCTGGCACTTAAAGCCGCCGGAGAGGCATGCGCTTCATATATAACTGAAAATAAAGGCTCTACAAATAAGGTCTTTAATGAAATATTTAATAACCAGGGTGATGAAAACTTATTGAAAAAGCGTTAAAAAGTTGTTAATAATTCCGAAATGCCATTTCTGACTAATTGTGCCCGTAAATGTAATTTAACCCTCTGCCCGAGATGAACCGGGGTTCAACCTGAATAAATTGAAAATCAACTACTTTATTAAAGTAACCACAACAACCATAACTTTCATAACTTACTCAACTATGCGAAAACTAAAGTTTACTCTCATGCTGTTGTCCCTGATTATCGGGTCAGCCACCCTTATGGGTCAGGTGACAACCTCTTCTCTCAGCGGCAAGGTAACCGAGGAGAATGGTGAACCTATGGCCGGGGCGACGGTCGTAGCCACACACCTGCCATCAGGTACCGTTTACGGTGCACTTGCCAATGGCGTGGGCCTGTATTCAATCCAGGGCATGCGCCCGGGCGGCCCTTACAAAGTCAGTATCAGCTTCGTCGGTTACAAGACTGTCGATTATACTGACATCACACTTTACCTTGGTGAAACCCTGAACCTGAACTCTTCACTCTCACCTTCCGTGACGGAGGTGACGGAGATTGTGGTTGTGGGTGCCGCACCTTCGAAGTTCAACACGACCAAGACCGGTGCCACCACGAATATTTCCGGTGAACAGATGCTCAAGATGCCCACAATAAACAGGAGCATAAATGACATCGCGAGGGTTTCTCCGTACGCAACCGGAATGAGTTTTTCAGGTGGTGACGGACGTTCAACCAACTTCACGGTTGACGGATCGAACTTCAACAATAACTTCGGTCTTAGCAGCAACCTGCCGGGCGGCGGCAACCCTATTTCACTTGATGCCATCGAGGAAGTACAGGTAGTTATTGCGCCTTTTGATGTAAGACAGACCAATTTCATCGGCGGTGGCATAAACGCCATCACGAAATCAGGAACCAACACCTTCAAGGGTTCGGCTTACTCATATCAGACCAACCAGAACATGCGCGGTAACAAGATAGGTGATTATACATTCACAACTCCGCGTCCAAAGGAATCAAACTCCATCTACGGCTTTACCGTGGGAGGCCCGATCATCAAGAATAAACTGTTCTTCTTCGGCAACCTCGAATACGAAAAGAGTCCGCAGCAGGTTATCCGCTGGCGTGCTTCAACCAATGGCGTCTCCGATCAGCAGACAATCTCGCGCGTCACGGAGGAAGATCTTCAGACAGTATCAGATTATCTGAGGGAAAAGTATGGCTATGAGACCGGTTCATTCAAGGATTTCCCGGCAAATGAATCAAACCTCAAGTATCTTGCCCGCCTTGACTGGAACATAAACCAGGCCAACAAGCTGAGCGTTCGTTTCAACCATACCAAAAACACTGCATGGTTCCCGCCTAACGGCAACTCGACTGACGGTGCCTACCGTGACCGCAACAAAGACCGCGTAGGTGAATTCTCGATGTCATACGCCAATTCGATGTATTCACAGGACAACGTCGTCAATTCTGGATCAGCTGAACTGAACAGCCGGTTCTCACAGAATATCTCAAACCAGTTACTTTTTACCTACTCAAATATTCAGGATATCCGCGGATCAACCTCCGAACCGTTCCCTTTCATTGACATAATGAGCGGGGACCTCGCAACTGGCGGTGCCGCACTAAATCCTTATATTTCTGCAGGATATGAATTATTTACATGGAACAACGGTGTCAAAAACAAGATTCTCACTGTTACTGACAACTTTACATATTATCTTGAAGCACATAAGCTTACGGCTGGCATAAGCTATGAATACCAGATGGCTGACAACAACTACATGCGTAACGGAACCGGTTACTACCGTTATTACAGCCTGAGTGATTTCCTGAGCGGAGCTGCCCCCGTTGACTTTGCACTTACCTACGGTGCAAATGGTGAATTGGTTCCATCGAACGCGGTTAAATTCAACCAGATAGGAGCATATCTGCAGGATGAGTGGACCCCCGTCCGGAATTTCAAGCTGACTTTCGGCCTGCGCGCAGACAACCTGTCATTCATAGACGATATAATGACAAACAACGCAGTTAAGGAGCTTGACTTTGGCGGTCGTCACATCGATACAGGTGAATGGCCAAAATCAAGGATCAACCTCTCACCACGCGCCGGATTTACATGGGATATCAATGGAGACAAATCACTGGTGCTCCGCGGAGGAACCGGCATCTTCACAGGTCGTCTGCCTCTCGTGTTCTTTACAAACATGCCCTCAAATGCCGGTATGAACCAGCTCCTGATGAAGGTTCAGACTCGCTATTCCAACGGCGTTGCCACACAGCGTGATCCGAGACTTGACCTGCTGGCCGGTGATATCATAACAGATGTGAATGAAATGATCGATCGCCTTGATTTCCAGACAGTTGTTACCCCGGAGGACGGAAGTATACCCAGTTCAATAGCGGGTGTTGATCGCAACTTCAGGATGCCGCAGGTCTGGAAGACTTCAGCAGCAGTAGATTACAAGGTGCCGGTAGATTTCCCGTTCTCCGTTACGGCTGAGGGTATCTTTACCAAGAATATCAATGCCGTGGTACTTGAAAACTATGCAGTCAAGAACCCGACATCAGCATGGGCAACATTTAGCGGACCTGACAACCGCTACATTTTCCCGACTGACTTCCTGTATTATTCAGGTATTCCATCAGGTACACCGAAAATTACCGATGCATGCGTTCTTACAAATACCAATGAAGGTTACGGATACACTCTTAACCTGACAATCAACACAGAACCGGTTGAAAATCTGAATATTATGGCCGCTTATACAAGAACAGAGATGAAGGAAGTCTCCGGCATGCCTGGCAGCAACGCCAACTCGGCATGGAACGGCCTGATAACAATCAACGGTCCAAACAATGCAACCGTTCAGCGTTCACAGTATGTTGTTCCTGACAAAGCCATCGCTTCCGTCTCCTACCGCATACCTTATCTTAATGACCATATGGCCTCATCCTTTGGCCTGTTCTATTCCGGTTATACACCCTTCGGCAACAGTTTTATATACAGCAGTGACATGAACGGTGATGGTATCTCCAATGACCTCATCTATATACCCAAAGAGAAGGGTGAAGTTCGTTTTCTGACTGCCGCTGACGAGAATGCATTCTTTGATTTCATCGCACAGGACAATTACCTCAGCAAGCATATGGGTGAATATGCAGAGGCATACACAGCCCGAGCACCCTGGGTGAACAGGTTTGACTTCCGCTTCATGCAGGAGTTCGCCGTGAAAGCCGGTACTGCAAGAAATACCCTGCAGTTGAGCATTGACCTGCTGAATGCAGGCAACTTTATCAATTCCACATGGGGTGTGTCTAAGAACATGGCTGTCAGCAGCTACGGAGCTATCCTGAAATATGAAAGCCGTGACGCAAATAACGTTCCTACCTTTTCAATGACGAAGGTTGATGGTGCATATCCGACCAAGACCTATGATACCTATCAGAATATCAGCCAGGTATGGAGTCTGCAGGTTGGACTTCGCTACATCTTCAATTGATTGACAGAAGGTTACGCTTAATGAAAAGGGGTGCCGGCAACCGGCGCCCTTTTTTTTTACCCCGGTGCAAAAAGTTAATATGTATGTTGATAAAAGAGGTACTTTCTTCTTGCCTCCTCTGACCCGCTTGTCTATTTTAGCAAAACCCGTTCATATTTACGGAAGGTAGACTAACTAACTTATTTTCAAACTTTAATATTTTTTAACGATCAATGGGAGATTCAGTTGTCCATTCGGCTACCGTCGCCTCTAATGAAAAGGAAATGGTAAGGAAAGAGGAGAAGAAAAGCAAAAAGGAAGAGCCGTTGATGGGTAAGTCAGGCAAAGCCCAGGGTGAATACGCTGCAAAGACTTTTACCTATGAGGAGGCGATGAAGGCTACCCGTCTGTACTTCGGCGGTGATGACCTGGCGGCGAAGGTGTGGGCAAGCAAGTATGCTCTCAAGGATTCATTCGGGAATCTCTATGAAAAGACACCTGATGACATGCATATGCGTCTTGCCTCAGAGGTACACCGGATTGAGATGAAATACCCCAATCCCACTCCCGTTGAAGTCATCTACGAAGCTTTCAGGGACTTCAGGTATATAATACCTCAGGGCGGGCCCATGACCGGTATAGGCAATGATTTCCAGATAGCCTCACTGTCCAATTGTTTCGTTATCGGTAACAAGGGTGACTCCGACTCGTACGGGGGTATCATGAAGATAGACCAGGAGCAGGTACAGCTTATGAAACGCCGCGGCGGCGTGGGTCATGACCTGTCGCACATCCGCCCGAAAGGTTCGCCGGTGCTTAACAGCGCCCTTACTTCAACTGGCGTTGTTCCCTTCATGGAGCGCTATTCAAACTCTACCCGCGAGGTGGCCCAGGACGGCCGCCGCGGTGCACTCATGCTCTCCATATCAATAAAACACCCTGACGCAGAGAGCTTCATCGATGCCAAGCTCGAGGCGGGCAAGGTCACCGGCGCAAACGTCTCGGTGAAGATCACAAATGAATTCATGCAGGCGGTGATAGATGGCAGGAGCTTCCGCCAGCAATATCCGATAAATTCAGATAACCCGAAGTATGTCAAGGATATAGATGCCCGCAAGCTCTGGAACAAGATAGTCCACAATGCCTGGAAGTCAGCCGAACCTGGTGTTTTGTTCTGGGATACAATCCGCAACGAAAGCGTTCCCGACTGTTATGCTGACCTGGGTTATGAGACCGTTTCAACCAACCCGTGCGGAGAGATACCTCTCTGTCCGTATGACAGCTGCAGGCTCATAGCCATCAACCTCTTCAGCTATGTGAAGAATCCCTTCACGCCAAAGGCGAAATTTGACTACGACCTCTTCCGCCAGCATGTACATCTCTCACAGCGGATAATGGATGATATAATCGATCTCGAACAGGAAAAGATCGACGCTATAATTTCGAAGATAGAAGCTGACCCGGAGGACGAGGAGCTCAAGAGGGTAGAGCGCAACATGTGGCAGAACATCAGGCACAAGACCGGTGAGGGCAGGCGTACCGGCATCGGCATAACGGCCGAGGGCGACATGCTTGCCGCACTGGGTCTCCGGTACGGGTCAGACGAAGCCACGGATTTTTCGGTGAATGTACACCGCACCCTGGCAATCGAAGCCTACAGGGCATCAACCGCCATGGCTGCCGAAAGGGGAGCATTTCCCATCTACAGCCCTGAAAGGGAGAAAAACAATCCCTTCATCAGCCGCATGCGCGAAGCAGATCCGGAGATGGTAGCCGAAATGGAAAAAACAGGCAGGCGCAACATCGCCCTGCTGACAATAGCCCCGACAGGCTCGACCAGCCTGATGAGCCAGACAACCTCCGGCATTGAACCCGTGTTCATGCCCTTCTACAAGCGCCGCCGCAAAGTCAACCCGAATGACAAGGACGTGAAGGTGACGTTTATAGACGAAGTAGGCGACCACTGGGAGGAGTTCACAGTCTTCCACCACAAGTTCATCGACTGGATGAAGATGAACGGCTATAACTATGAGGAGGTGAAGGATATGTCAGAAACGCAGATCAATGACATCGTTGCCGTCTCTCCTTACTATAAAGCTACAGCCAATGACGTCGACTGGGTAGCCAAGGTAAGGATGCAGGGAGCAATACAGAAATGGGTTGACCACTCGATAAGCGTTACAATCAACCTTCCCTCCGAGGTGAAGGAAGAACTGGTATCGGAACTCTACCTGACCGCATGGAAAGAGGGTTGCAAGGGAGCTACAGTCTACCGTGACGGATCAAGGGCAGGAGTGCTTGTCTCGAACAGCAAGGAAGAGAAAAAGAGCGACTGGTCACCTGTCAGACCCAAGGTGCTCGATGCAGATGTCATCCGTTTCCAGAACAACGAGGAAAAATGGATTGCATTTGTCGGAATCAAGGACGGCGTACCCTACGAAATATTCACCGGTCTGCAGGATGACGAAATGTTCCCCATACCCAAGAGCATAATCAAGGGCAAAATAATCAAGAACAAGGATGATGCGGGGAACACAAGGTATGACTTCCAGTACACTGACAAATACGGTTACAAGAACACCCTGGGAGGTCTCTCCCACATGTTCAAGCCGGAGTTCTGGAATTATGCACGCCTGATATCCGGCGTACTGCGCTACGGAATGCCCGTAAGTGACGTGGTTGAGCTCGTCTCTTCGATGAAGCTTGACAGCGAATCAATAAACACATGGAAGAACGGGGTGGAGCGTTCGCTCAAGCGTTACATCCCGAATGGCACGAAGGCAAAGGGCAAGTGCGAAAACTGCGGTTCAACATCTCTTGTCTATCAGGAGGGTTGCCTGATATGCACCGACTGCGGAACATCAAAGTGCAGCTGATCATTTAATTAACTCCATATCACATTGAAAGAAGAAAGGAGCCCACGCTCCTTTCTTCTTGGTTATCAATTATTGGTTATTGGTTATCGGTTAGTCAAGGCTGACGGGGACAGATGAATTCAGGAGTGACTGACTGATCTCCTGGGCAGTGGCCTCATGGTCCGGCAGGTTGCCTTCGAAGTACTTCTCGTAGGCGGTGATGTCAAAATGACCGTGGCCGCTGAGATTGAAAAGTATTGTCTTTGATACTCCTTCCAGGTCTGCTTTCCTGGCTTCATCAAGTGCGCCGGCGACGGCGTATGACGACTCCGGAGCAGGGAGTATACCTTCGGAGCGGGCAAAGAGGATGGCCCCCTCGAAACACTCCCGCTGAAATTTAGCCTTCGCTTCCACGAAACCGTCCTTACGAAGCTGGCTGACAAGCACACCTGCTCCATGATACCGGAGTCCGCCTGCATGGATCTTGTCAGGGATGAAGTTATGACCCAGGGTGTACATGGGCAGCAACGGGGTCATTCCGGACTGGTCACCGAAGTCATATGTGAACTTCCCTTTGGTCAGCTTCGGACATGATGCGGGTTCAACTGCCACCAGCCTTGTCTTCATCCCCTTTGTGAGGTTCTCCCTGAGGAAAGGGAATGCTATTCCGGAGAAGTTTGATCCTCCGCCGAAGCAACCGATAACAACATCCGGGTAGTCTCCTGCCTTTTCGAGTTGAATCATTGCCTCCTGGCCTATGATTGTCTGGTGGAGTATGACATGGTTAAGTACGCTGCCAAGCGAATATTTCGTATAGGGATCCTGTGCCGCTATTTCCATAGCTTCGGAGATTGCAATACCCAGGCTTCCCGGGGAGTCGGGATCGGCCTCAAGCACTTTCCGGCCGGCAGCGGTCATGGTGCTGGGTGAGGGTACCACTTTGGCGTTATAGGTGTTCATCATCAGCTTGCGTCCCGGTTTCTGGTTATAGCTCACCCTGACCATGAACACAAGCAACTCGAGTCCGAAGTGGTTGCAGGCGAAGCTCATAGCGCTTCCCCACTGACCGGCCCCGGTCTCGGTTGTGATACGGCGAACGCCCTCCTGTTTGTTGTAATAAGCCTGCGGGATGGCGGTATTTGCCTTATGAGAGCCTGAATAGTTGCCACCCTCGTACTTGTAGTAGATCTTGCTCCTTGTGCCAAGGGCCTTTTCAAGGCTTCGTGCCCGGAAAAGAGGTGAAGGGCGGAAAGTACGGTACAGGTCAAGGACCTCTTCGGGGATATCAATATACCTTTCAGTTGATACTTCCTGCTTTATCAGTTCCATCGGGAAGATAACTGAGAGATCTTCGGGGCCGACCGGTTTTCCCGTGGCAGGATTGAGTGGCGGCAACGGCTTGTTGGGCATGTCTGCCATGATGTTATACCATTGACGGGGCATTTCGTTTTCAGTCAGAAGAATCTTTGTAATCTTTTCCATTTTAAGTGTTTGTTTAAGAGGGTTAATAAAACAAGAGGCACGCTGTGATCAGCGTGCCTCTTTGTATAGTTATCCTTTACGGGTTATATAACGGCGTGATTCACAGCTTCATCCTATGAGCTGCACCAGCGCCAGTTATTTAACCTCATTGCTTTCATTGACACAAACATAATGATAATTTCCTGTCGTGACATCAAACCGGAATAAATTTTAAAGATTTTTACAAAAAATACTTTCATCCCGGTTTGTGTCTTGAGAGAAGAACTTCCTCAATTTCCGGGAGACTGACTGATTTGGCCCTGAGCAGAACAAGGAGGTGATAAAGAAGGTCTGCCGCTTCGTTTTTGAAGAGGCCGTTATTGTCTCCCATCGATTCAATAACCAGCTCAACCGCTTCCTCGCCCACTTTCTGTGCAATTTTCCCCGTCCCTTCACTGAAAAGCCTGCTTGTATATGATCCGGTGCTACCCTCTTCTATGCGGTTGTTGATGATCTCTTCCAGCCGGTAGAGAAAGCCTTTTGCAGGTTGTTCGCCGAAGCATGACCATGTGCCTGTGTGGCACACCGGACCGGATGGTTCTGCCTTTATAAGGATTGCATCATTGTCGCAGTCGGTCTCCGTTGTCACTACCCTGAGCCAGTTTCCGGAGGTCTCTCCCTTTGTCCAGAGGGTTTGCCGGCTCCGGCTGTAAAATGTTACTCTGCCCTCTGTTTCGGTTTTGAGATAAGCCTCCTCATTCATGTATCCCACCATCAGTACCTGAAGTGTGGTGTTGTCCTGTATCACGACGGGCACCAGCCCGTCACCCTTTGAAAAGTCTATGTTCAGCATCGTTGTCAGTTCATTTTTAATACTTGTATTGTTCTGTTACTTCACCAGTCTGATTCTGTTATCATAAGCCGGGTTTTCACCCGGATTCTGATCCGTGCTCTTCTCCGCGATAACCGGTGTGGTCTTCAATCAGGAGTACGACCCGGGGGCCGGCTCCTTACTTCTATATTATTATGCAGGAGGAAGTCTTTAAGTTCAGGTATTTTTATGATTCCGTAATGAAAGAGGGTTGCGGCCAGCGCTGCAGTACATCCGGTTTCGGAGATTACCTCCCTGAAGTGTTCCGGTGAGCCTGCCCCGCCTGATGCTATCACCGGAATATTCACATTGTTGCACACTGCGGATGTAATGTCAATCGAGAATCCTTTCCCGGTTCCGTCGCGGTCTACGGAGGTGAGAAGTATCTCTCCCGCGCCGAGTCTTTCAGCCTCATGGGCCCATGTGAGGGCCGG
>Ga0209202_1001092_pt1 | contig 17700 bp, 19 predicted proteins | sample AD_UKC032_MetaG_FD_184416 | JGI IMG/M metagenome (GOLD analysis project Ga0209202, IMG submission 184416) | Active sludge microbial communities of municipal wastewater-treating anaerobic digesters from USA - AD_UKC032_MetaG (SPAdes) (version 2) | ecosystem: Engineered > Bioreactor > Anaerobic >... | reverse complement strand
AACGAAATGATAAGAATATTGGCGTTAAATGGAGGTTTACAAAAAATGATGCAAGAATAAAATTAAATAGACTTTATCCTTAATAATTAATCGGTCAGAGCACTAGTGTTCTGTTAAGTTAATTTTAAAGGATTTTATTTTTTTATCTACCCATCCCCAACCCCTTCCCTTCAAAGGGAAGGGGCTTTTGTATGTACAGCCCGTGCCGCCCGCAAGGCGGCACGGGCTGGGTAAGGGTATAGCGGGTGTTTCGGCTTCGCCGAAACACCCGCTAATTAAGACTTTACAAAAATCATCTTTTTCATTTAACGGTTTTTAAAATTGATTGGTATAACAAAGCGCTACGGTTTAATTATAGTTTATAAAGAAGCGGCATGGGCTATAAAAATTAACTTCTTGTAATTGTCTGCTCTCTATCTGGTCCTACGCTTATTATTTCTATTGGAATACCTGTCAAAAGCTCAAGTCTGTAAATAAAACTTTGCGCATTTACGGGAAGATTTGAAAAAGATTTAATTTGTGAAATATCCTGCTTCCAGCCTGGCATTGTTTCATAAACAGGCTCAAGATGTTTATGTATATATGTATTAGCAGGATAATCGTGATATAATTTACCGTTTCTTTTGTCCTTGTAAGCTATACAAATTTTAATTTCGTCAAAATCATCAAAAACATCGATTTTAGTAAGAGCAATACCGGTTAAGCCATTAATAAACGCGCTGTATTTTGCTATTAAAACATCAAACCAACCGCATCGTCTTTTTCTTCCGGTTGTAGTGCCGAATTCTTTGCCGATCTGCTGAAGTTTTTCGCCTTCATCATTATTTAATTCCGTTAAAAATGGTCCTTCTCCAACCCTGGTAATATACGCCTTGAAGACTCCTATTACTTTCTGAATATGAGTAAATCCAACTCCGCTTCCAGTAGAAGCGCCTCCTGCAACCGGGCTTGAGCTGGTAACAAAAGGATATGTTCCATGATCAATATCCAGCATGGCTCCCTGAGCGCCTTCAAAAAGAATATTTTTTCCTTTATAAATGGCATTTCTTGTAATTTCAGTTGTGTCTGTAACATGCGGTTTCAGGATTTCAGCATATTTTTGACAAAATTCAATTAATTCTTCTTTCTCATAAGTCTTTTTGCCGTATTGTTTTAAGACCATGTTTTTTTGAGGAAGAATCATATCAAATTTAGAGTTTAAAGCTTCTTTTTCATAAATATCTTCAATCCTAATGCCTGTTCTGCCGACTTTATCAATATAAGTCGGTCCTATACCACGTTTTGTAGTTCCGATCTTATTATTTTGCAAAAATTCCTCATGCAGTTCATCAAGATCAATGTGATAAGGAAGCGTTAAATGCGCAAAAGGGCTTATATAAAGATTAGAAGTATCAATGTTTTTGGCTTTTAAATTTTCAATTTCCTCTGTTAAAACCTGCGGATTAATAACAGTTCCGTTGCCAATAAGACATATTTTACCCGGATACAAAATTCCTGAAGGGATAAGATGAAATTTATATGTTTGATCTCCTGTAACAACGGTATGTCCTGCGTTACATCCGCCTTGATATCTTATAACAAGATCAGCTTTTTCTGACAAAAGGTCAATAATTTTTGCTTTGCCTTCATCTCCCCACTGACCGCCAACAATAACTATATTGGTCAAAATTTATTACTCCTGAAATTAATTTAAGAAAACAATAACCGAAAAGAAGTATAAGCTAATCAAATTAAACGGTCAAATAAAATTTTTGGCAAATGGCGCCTCTGATCAGGTAATTGCAATTTGCGCCAGAGATTTTATCGCCGCCGGTTCAAATCTCCATAAGCCAGATGCGTCAAGAGCATAATTGCCAACGCATGCCAGTTTGCAATCCTTGCAAATATTTACCATATTTATAAATTCTTCTGACCTTAAAACTTCCTTCAAGGGTCTGTCTTTAACGCTTATTATCGGTTTTCTGTCAGAACATCTTAATAAATAGCCGTTTGAATACATTACTGTCGCCACCTGGGGCCAATGACAATGATAAAAGGTTTTTTTATTAATTATATAATCCATAAAATAATCTGAATTTCTTATAGGATAGCCCTGTTTTTTCAGAATTTTAATTTTTTTAAAAATATCTGCCAGATTATCGTTTTCAAGTTCCAGTTTTTTAAATCCGTTTTTATTTTCCCATTCTTCAAAACTATGGTAACTCTTGTTAACGGTGAAATACAGCAAAATATCAAGGTCTTTGCATAATTTGGCAACTTCTTTTATTGAATCAAAGTCATTTGCGGCGGAAACCGTACAACATACATATATCCGCATTTTAGGATAGCGCTTTTTGTGAAACTCAATTCCGCTAACGCATTTATCAAAAAGTCCGGGAAGTTTTCTTAATTCATCGTGTTTTGAACCTATTGCGTCGATTGAAACAAAAATAAGGTCCATATAATTTCCGAATTCATGATTTTCCTCAAGAAACCATCCGTTAGTTGCCATTTTTGTATACATTCCGACATCATGAGAGGCTTTTGCGATTTCTGTAAAATCCTGTCTTAAAAGAGGTTCTCCGCCCCACAGAATGCTATTCATGTAACCTTCTTTTGAAGCTTCTTTATAAATTCTCTTTATTTCATCAAGAGAAAGGTCTTCATTATCTCTATGATGTTTCCAGAAGCAGAAATCACAATTACAATTGCATTTACTCGTAACAAGATGCGAAAAAGTAAATGGTCTTGGTCTTTTTGCAATAAATCGGCTGTGAAGAACTTCTTTTATGCCTCCAAGAAGATGTCCGAAGTATTTTAACCTATCTAAAGACATTTTATTTCTTGATTCTTTCAGGCAAAAAAGGTTCTGTTCCTGATAATTAGAATTTTTTTTTTCTTCATTTAAAAGCTTAGTCATTTAATTATTTTTTTCGTGTTTTTGATCAATTAATTTTAAATGTCTTCTGTTTTCAGCGTAAAATCCGCAGTTTGTTACATACATAATGCCTTCAAGCGTAACCATTCCAAGTCCAAGCGCCTGCAATAAAGGGCATGCTACACCCTTTTTGAAATTCTTGCAGCTCATGCACTGGTCTTCTTTTTCTACGAAAACTTTACCGTCTTCACAATACATTTTTGATCCTTTTAAGTTTTAATGAATTTTGGTTTTTATTGTGTTGCGGCAGAACCGCCACACAATAAAAACAGGTTAAACAAAAATCCAAAAATTATTTCTATTTGAGTATATTTTATACTAAAAATAATCTTAATAAAAATTAGTAATATAAAGTTTTTTTGTCTTTATATTAACTTTTATTAAGCTTCGGCTTCTTCGTCAAATTCTTCGTCTTCTTCATCCTCTTCGTCTTCTTCACTTTCAGATTCAAGGTAAGCTATTATTTTTTCAAATTCCTCGTCATCTTCAATGGTTTCAAACGTATAGCTGTCGTCAATTTTACTTAATCTCATTACAACGACTTCGTCGTCATCGTCGTCTTCATCGTTTTCTTTTTCTTTGGACTTATTTTCTTCATCAAGAAACACCAGAAGACCATATTCTCTTTCTTCAAATTCAATTATATCAATTAATTCAAAGTTATATATCTGTCCGTTTTCATCCTGAGTTTTAATTATTCTGTTTTGTTCAGAGCCGTTGTTACCAGACATTGTTATCTCCTTTTATTTAAAAACTGTTGCAAAATTAGTATAGCAGAAGAAATATCAATAAGTTCTTTCTTTTTTGAAGGTTTCTTATTTTGTTCAATAAGAGCCTTTTCCGCGATGACGCTGGTTAATCTTTCATCTTCAAGTTCAATAGTTAAAGGAATTTCCTTTTTTAATAACTCTAAATAGGATATCACATCTTCAGCCTGAAAGCCTATAGACCCGTTCATGTTTTTGGGAAGTCCGGCTACAATTATAAAAACGTTGTATTCTTCACAAATTTTCTTGATTTCATTTATTGAATCAAGATCGGGTTTTCTGCTTACAGCTTTTAGCGGCTGAGCGGAGATTTCCAAAGGGTCGCTGATCGCTATACCGATTCTTTTAGTTCCGATATCAAGCCCTAAAATTCTTTTAAATTTATTTTGTTCTTTTAATTCCCGCATAATATGTTTATTATTTCTTCAATGTTTTGTTTTTCAAAAATTGGTTTTTCCGCAGATTTGTTTTTAAGGTTTTTTCTGGCATTCCAGGGATTAGATACCTGTTTTTCTTCATTATAAAGATTATGTTGGTAGCGTAATAAGCCCTCTATAATGGTTTTTTTAATTATTTCCCTGAAAAATAAGTTCTTGCTTATATCTAAATTCTTTTCAGGATCAATTAGCCATGCAAGTGAGGCGGCAATATTCCTAAAATGTTGCAATTCGTCAATATTAAGAAGAAAAGCAATACTTTGCAGTCTGGACTTATAAATTTGCCTTATATCAGGACTAAAAACATCCGAAATTATGTTATTTAACTCTGCGTTCAAAAAATCTTCAAGTTTAGCGGGATTTTTAAGATAAAACGCTTTTTTTTCCATAAGAGCATCTTTTATTTTTTCAATACAGGGCTTAATAAGGCAATGATCATCCTCTTCAAAAAACCAGTGATTAAAATCAGGGAATTTATAAAGCAGATGTCCATCGTCAACTAATTTTTCATCAACCCATTCATTTGCCAAATTATCAAAAGTTTTAGAATCAAAGGGTTTAATATCGCTTAAAATACATTTCCAGGACGTATATTCATAAGGAAGACATAAATTGTTCGCTTTGTTTGTTTTTTCAGCTTTTTCAATAATATATTTGCAATATTCAGGGGAAATAGGGATACCTGTGCTTTTTTCCTGGAATTTTTCAACAACTCTTCTAAAATCATTTTTACTTATTCCATAAAATCCAAAACAGTCAAGAATACCGTGAACATCATTTATAACAGTGTTCATCATGAAAATATCGCCGTTTTTTCTTTCTCTGCTGGCTATAATTCCTTGATTTCCAAGCCCGTCAGGGAGATTTGTATGAAATTCATAAGGATCAGAAATCTCGGTGATTTCATCTTTTAATTGCGTTTGTTCAATATTTTCAAGGTTTAGACCAGAGAGTTTAAGTTTATTCAAGCTTATTTTTGCTTTTTTATTCATTTTTTCGTCTTTTGAATAAGATACAAACTCTTTTAAAACATATCCTGCTTTAATAGATTTAGTTTCGCCTAAAATTTCAATTAAAATTTCATCCATATGCTGAACAACTCTTGATTCAAACGCAGGAACCAATACATTAACAAGCGCTTCACAAGAATAATCTTCTTTAAGCGAGTTAATTAAATTAAATTGTTCAGATTGCGGAAGGGAAAACAAAAAATCAAGAAAATCGATCTGCGCTTCAGGATTAACAGACGCGATTTCAAGCAGTTTTTTTGTTTCTTTGTCCACTATGGCTTTTGGATTTTCAAGATAATTCAAAAATTCTTCAGGATCGGTATTATCTCCAAGATTTTTCAATATAATCCCTGATAAATCTCTTAATTCGTCTGAAGAAGCCGGAGATTTAATATAACCCCATAAAGTTTCGCTTAATTGTTCAAGATTGGCTAATTCCTGCAAAAATAAACAAATAATCTGTCCTTTTTTATAATCAACCCTGCTTAATTCTTTTGCGAGAACTTCCACCACATAAGCATTATCTTTTATGGAAAAAAGTTTTGCCAGATATTTAAGCTGTTGTTCTTTTGACATTTCATCAAGAGAAGTTAATTTTTGCAATATTAAGGTTATTTCAGCTTTTATTTGAAATTTTGATAACTCTCTATAGTTCATTTTTTTGTTGCCTGTTTTTTGTGGTAAAAGTCATTTGTTTGATGTCGTTTTCGGCGGCTTGGAATAAGGGAGAGTTTAGCATGAATTTTTATTTTTTAACTCCTCTCCAAAAACTATCTAAAACTTTTTGAACTTCTGAAGAGGGGATTCTGTCTTCGAGCATGAAGTATTGAATACAGATCATTACGCATTCAGAGCAGATATTTACGCCCGGACCTTTTATCATTTTGATTACAAGATGATTAGGTCTTCCGCAAAACGAACAATGAACAGCTTCCTGCGGTTGTTCTTCCATTTTTTTTTCGTCAAACTTTTTTTCTTTGCTTCTCGCATGCGAGAGCGAAACTACTTTTTCTTCATCACTCATTATTTTTATCCTTAATTTTTTTAATAGTTTTAATTAATAATATTTTACCTTAAAAGAAACAATCAAAGTTTTTAAAAATATATGACCGATAATATTTTTTATGTAATTTTTTAATTAACTGCTTAATTCCGCTAAAAGGGTCATGCTTACTATTTGCATTGGAGTATTAAGAAACAATCAACCTTTCCAGGTTGACTGGGTTCAAAAAAGAAAGGAAAAATTAGCTATGACTACTTGACTTTGATCACACAATCTGAACTTGTTTGCGAAATGCGGACAGCGCCGACTGCTTCGCAACAGCATCTTTCCAGCATGCAAATACAAACTTACCGTTTCTTCATTTTCTTTTCTTTTTGACGCAAAAAGAAAAGAAAACGAAGCAAAAGAAAAGAAAAACTAACAAGACAAACTGTCATATCGGTCAGGGGCACGCCCCCGAACCCCCTTGCTTACAATGCCTGCTTTTTGTCTTTTCTTCGCTTTTTACATAAAAAATATTATCGGTCATAAATTTCATAAAATTAACTTAACAAAGCGCTAATTTTTTTGAAAAATTTTTTGGATTTTATAACAACTTTTTTTTTCAGATAACTTATATCAAATAGTTAGTTATTAATGATTAAGGTTAGTTAAATAAAAATCAAAGGTATTTAAAATGCTAAATGTGAACGCAAAATTAAATTATTCAGCGCTGTCCGCTACTTGCACGGCTAAATCTAAAGATGTTTCCCAAAATTCTTTAAATAATCAAACACAACTTTCATTTGGCGGTTTATCAAGTCAACTAAAGGCTGGCGTTGCCGCTTTAGCATTGTCAATGCCTGTTCATGCCGCTGATATAGGAAAAGCTAATCCCTTAAATCATACAGAGCTTACAGCCGGTATAATGCAAAATTTAAAAAAAACGGATGCATTTCAAGCTTTAACCGGTTCTAAAATATCGCTTGGAAATGATACTAAAGGATATTTAATAACAGGGCTTTGCAAAAAACCGGCTAAAGCTGAAAATCCTCAAAGAATGGTTCAGGTTTTTTTTAAAACAGATTGCCTGCCCCCAATCACTAACTTCATTGCAAGACCTCTTACAGAAATAGAAACTGGAACGCTTGCAAAACACAACTATATCGGTGGCGGAAATATTGGACAAATTTCTCCTAAAGGAGTCATAAAAGAGTCAGGATTCATCAGTTTAACACAAGAATTTATACAAAAAATGGCATCAAAAATGCAAGAAGGTTGTAAATAAAACTATTAAGTAAAATTATATAGGAGCAATGAAATGATAATATCAAATAACATAAAACCGGTTATTTTTAGCGGAAATCAAGCGAATCAAAGGCAGGATAAAAACCAAAACACGTTAAAAGCTGCTGCTTTAGCCGCAGGATTGACTGCCGCAGTTGCGGGAAATGCAGCGCCAATCATCGAAGACGTGCTACCGCCTGAGCCGGCGCAAAATGTTACTGTATCTTCAATTGATTCCGGCATGTATGATATTAACGCCAATATGATAAGAAATAATATTAGATTAGAAAAATTTGACGGAAGTTATGTTAAAAAAGATGAGTTACCGTTTATTATGGGCGCAAAAGTTGTAAATAACGGCGAAGACTTAGGCGGAATTAATCTTAAATGCAGTATAGAACCTGAATTTGAAGTGCGCAAAGAGTATAATGCGATTCCCGAATATACCCCTATGCCTGATAAAACCCCAATTCCTGAACCGTCAACATTATTACTGTTAGCAACAGGAGCCGCAGGATTAGTTGCCGCAAATGCTGCCCGCAAAAAACCGTCTGAAAAATAGAATATACAACGACAAAACTAATTAACCTGAGCCGCTAATTAGCCGAAACCGTCATCCTGCGCAGAGCGAAGGATCGCATTGCATACATACAGCAAGATTCTTCGGGCTGAAGCCCCCAGAATGACGATTTTAAAAAAAATTAATTGGCGACCCGAGTTAATACCAATACCAAGTTGCAATCAAAAGAGTACTATTTTTTGATAAGGGTTTTGCCGGCGTAGCCGGCAAAACCCTTATCAACTCTTCTTCCCCTCCCTTGGGGAGGGGGCAGGGGGAGGGAGATTTAATACTACATTGATTGCAACTTGGTACAACTTGCAATCAATGTAGCGCTATTTATTTTCTATTAACCCCAGAGAAGTCAATGCCATTTCTGCCGCTTTTTGTTGGGCTTCTTTCTTGGATTTGCCTGCTCCATATCCGATAGATTCGTCATTTACAAAAACTTCAATCTCAAATACCCTGTCATGCGCAGGACCTACCTCGTTTATAATTCTATAATCCGGCAAATCCATTGAATTAGCCTGCGTATATTCTTGCAATATAGCTTTATAATTATATTTTGAAGCGGATTGATCAATTTCAGTTACTTCATCTTCATAAAGAGTTACCAAAAAATCAGAAAGCTGATCAATTTTTCCGTCTAAATAAAAAGCTCCCAATATAGCCTCAAATGCGCATGCCAAAGTAGAAGGTCTTTTGCCTCCGCCCATTTTTCTTTCATGAAAACCAATATTTAAATATTTTCCAAGATTTAAATCAAAAGCAAGCTTTGCCAGCATATTATCACTTACCATTACCGCCCTTATTTTAGTTAATTCGCCTTCCGTATATTCAGGGAACCTTTCAAACAAATATTTGCTTACTATTATCTTCAGCGCCGCATCTCCCAAAAATTCCAGCCGTTCATTGTTTAACAGACTGGAATATTTGTTTTCAAAAGTATATGAACTATGAGTTAGAGCCGTATCCAGGTATTCATAATTGTCTATAGTTAATCCCAGTTCTGATACTAATTGATTTAATTCGTTTATTCTATTTGCTGTAAGCATTACTTAATCCGATTTTTAAATAATAAAAAAGGTATAATAATAATAAGCTACCACAACAGTAAAGATGTAGCTGTCTGAACGATCAAGAACTCCGCCATGACTTAAAAAAACGCTGCCTGAATCCTTGATTCCAGCCTGCCTTTTTAACATTGATTCCGATAAATCCCCCAATTGCCCAAAGACTGAAAGCAAAAAACCAATTATTAATGAATGAACAATATTCAGTCCTATTACTGTTCCGACAATAAGCGCTATTGCAATTCCGGCTAAAGTCCCCCCTATTGAACCTTCAATTGTTTTTTTAGGGCTAATTTCTTTCCACAAATGATGTTTCCCAAAAAATTTGCCTGAATAATACGCTCCAATATCACATGCCGGAACTATAAGAAACGTTAGCATTATTAATCCCAGCCCGTATGAAATATTGTTTCCAAAAATCAAAAAATTGCCTGCGTCTATGTTTCTAATCATAATCATGTGAATAGGCAATATGCCACAGTAAGTTATTGCCAGAATTGTCATTGCAATATCATTAATACCGGCTCTTTTCCTGCTAAAAAGAATTATAATAAACGCTAGAATTGTAATCAACGCAAAAGCGGGAAAAATATATTCATATTTTTTAAAAGAAGCTAAAGCGACAAGTAAAAAAATTGCTGAAACTATGTAATAAAACGGAGGATCAGCCCCCATTGATTTAGCGATATTTGAAAATTCTTTTATTCCGATATAAACAAAAACGCCCAGATAAAGAGCAATCCATATTCCTCCATACCAAACACACGCTAAAGTTATAATTAATAAAACAGTAGCAACTATTACCCTGTTTGTTCCAAATCCAACTTTTTTTTCCACAAAACCCACCTCTTGTATATTATATAGACAATATTTCTGTTTCTTTTTCGTAAACAATTCTGTCTATGCCTTTTATATATTTATCTGTAAGTTTTTGAATTATATCCTGATGGTCTTTTTGTTCATCTTCAGGGATGTTTTCTGATTTTCCGGTTTTTTTGAGCGAATCAGACATTTCGCGTCGGATATTTCTTATTGAAACCTTTGTGTCTTCGCCGATTTTTTTTATTTCCTTAACAAGCCCTTTTCTTCTTTCTTCTGTAGGTTGCGGAAATATCAGTCTTATACATGTTCCGTCGCTGTTTGGCGTAATGCCAAGATCAGATTTAAGTATGGCTTTTTCGATATTTGCCAGACCTGTTTTGTCATAAGGCGTTATAACCATTGTGTGACCGTCCTGCACGGAAACGTTTGCAAGTTGTCTTACAGGCGTAGGCGTCCCGTAATATTCTGCGTTTATGCTGTCAAGCACCATTGGATTTGCTCTGCCGGTTCTAATATTTGAAAATTCTTTTTGCGCGCTGGCGAGAGTCTTTTTCATTCTGTCTTCGCCGTTTTTCATAATTTCATTAACAGGCATTTTATTTTTCTCCTCCTATCAATGTTCCTTCCTGTTCGCCTTTTAATATTTTTTCTATGCTGTCTTTGCTTGCGAAATCAAATACAACAACGGGAATATTATTGTTTTTACATAAAGATATTGCTGATGTGTCAATTACCTTTAAATCTTTTTTAATAATATCATCATAAGAAATATATTCAAATTTATGCGCGTCATTATGTTTTCGGGGGTCTTTATCGTAAACGCCGTCAACTTTATTTTTTGCCATGAGCATAACTTCAGCGTTAATTTCTGAAGCTCTTAAAGCGGCGGCTGTGTCTGTTGTGAAGAAAGGATTTCCTGTTCCGCCGGCGAATATAACAACTCTGCCTTTTTCAAGATGTCTTATCGCTCTGAATCTTATGTAAGGTTCAGCGATCTGATCCATTTTTATTGCGTTAAGAACTCTTGTAGACACGTTATATTGCTTTAAAACTCCCTGAAGCACAAGCGCGTTCATGGTTGTGGCAAGCATGCCGACATAATCAGCAGATGCCTGATCCATGCCAAGTTTTGCGCTGTTTTGCACTCCTCTGAAAATATTGCCTCCGCCCACTACTACGGCAATTTCAGCGCCCATATCTTTTACTTTTTTTATTTGTTGAGCGACTTCGTTAATTGTTTCAGGATCAATCCCAAAGCTTTGTTCGTTCATCAGGGCTTCACCGCTGATTTTCAACAAAATTCGTTTATATTTCAGGTTAGACATAATCAGTTTATTTTCCTTTTTAAAATGTATTACATTAATTAAAACTAAAATTAAGCTTAATTTCAATTTTTAATTGTAACACTTTCATAAGGGTAACTTTAAAAACTCAATTTTTTGAAAATTTTTATAAAATTTGATTGGGATAGCAAGGAGTATACCAATCAAAATAAGTTTTGGTTAAGTTATTAAAAAAGCTGATATTTAAGGATTGGTATAAGTTATGACCGATAATATTTTTTATGTAATTTTTTTAATAAACGTGGAAATCGTTATGCTGAACTTGTTTCAGCATCTTTCCAGTATGCAATAGAACGCTTGCCGTTTCTTCATTTTCTTTCTTTTTGAACGCAAAAAGAAAGAAAACGAAGCAAAAGAAAGAAAAACTAACAAGCCAAACTGACATATCCATCAGGGGCAAGCCCCCGAACCCCCTCGTATTCAAATGCATGTTTTTTGCTTTTGTCTTTTTTTTGTTTTTTACATAAAAAATATTATCGGTTTTAAAAAAGCCATACGGCTAGAGTAGCAAAAAGAAATCCTGCGAGCCAGAATGTATATACAACTTTGGGTTCTGACCACCCGCAAAGTTCAAAATGATGGTGGATTGGACTCATTTTGAATACCCGTTTGCCCGTAGATTTGAAACTTATCACTTGTATTATCACGGATAAGGTTTCAATCACAAACACCGCACCGATTATAAGCAACCAAAGTTCGAATTTCCCAACAACCGCAAGTACTCCAAGAGTTCCGCCGAGCGCAACGCTTCCTGTATCGCCCATAAACATCTGGGCGGGGTTTTTATTATAATATAAAAATCCAAGACAACTGCCTGCAAAAGCTGAGCTAATTATCGCAAGATTATTTATACCCTTAAAATAACAAATAAATGCGCATGCAAGAAACGCAAAAAACGAAGTTCCGGCGGCAAGTCCGTCAAGACCATCCGTAAGATTAACCGCATTTGAACTTCCAACTATTATAAAAACCGCAAAAAGCGGATAGAGGAGCCCTAAATCAATTTTTGCAAGTCCAAATATCGAAACAGCGGCACTTCCATAAAAATAAATGTATAAAGCAGGGATTAAAGCAATAAGACATTGAAAAATCAGCTTTCTTTTTGCGCTTATTCCTTTATTTTGTTTTTTTGTGATTTTAAGGTAATCATCATTAAATCCAAGTCCCATAAACAGGAGCGCTGTTAAAATTATCACTAAAGTCTTTATGCCAAGGCTTTGATGCATTATAATAAGCAGTAACGCCGAAAATGCCGCAGGTATTATTAAAATGATTCCTCCTGTAGTTGGAGTTCCGCTTTTTGCGGCATGTGAGGCAGGTCCTTCTTCCCTTATATATTGACCATAAAGCTTTTTCTTCAGAAAATCCAGATATGGCACTCCGGCAAGAAGCGTTAATAATAATCCCAAAAGTCCGCTAATATAGATAAGCAATTAAATTTCTCCCAGCTTTTATATTTTATTTTATAACAGAAAAATATTGATATAGTAATCTTAAAAAAATGTAAATTATTGTATATTTTTTGTTTAATAAATGTTTATAAAAAAATTTACAAACGTTAAACCAATGTTAAGAAAACAGGAGCGTTAAAATAGTATGAGCACTTTAGAGGCAAAATCAAACTTATCTTTTGGGACCGTTCAGGTAAGACTTTATGGACAAACGCAAATAAAAAGATTTGACGAGCTTAGTAAACAAACAGAAAATTTTAATGCGAGCAGCATAAGAAAAAATATTCCTGAACCGCCGGAAATTTTTAAAGAGCAGGACAAGATTTCAGCGCTGGCAGTAATAAAAAATGATAATTTATTAACAGAAATGAAAACTTATGCGGCATTAGTAAAAGCAGGATTGGGATATAATATTTCATTTAAGCCCGGATATTTTAATGATATGCCGGCTAAATCAACAGAAAAAGAATTTATTGAAGCAGGCGCCAATGTTTTTGAAAAATTCAACCTGTCAAATGAAAAGAATAGAGAGATATAATACTATACTAATCTAAATAACTCGAATTGCTAAATAAATAATTTTATATTTGGCGTAGCGGCTGGCGAAGCCAGCCGCTACGCCGTTTTAAGGGCATGCGGCTCGCAGGCTTTGCCTGCGAGCCGCATAAAAAATTAAAATAAAATTTCAATCTATTTCAGCGTTTCGACTAATTAGCAATTCGAGTTAAATAATTTCGTTAATTGGCTAAAAAGCTGATATTTACAGCCCGCGCCGCCCTGCGGGCGGCGCGGGCTGAGTAAGGGTATAGCGGGAGTTTTAACTCATTTATGCGGCGAAGCCGAAACTCCCGCTAATTAAGTAGGTAACAAAAAGTTTTCAGGTTTTTATCTACCCAACCCCTTCCCTTCAAAGGGAAGGGGCTTTTATTGTTTGTTTGCCTCACTCGCTTCGCTCGTTCGGCAAAATTTAATAAGAGCTGAAAATTTTTTGTCTGTTACTTAAGAGCACCTCTAAAAACTCAATTTTTTGAAATTTTCATGAAATTTGGTTGGGGTTTAGTGTAGGGGCGAAGCCCCTACCTACAAGCTTCCTCCCCCTTTGAAGGGGGGCAGGGGGGTAGATATAAAAAACAAAAATTCCTTATTTTTAGAGGTGCCCTTAAGAGCTTACAAAAATCATTTTTTTCATTTAGATATTAGCTTTTTAATAAATTAACGAAAACTTATTTTGATTAGTATAGTAATGCCGGTTAGTAAAAGTCTGTTTTTAAAAATCCGATAAGTGGTTAATGAAATTTAATTTAATTTTAAACATTATTGATTTCATTCTTAAAAAAAAATTAACAAAAAAATTGAAAACTTATACCAAACAAATACGGGAGGAAAAAATGAGAAAAGGTAGTTCAAAAATATTGCTTATATTAAGCATACTAATTTTTATCGGATTTACATTTCTGTTTTTAACAAAAACAAATGCTCAAAAAAATACTACGCAAGAAGATGCCGCAGTTGAAAATTTACAAAAGGAAATAACCCCTGATCCAAATACGGACCAAGTTTTTACAGAAAAAATCGATGAATTAAAAGAAATTTATCAAAATCTCGACGTAAAAAATTTAGATGAATTTAAAAAACAAACTAAACAAGGGCTTTACACTTTGGCTGATTTAATTAACGAATTGTCAAAATCTCCTGATGAAACAACAACAACCGGCACGGCTCAAACACGCCAAGTACAAAAAAGCGCGGAAGCATTAGGAATTATAACAAATGAAAAAGAAATAATAAATCAGATTAAAATAGCTTTTAATGCTTCAAAAATCAATCTGTCAGATATTAAAGGCAAATTAAACTGTCAAGATAAGGCGAATAGAGAATTTTGCCCTAAAATAGATCAGAAACTTAACAGCATACAACAAATGATTACGCAGATTAATGACCAAAATTATAAAGCAAAAACAAAAGAAATTTTTATGCAATTTCACTCTGTTTTAGAATATATGAATCAAAAAATGAATAGACCGGATTCTTTATCCAGCATTAACGATCAGGAAAATAATCAGCCTGAACTTAACGTGAACAAAGCGCAACAGGATCAGAAACAAGCTAAAACGCAAGACAGAATTAAACAGGAACAATGCAATGAATGCGAAGACGATGATTGCGAATGCGAAAAAGATCAGGAACAAAAAAGAGAACAAAAACAGCAACAAGAGCAAGCCCAAGATTAATATTCCAGCTTATTAATTATATTATAGTGATCTTAAAAAGAAATCGTTAAATAAAAAAGACGGTTTTTATAAAACCTTAAATAGTGGGTGTTTCGGCTTCGCCGAAACACCCACTATACCCTTACCTAGCCCGCGCCGCCCGCAGGGCGGCGCAGACTATAGATATTAGCTTTTTAACAAATTAACAAAAACTTATTTGGATTGGTATAAATTCATCGCATTTTTTCAAAAAATTGCCGGATTAAAACTGAGCACTCATTTTCAAGAATTCCCCCAATGATTTTAGGCTTGAATTTTAAATAATCTGTCATGTTCAATGCAGAACCGAATGCCCCGTAAAGTTGATCACTTGCGCCAAACACAACTTCGGGAATTCGACTGTATAATATCGCCGAAGCGCACATGGGACAAGGCTCAAGAGTTACATACAAAGTGGCGTTGTCTATCCGCCAGCTATTTAGTTTTTTTGCGGCTTCTTGTATAACAATAATTTCCGCATGAGCTGTTGGATCGTTATTAATTTCTTTTCTGTTATGAGCTTTGGCTATTATTTCATCGTTTTTAACCAAAACGGCCCCTATGGGGATATCAGCGCCTGATTTTTTAGCTTCTGTTAATGCAATTCTCAGGTATTTTTTGTGTTGTTCAATATCCACTTATTTTTGCCTTTTACCCGTCCCTGCATAAATTAATTTTGGTTATGGTTATGGGGCGATTTCGCCGCCCCATAACCATAATTTGAGTATATTTTTAGTTTTTAGTTTTTTCTGTTTTTACAGGTTCAGTTTTTTGCGAATCCGCCGGTTTTGCGGCTTGATCTTTTGCAGATTCAGCGTTCTGAGTTTTTTGGAGAGTTTCTATAAGTTGATAATACTCTTTTTTTATATTTTCAGGGTTATATTCTTCTTTTAAATAAACGATATTAGCTGATTGTCTTGAGGCATCCATAAGTTTTCCAAATGTTTCCATTTGAACTTTACCTTCAAGGTATCTTTCTATATTGGCTTTAACTTCATCATAAGGAGTTAATCCGGCTTGTTTTCTGTCTATAACTTTAATTATATGGTATCCAAATTCTGTTTTCACCAAATCGCTTATTGAGCCCGGCTTCATAGAAAATGCTGTTTTGGAAAATTCCGGCACCATTTCTTCTTTTCCAAAAAAGCCTAAATCTCCGCCTTTAGATGCGCTTGAAGGGTCTTCAGAATTTGTTTTTGCGGATTCTTCAAACTTAGCAGGGTTTGCTTTAAGCTCAACAAGTATTTTCTGGGCTTTTGCCTTTGCTTTTTCCATTTCCTGCTGTGTTTTTTTATTGATTTCCTGCTCAGAAAGCGGTTTTTCTTTATTTTCAGAGCTGATTTTGTTTTTAATATCGGCTTCAGAAGCGCTTATTAAGATATGACTTGCTCTTATTTCTTCGGCATGCTTAAATTTGTCTTCTTTGTTTTCTTCGTAGAATTTTTTAATTTCTTCTTCTTTTATTTTGCTGTCGCCTGTAATGCTGGTTACAAGTTTTTTCTTTAAAAGATCAAGTTTAATATTTTCTCTAAAATCAATTTCATTAACTTTATTAAGAGCTAAAGAGGCTTCAAGTCTTTCTTTGCCGCCCATATTTTTTGCAATGGAGTCAAGAACTTCATCTATTTCTTTTGCTTCAACTTTAAGTTGTCGTTTTTCTGATTCCTGTTTAATTAATTCTCTAAGGATCAACTCATTAATTACCCTGTTTTTATGAACAAGATAAATAAACTTGTTTTTATTGTCCTTACTGTCGGCTTCGTCTTGTGTCTGTCCAGACATGCTGTAGCTTTGTTTAAGAGTTTCATTAAACATATTTTCTGTGATAACATTCGCATTAACTTTAATTAAAGGAGCGCTGTTATCGGCTTTTTGCTGCTGCGCGCAGCCTCCCAAAAAAATCAGGCATGTTGCCATAAGTCCAAGCGTAATTTTTTTCATGTTTTCCCCACTTTCAATCTCATAAATTATTTTATACATTTAATTTTATTGAACTAAAAATTTTTTTTAACTAATTAAATTATACCTAATAAAAAAATCAAGTGTAAAATAAAAAATAATAATCTAAGTATAGTAAACTCATTCTATAGTGTTCTGAGAAAATAATTGTTAATTTGTTAAAAAGCTGATACCTGCGGGCGGTGCGGGCTGTATAACAATATAGCTGGCGTTTCGGCTTCGCCGAAACGCCAGCTAATTAAGAATTTACAAAAATCATCTTTTTTATTTACCGATTTCTTTTTAAGATCACTATAATATATATGTCTATTGCCGTGTATTTCAAAATATTTTCTTGTTTGTCTTAAAATTTATGATATAATTTTTAAGTTGTTTATGCTTTCTAAAAAATAGTTTATTTAAAAAAATTAGATATTTAAATTCCGGGGTGTTTTATTAATTAATTTAATTAATATAGGAGGTATTTAAGTATAATCTAAAAAAATATTTTTTATTGCTTCTTTATTTGGATAGTTTTTCATAAGACGGAGAATACAATTATGAGAGAAAAACAAATGCAGGCGTTATGTTCTTTTACTGCCAAAATGACAAATTCCAAGTATGTAAATGAGAAAAAAAAGTTGGGAAATCAGCTTAAGCTTTTTAGAAATTTTTTTAATTATAATAAAATATCAAATTTTATGTCTGAACAGGAGTTATAGTCTTCTTAAAAAGAAATAAAGCATTATAATAAAAGTCATTAATATATACCGCCCCCAAAATGAATTTCGGATTTTTTCTTAAAACGTTAGGGGCGGTATGGCGAAGCAGGAGTGATGAAGTTGGGAAAATCCGGCTTTGCCGG
>Ga0209202_1001091_pt1 | contig 17702 bp, 18 predicted proteins | sample AD_UKC032_MetaG_FD_184416 | JGI IMG/M metagenome (GOLD analysis project Ga0209202, IMG submission 184416) | Active sludge microbial communities of municipal wastewater-treating anaerobic digesters from USA - AD_UKC032_MetaG (SPAdes) (version 2) | ecosystem: Engineered > Bioreactor > Anaerobic >... | reverse complement strand
GATGGTCATTTTGAAGCCGGCCAGCATCCAGCCCAGATAGGTGTCGTCGCCGCTCGCGCTAGGCTGCAGGAAGACGCCCCAGTTCCATTGATAGCTCATTGATGGGTCCCTCTTTTGTTGTGGTTCGGGTCGCTCAGTATTCCCAGAAGATGCGCTGCAGTTCCTTGCTGTCGCCGGTTTGGGTCAGGGCGACGGCGGCCAGGATGCGCGCCTTCTGAGGGTTGAGGTCATGCGCCACGACCCAGTCGTACTGGTCGTCCGGCTGCTCGGCGTTGCGCAGCACGAAACCGCCGGCATTGACGTGCGAGGAACGGATGATCTGCACGCCCTGGCCGCGCAGTTCGCGCAGCGTCGGCACGACGCGGTTGCTCACCGAGCCGTTGCCGGTCCCGGCGTGAATGATCGCCTTGGCACCCTTGTCGGCGAATGCACGGTAGGCGGTGTCGCTCACGTTGCCGTAGCCATAGGCGATCTCGACCGGCGCCAGGACGTCGATCTTCTCGATATCGAACTCGGAGTTCAGCGTGTGGCGCTTGGCCGGCAGGCGGAACCAGTAGTTCCTGCCCTCGACGACCATGCCGAGCGGTCCCCACGGGCTCTTGAACGCTTCGGTCCGGATATTGACCATCTTGGAAACGTCACGGCCGCTGTTCAGCTCGTCGTTCATCGCCACCAGCACGCCCTTGCCGCGGGCATCCCTGGCCGCCGCGACGTTGACCGCGTTGAACAGGTTGAGCATGCCGTCGGCCGACATCGCGGTACCCGGACGCATGGAACCGACGACGACGATAGGCTTGTCGGTACGCACTACCAAATTGAGAAAGTAGGCGGTTTCTTCCAGCGTATCGGTGCCGTGGGTGACGACGATGCCGTCGACGTCGCCCTGCTTCGCCAGCGCGGCGACGCGCTTGCCGAGCGTGACGAGATGCTCGTTGGTGAAGCTCTCGGAAGCGATCTGGAAGACCTGCTCGCCGCGCACGGCGGCCACCTTGGACAACTCGGGTACGCCAGCGATCAGCTTGTCGACCGGCACCTTGGCCGCCTGGTAGGTGGCGCTGTTGGTGGCTTCGGCGCCGGCCCCGGCAATGGTGCCGCCGGTGGCGAGGATGACGACGTTGGGTTTGTCGGCGAAGGCCGGCAGCGTCGCCAGGAAGCCGGCTGCAATCAGCAGACAACGGGAAATAAAGCGGTTCAGCATGGGGGGTCTCCTTGGGGCAGGTAGCCGCCAGCCCCAAGGGCCGGCGGCAGGGCTTTGCGGCTTACTCGAACGCCTTGTCGTTAGGCGCCTTGTAGAGGGCCTTCATCTCGTCCGACAGCGGCATGGCGAGGTTCAGGCCCTTGGGCGGGATCGGGTTCATGAACCACTTGGCGTAGATCTTCTCGGCGTCGCCCGAGGTCATCGCCTTGGTCAGGGCGGCGTCGATCACCTTCTTGAATTCCGGGTCGTCCTTCCTGACCATGCAGCCGTAGGCTTCCTTGGACTGGGCGGTGCCGGTGACGATCCAGTCGCCCGGCTTCTTGGCCTTGGCCATTTCGCCGTAGAGCAGCGCGTCGTCCATCATGAAGGCGACGGCACGGCCGGTTTCCAGGGTCAGGAAGGCTTCGCCGTGGTCCTTGGCGGAGATGATGTTCATCTTCATCTGCTTGTCTTCGTTCATCTTGCGCAGCAGGCGTTCGGAGGTGGTGCCGGCGGTGGTGACGACGTTCTTGCCGGCGAGGTCGGGGAAGTCCTTGATGCCGGAGTCCTTCTTGGTCAGCAACTTGGTGCCGATGACGAAGATGGTGGTGGAGAAGCCGACCTGTTTCTGGCGCTCCAGATTATTGGTGGTCGAGCCGCATTCGATGTCGATGGTGCCGTTCTGGACCAAGGTGATGCGGTTGGCCGAGGTGACCGGCATCAGCTTGGTGTCGAGCTTGGCCAGCTTGAGCTGTTCCTTGACCCCGTCAACCGCTTTCAGCATCAGTTCCTGCGAGTAGCCGATGACTTGCTGCTGGTCGTTGTAGTAGGAGAACGGAATCGAGGATTCGCGGTGGCCCAGGGTGATGCTGCTCGTATCCTTGAGCTTCTTGAGGGTCAGCGACTCCTGTGCCTGCGCCGGCAATACGGCAGAAGCGCTGAGGACGGTAGCGAGTGCGGCGGCAAAGGCAAATCGGTTCATGACATCTCCAGTTGGTGAAGAAACCGCTGATCGGCTTCGGTGCCAACTACTACGCAGGGGCCGTGCCAGGAAAAACGGCCTGCCGAACAAACCTAAGCTGTTGATTTTGTTTTATTTAAAAAATAATAATTGCCGTCGGCGCCGGATTCCCGTCATCGCCGGCATTCAAGCCCTCGGATTTCCGACACCCGACGGTTGCGGTCGACGCAAAAAAGCCGCCCATTTTCAGGCGGCTTTGTCATTTCCGGCGTTCCGGTTGCGGTTCAGTCGATCCGCGTATCCAGCCCCTGTTCGGCCAGTTCGGCGGCGCGCAGGACAGCACGGGCCTTGTTCTGGGTTTCGATCCATTCCGATTGCGGGTCGGAATCGGCGACGATACCGGCACCGGCCTGGACGTAAAGCTTCCTGTCCTTGACGACGGCGGTGCGGATGGCGATGGCCAGGTCCATGTCGCCATGGAAGCCGAGGTAGCCGACGGCACCCGCGTAGATGCCGCGTTTGACCGGCTCCAGTTCGTCGATGATTTCCATCGCCCGCACCTTCGGCGCGCCGGAAACGGTGCCGGCCGGGAAGGTGGCCTTCAGGACGTCGAGCGCATCGAGCCCCGGCTGCAGCTTGCCTTCGACGTTGGAAACGATGTGCATCACGTGCGAGTAGCGCTCGACGATCATGTTCTCGGTCAGCTTGACTGTGCCGACCCGGGCGACGCGCCCGCAGTCGTTGCGCCCGAGGTCGAGCAACTGGGTGTGCTCGGCGCGCTCCTTCTCGTCGGCCAGCAGTTCGGCGGCCAGCGCGGCGTCCTCTTCCGGCGAGGCGCCGCGCTTGCGGGTGCCGGCGATGGGACGAACGGTGACGCGGTCGCCTTCGAGGCGGACAAGGATCTCCGGCGAGGCGCCGACGACATGAAAATCCTCGAAATCGAAGTAGAACATGTAGGGCGACGGGTTGAGGCTGCGCAGCGTGCGGTAGAGCGCCATCGGGCTGGCGTGGAAAGGCTTGGTCATGCGCTGCGAGAGGACGACCTGCATGACGTCGCCTTCGGTAATGTAATCCTTGGCCTTGAGCACGGCCTGCTTGAACGCCGCTTCGCCGAAGGTGGAGACGGCTGCTTCGGAGTGGGCCGGCTGTTCGTTCGGCAGCACAACCGGCGTACGCAGCTTGCCGAGCAGTTCCTTCAGGCGGGCCCGCGCCTTCTGGTAGGCGCCGGGGAAGCCGGGTTCGGCATAGACGATCAGCATCAGCTTGCCGGAGACGTTGTCGACGACGGCGATTTCTTCGGAGAGCAGCAGGCCGATGTCCGGCGTGCCGATGTCGTCCGGCTTGTGGGTGCGCGTCAGCTTGGTTTCGACGTAGCGCACGGTGTCATAGCCGAAGCAGCCGACCAGGCCGCCGCAGAAGCGCGGCAGGCCGGAACTGGGCGGCGCCCGGAAGCGCTGCATGAACTTGCCGATGAAATCGAGCGGATTGGTGTCGTCCTCGCGCTCGGCGATGCGGTGGCCGGTCAGCACCAGCACCTGGTGGCCATTGACGACGATGCGCGTCGACGCGGCGAGGCCGATGATCGAGTAGCGGCCGAAGCGCTCGCCGCCCTGCACCGATTCGAGCAGGTAGGAGTAGTGGCTGCCGTTGGCGCCGCTGGTCAGCTTGAGGTAGATGGAGAGCGGCGTGTCGAGATCGGCGAACGTTTCCAGCGTGACGGGAATACGGTTGTAGCCTTGCGCGGCAAGCGCGTTGAATTCGGTTTCAGTCATGGGGAAGAAGCCTCGAAAATGACAGGGGATTGCGGTCTGGTGCGGTGCGCCGCCGGGGCGCGCGAAGGGGGATCAGGGGCGCCAGCGACGCCAACCTTGCCATTCGTTCCAGAGTCGCAGAGTCGTCATTTATGTTTGAGGTCTTTGAAAGTAAGCGCCTGCCGGTAGGCGGCAAGCAGATCGGATACTAGCGCATCGCAATCGGCACTGTCCACCGGCGCGCCCTCGTTGTAGCCGTAGGGCACGGCGTAGGCCTGGCAGCCGGCGGCATGAGCGGCATGGATGTCGTTTTCCGAATCGCCGATATGCAGGTTGCGATCCGGGCGCACGTTGAACAGGCGGCAGGCATGCAGGATGGGTTCCGGATGCGGCTTCTTGTTGGCGGTGGTGTCGCCGGAAACGATGACGTCGAAGTAGTCGCTGAGGCCCATGCGGTCGAGCAGCGCTTCGGTGAACATGCCGGGCTTGTTGGTGACGACGCCCATTTTGACGCCGCTGGCCTTCCAGGCCTGCAGGCCTTCGATCACCCCCGGATAAATCAGGGTAGAACGCCCGTTGACCGCAGCATAGTGGCGTTTGAAGGATTCGATGGCCGCGTGCAGCTTTTCGGCGGAAGGTGGCTGTTCGTGCGTCAGGCAACGCTCGACCAGAACGGCCATACCCTTGCCGACGAAGCTGTGCACCTCGGCCTGACTGCGCGGCGGCGCGCCGACTTCTTCCAGCATCAGGCGGCAGCCTTCGGCCAGATCAGCGATGGTGTCGAGCAGCGTGCCGTCGAGGTCGAAGGTAACGGATTCGAAATACATCAGACTTTAGCCAGTTCGGAGCGCAGGGCGCCGATGATCGAATCGTAGCGATGCGGGTCGCTGTCCTTGCCCGCCCCGTAGACGGCCGAACCGGCGACGAAGGCATCGACGCCGGCGCGGGCGATTTCGGCGATGTTGGCGGTGTTTACGCCGCCATCGATCTCCAGACGAATGCGGCGGCCGCTTTCCTTTTCATAGGCATCGAGCTTGGCCCGCGCCTGCTTCGCCTTGGCCAGCGTGCCGGGAATGAATTTCTGACCACCGAAGCCGGGGTTGACGCTCATCAGCAGGATGACGTCGATCTTGCCGAGGACGTAGTCCATGTAATCGAGCGGCGTCGCCGGGTTGAAGACCAGCCCGCCCTGGCAGCCGGCATCACGGATCAACGACAAGCTGCGGTCGACGTGGTCGGAGGCTTCCGGATGAAAGGTGATGATATTGGCCCCGGCCTTGGCAAAATCGGGGATGATGCGGTCTACCGGTTTGACCATCAGATGCACGTCGATCGGGGCTGCGGTGCACGGCCGGATGCCCTCGCAAACCAGCGGCCCGATGGTCAGATTCGGAACATAATGATTGTCCATCACGTCGAAGTGAATCCAGTCGGCGCCCGCGGCGATGACGTTGGCCACCTCTTCGCCCAGCCGGGCGAAATTGGCTGAGAGAATGCTCGGCGCGATGACGTAATCTTTGACTGACATGATGCTTCCCTGAACAAAAACAGACACGAAATTATCCCATGCCCGACGCCAACAAATACCGCATCGAAGTCCAGCCCGTAGCGCAATTCATTCCCGACCAGTCCGACCCCGAGGAAAACCGCTACCTGTTTGCCTACACCATCACCATCAGGAACATCGGCGAAGTGCCGGCGCAACTGGTTTCACGCCACTGGATCATCACCGACGCCCACGACGAAGTGCAGGAAGTGCGCGGCCTCGGGGTCGTCGGCAAGCAACCGCTGCTCAAGCCGGGCGAAAGCTTCCAGTACACCAGCGGCTCGGCGCTCAACACGCCGGTCGGCACCATGAAGGGGACTTACCAGATGGTGGCGGAAGACGGCACGCACTTCGACGCCGAAATTCCCGAATTCACGCTGGCCATGCCGCGGGTGCTGCACTGAGCCTGAAGCACAGCTATACGCTGATCGCCCCGTTCTACGACGCAGCGATTGCCCGGGCGACGCAGGCGGCGCGACAGCGCAGCCTGGCTGCCCTGCCCGACAAACCCGGCCGCGTATTGCTGGCCGGCGTCGGCACCGGACTCGATCTGCCGCACTTGCCGCCGCAACACCATTACGTCGGTCTCGACCTCAACCGGGCGATGCTGCGCCGCGCCTTGCCGCGCGCCGGACAGGTCGACTTCGCGCCGGTCCAGGGCGATGCCCAGCGCCTGCCGTTCGCCGATGCCAGCTTCGACATGGCGGTGCTGCACCTGATTCTCGCCGTCGTACCGGAGCCGGCCGAGTGCTTCGCCGAGGTCGCGCGGATTCTGCGGCCGGGCGGGCAGGTACTGGTGTTCGACAAGTTCCTGCGCCACGGCCAGACGGCACTGCTGCGGCGCATGGCCAACCCGCTGCTGCGCCGGGTCGCCACCCGCCTCGATGTCGTCTTCGAGACCCTGCTGGCCGCGGCACCCTCCCTGCAAGTGGAGCACGACCAGCCGGCGCTGGTCGGCGGCTGGTTCCGGATGATCCGGCTGCGCAAGAACGCCTAATCGGCGTCGGCCTTGCCGAGCGCGTCTTCGATCCAGGCTTCGAGCAGCGTGTAGGTCACGGCCAGCACGACCGGGCCAACGAAGATGCCGATCAGCCCGAAGCCCAGCATGCCGCCGATGACGCCGGCGAAAATCAGCAGCAGCGGCAGGTCGGCGCCCTTCCTGATCAGGATCGGGCGCAGGAAATTGTCGAGGCTGCCGACGATCAGGCTCCACACCAGCAGGAAGGTCGCCCAGCCGTTGTCGCCCATCCAGTACATCCAGCCGACGGCCGGGAAGAGCACCAACGCCGGCCCCAACTGGGCAATGCACAGCATCAGCATGACTGCCGACAGCAGCGAGGCGAAGGGAACGCCGGCGATGGCCAGTCCGATGCCGCCGAGCACCGTCTGCACGATGGCGGTTACCCCGACGCCGAGTGCGACGCCGCGGATCGCCTGCCCGGCGAGGATGACCGAATTTTCGCCGCGCTCACCAGCGAGACGCTGGCCGAAGCGACGCACGCTGCGCGCCGCTTCTTCGCCGTTGCTGTACATGATGGCCGAGAGAATCACGATCAACAGGAACTGGAGCAGCATGCCGCCCAGGCTGCCGGCCTGGCCGAGTATCCATTTCGCGGCATCCTTGACGTAGGGTCCGAAGCGGGAAACCAGACCGTCCGAACCGCCATCCGCCACCTGACGCCAGTTGGCAGCCAGCTTCTCGCCGACCAGCGGCAGTCTGCCAACCCATTCCGGCGGCTGTGGCACGCCGGTGACGGCGACCTTTTTCGCCGCATCGGTGAGTTGATCGGCATGATCGGCGATGGTTTCGATCGCCCCCCACAGCGGCAGGATCAGCAGGAGCAGCATGCCGAGCGTCATCACCGCGACGGCCGGTCCGCGCCGACCGCCGAAGCGCGCCTCGAGCGATTTCAGCAGCGGCCAGGTGGCGACCACCAGCATGGTGGCCCACACCGTCGCAGCAAGAAACGGGCGCAATACCCAGAACGAAGCGGCGATCAACGCAAAAATGAAGATGACGGCCAGCGTGGTACGGGTCAGATCCTGACGAACGGCGCTCATGGGAATTCCTCGCTGCGGTAATCAGCGTTGCAGGCGCAAAACCAGCGCAAATTGGCGATTTATCAAACCTTGAAAGCGCACCGTACCCGCTTTTATACCCGCTTTTTTCATTCCGTCTCCACAACAATGTTATCTGACTAGGCGAATAATGCCAGCGAAGTGTAGCAACTCAAAACCGGATCTATGAAAGCAAAGGCCCCACCTTTCGGAGGGGCCTAACCATAAACGAACGCGGCACATTACTTACCGTTTGTTTTGCTTCCTACGATCGCTCGGATAATTCCAAGAATAGGGACGCCGACAAGGGCAATGCTCACAGACCAGTGGGCGCCTAGGCTAGCCGCGTAGACTGCACCAGCAATCGAGGCGACAGAAATTGCCAAGCCGATGTAGTGGCCTCGCCGAGTATCGCCAGCCAAGGCGTTAAGGTGAGCTTGTTCGTAAGAAATACGATGCGCCTGCTCATCTTCGACCATCTTCATGATGCGTTCAGCACCATTGGGAATTATTTGATCGAAATTCGCCAAGGCCTCAGGAGGCGGTAACGGCCCTTGCCACTGTGCCGATACAATCTGGCTGGAGTTTTGATTAGGCTGCTTTACGTTCGATCTTGCCATGCTCACGCTCCATCACTCTCTTGAAGTCTTCGCCAACACGGCAAGCAGAACGCCGCATACGCTCTAGATCTGAGCCTTGAAGTGATGGATATTGAGGCGCAGAGTACACCGTTCCAGGCGCTGCTAGCCCGGCCAGTATCCCTGCAAAAATGGCGTTTCTCTTGTTCATGGTTTGAATTGTGCAGTGCAAACAAGCAATTTGACAAGACCAATCTTGTAACGGTTTCGCTGATTAGGCACTCACCAGCCCACACGTCAAAGAAAAAGCGAAGTCGATATTTCGGGAAGTCACGAACCTCAATGTAAGCGTAGATGTGGAGAATGGGCACCCGCTGCCAGAGCCGACAACTCCCGACTTCTAACCGGCCCCGCTGTGCTGCATTTGTACGCCAGTCAGATCAAACCGAACACTATACTCCCTCCAAAACTATGGCCGGATCACCTGGCCCTTTTGCCAGTTAGCCGCTTTATTCCCCCCTTCTTCCAATTGCGCCGGCGTCAAGCGTTGTTCAAGAACAAGCCTTAAGGCCGACAACTCATTGAGATGTTCGCCCAGCTCTTCTTTGTCCTGCGACTTGTCCAATGCGATTCGAAGCCAAGCGTAAGCGAGTACAGGATAGTAGTACTGGCCGGTTTGGTCCGCGAAGATCCGAATCATGCCCAATCTGCTATCAGTAATCGAGCCTTTGGCGGCAATTGGCTCAAATAATTCGAGCGCTTTCGCATAGTCCTTCGGCACACCCAGGCCCTGCTCATAGATTTCGCCCAAATTGTTGCGCCCAACCTCGTCTCCAAGATCGGTAGCACGTTGCGCGTACTCTCTTGCCTTTGAGTAATCCAGAGGCACGCCGTCACCGATCTGATAAAGCCATCCAAGATTCGAAAGGCCCATCGGATCGTTTTGAGCAGCCGCCTTTTCAAGCCACATTAGGCCTTTTTGTTTATTTGCTGGAACGCCGATGCCTGCCGTGTAATACCAGCCAACCATCGCTTGTGCTCGAGAGTGACCGGCATTGGCAGCTATTTCCCCCCATCGCAGTGACTCCCCCATGTTTTTGCTTACACCAGCTATGCCACGTCCGTAGCGAACCATCATGTGGTAAGCGGCGGTCGGGTCTGTGGCAGCTTTCGCCTCCAAGTCAGTTACCGACATCTTGACGTAATCGGTTGCTGTTGATGTTGCCGCTGTCTTTTGCGGTGCTGTGGCTATAACTGGTTTATCGGGTGAAATTGCTGAAACCAGCGCTACAACCATAAGTGCCGTGATACCTATGGCCACAATAAACATCGCGCCAACCGACATGCCGCGTTTTGTTGAATTTACGTTGGCCGCAGCCTTCTCCAGATCATCTAGCCTTGCTTCTTGCAACTCGTGGCGGCGCAGAGCTTGCTCTTCTGCTTTTCGCGCTTCTTCAGCGGCTGCACCTCTCTCGCGCTCCGCTTGCTCAATTGCCTCCGCCTCACGTCGACACGTCTCTTCTTCTTGTTGCGCCTTCAGTTTCCGCATTCTGATTAACTCGGCTTGCACATCGCGCTGCCGTTTCACCTCAACCTCCCTAGCATGTTCCTCTGCAATGCGTCGTCTTTCGGCTTCGATGAGCACATTGACTCGGCGCTGGATATAGAGCGCTTGTGCTCTGTTCTCTTCACCGCCAGATTCGGCAAATACGCGCGTCCAAAGCACCTTGTCCGTAGTACGTGTTTCAAGTTCAGCAGCGACTTTTTCAAAAGCCCAGTCGTCCGACTCTGGCATCGTGGGTAACGGGATTGTCCGGCGCGAAGAAGCTGCCTCGGGGATTTCGATAGCCGCATCGCATCTTTCGCTAGGTGTAATCGTCGGCGTTTCCGTAGCAGCAGGAGTTAGAGTTGCGATAGGCCGGGAAATTGGTGCGGGGTTAGTCGTGCGTATGTCACGCTGTACGGACTGGGCATTTACCGGAATGGCGTTGCGGTCCAACATCCGTTGAGTGAGCAGGTTGACAACCCAGAACCATAACCCGGCGATAACAAGGGAAATCATGCACAACCACGCCTGCAACTCCGTCAGCCCAATCGCTTGGGGAATAGTAATGTCGTCTCGGAAGGCGGTGCGGATCAATTGCTTACTAATGATCCAGCCGATGAAATGGGTCGCGGCCCAGAACACCCACCAAGTAAGCAGTGCGCCGGAGCCACTCTCCTTTTTCCAGCCATCAGGGGCAACGTATCCATTGCTACCCACCTTGTAGATTTCGTTGATGATCTGGTACGGCTTGAACAAGTTGAAGATCGGTATGATCCAGCCGGCAGCAGTCCAGCCCTCGTTCTTGAACCCGGTTGCCCCAATCGTCTGCTTTGCGAAGCTATAACAGGCATTCAGCCATTTCACCAATCCAAAGCCGACACCGATCAAGGTGAGAAATAGGAGCTTGGAAAAGCCATCCCAAAACTCAAGGCTGCTGATCATCGACTGATCGATGTTTCGGGCACCGGATTGAACCTCCCGCAATGTGCCAACAGTCGAGAAGGCATTGAAACCGACAATAGCAGTGGCAACGATGTCGATGCCGAGGAGGATGAAGAATAGCTTCTTCGTACGCTCTAACTGTTCGCTGCCCATGGAGTGCCTTTACTTCGCGTTTTTTGATGATATACAAATATGCCACAGGCGTCCTTGGGCGATGTGGATATTTGGAGTGTGCGGTGTTGAAGCCCTCGAAAGCTACGCGCAGGCTAAGGCAACGGCAAAAGCTTAATTTACCAACCTACGGGATTCAAAAGATAATCCTCAATACGCGGCTTCAAGTCCTGCAACCGTGTCACCCGCCGTCACACCCGCGTCGATTTTCTAATTTTGCGAAACAGATTCAGCCATCCCGGCCCTGGTCATCAAGCAAATCAAGGCCCAATCCAGTCAGCCGCCGATTCACCATACCGAGCCGTTCCGCCATACCCGCCAGCGAAGCAATCACAAAGGCATCGTGCTCGGCTTTCAATCGCTCAAACGTGCGCCAGTGCATCCCCTTCGGCTTCCAGCCAGTGCCGTTCAGAATGCCCGGCTCCCATCCAAGCCGCCGCCGGATCGTGTCCGCACGCCGACAGGCCCGATCATCGTCGGTTTCCCGCTGGCACTCATAGGCCAGTTTGTGACAGTGCCGACAGGCAAAGATTGAACCGCCGAAGAGAATCGCCACGCGCCGCCCGCATCCCTTCGTCGGGCAAAGGAACCAGGGCCGCCTCCCACCAAGCTTGCAGGGTGTCCATTCCAGATAGACGGGATACTCCATCGGTTGCCATTCGCCGCCCTTGCTTCGGCTTCGATAGTCGAGAATTACGCGCCCGGCTTCCGTCCGCATCTGGATTGAGGCCACCTCCCTGCCGCGGACACTCCATTGCCAACTGAACGCCCGGCCCGGTGTCAGCAGGCCATCGCGTTGCAGCCGCCGAACATCGAGCGCCCGCATGTCGCTTGTCGTGTCCTTCCCGCCTTGCCCGCGTCCGCTACCAAAGCCGCCCATGATTTTTATCTCTCCAAGATTTGCCTAAATCATTTGCCAAGTTTGCCCTATGGCTTTCGCTGATTCTTGCCGTAAGCCTTGCCCTGCCTTGCATTGCGCCGGATTTTCTGGTGTCGCATTTCATGCGCCGCGTAGCTGTTTCAGCTTCAAAAGCATGGCGAGTGTCCGCTCAAATTTGCGATCAAGGTGCGTTTCATAGCGATTGAGCTTCTCCAACAGGTGCGCCCGCAGCCCTTCGCCCAGCGTTTGCATCTTGATTGCCGGCGTAAATCGCGCTTCGCGTTCCATCCGGTAGCAGGCCGGTTCCAGCGTTTTGCGGATGAATTGCGCCAGCCCTTCGGCAGTTGCCGGGTGTTCCTCTTCCTCGACATACTCATCCCACCAGTCGCGGGATTCCTGAATCAGCACCCGCCGTGCCTTGGCGTAGGCATTCGGCCCGCCCTTGCGTAGGATCGCCGACGCCCTTTTGGTTGCAGCCAGATCAAGCACCGCCTTCTGCTGGCTTTCGGCGACATCTTTTGGGGTCAAGTCGAGTAGGTCGCGCACGTCGGTGGTTTCGCTCGCCATGCCGCGCTGAAACGGGGCGGCCGATGAGATCACCGACTTCGAGCTGTTCGCCGCGCTTTTCAATCCCTCGTTGATCTTTGCCCCTTCGGCCAGCAATACCCGCCGCTTGCGCCAAATGATCGTGGCCAGTTCTTCGATCAGGTGGCGCTCGGTCATGCCCGCCGGTCGGTGTTCCTCGATCAGCGCCGACAGCAGATCGTCAAACTCAGCATGATCTTCATGCGCCAATACGGCCAGGCGAGAGAGAATCCCATGCTTCATAGCGTTAAAGCGAACATTTTCATAACTACAAAGCTGTGCTGACGTCACACTCGTTCCCACAGTGGCGAAATCGTGGCTTGTGTCATTTTCATGCACTCTCATATGGCTCCCCACCTTCACCATTGCTCGCATCCATCACAAGATCGCCATTTGTCGATATGCGGCTCCAAAAAACGTCGCTGAACATCATCAAATTCGTCGAGGTGATGCTCAATTGCGTTGCCAACTGCAATACACGTTTCCTTGGAGATTGGATCGCCGTCGTTACAAGCGCGAAATTCACTGGTGTCGACGCCCCATTCATTGAGCTTTGAAATCAAATATGCCCACCCGTGCCAGTTGTATGAAATATCAGCCCCAATTAAATCCATTCCCATTTTCTTATCCTCATTTCATTCGATTCAATAAGCTATTCGTTGAAATCTGCTGCAATCTGACAGTTACTTCATGTGCCTCCTTTCCGAATCAGTCCTGTCCAGCGTTCGCGGCCCGGTCGTTGATCGTGGTCATCGGGGTTCGGCAGATAGCCCGCGCAGCGTTGCAAAGCGGCCGTCGTCGGCTGGTAGTCCAGATTGGCCGAGACCAGTCCGCCGGGCTTGGCAATCGCGCAGGCCCGCCCCCGCAGGTTCAGGCATTGCGAACAGGTGCGCCGGTCATCATCGGTTTTGACAATGGCAATGCCGCACCCTTCGGCTATCGCCCGATAGCAGCGCAAAGCGCCATCGGGATCGGCCAGCGCCGCCGCCAATGCTTCGTTGCGGTCGACGTCGGAATCAGCGGCAAAAACAGCATGGACCAGCGCGGTTATTTCCTTGGCTTCGTCCTTGGTCGGATGGCGTTGCGGTCGGTCGGGGATCGGTTCCGCTGCTACAGCGTCGGGGTAATACGAAAGCGCCGCCGTATGATCCACGGCAGGCGCAAACATCACCGGCAGGTCGTCACGGTCGGCAAAGTGGAACAGCCAGGCATTGAACAGCGCCCAATCTTCCGCACTGACATTTTGTGAGGTATCACAGGTATCAGGGGTGCAAGCCTTATTTGGCGCGGGTTTCACTGATACCTTCAGCGGGTTGCATGAGGTATCAGGGGTATCAGTCGCCCGGCCTTCCAATTTCAACAGCAGATCAGCAAGCGCCATGATCGCCCCCGAGTTTTTCCGCTTGAACGGGGTAGAGCTTCATCCCATGTCCGCAAATGCGGTAGAACTTCGCCCGCTTGCCATCCGCACCGGGCACCGGCAGCGCCCCGGCTTCCTGCAACACATCCAGCGCCCGGTTGAAGTCAAAGCCCTTCAGGGCTTCGCGCATCCCTTCCGCCGTAAAAAGGTATTCCCGGCTATCGTTGCTTTCCTTCCACCATCCTGCCCGGTCGCGTAGCGGTGCCTCGCTGGTCGCGTCCGCATCGGAGAATCGCCCGCTGCCATGCCGCTCAATGAAGCCGGAAACCTTCTCAAGGATTTGCCGCCGTTCGTCATTGCCTTGGCCGCGCATGGCTCGCCATACCCTGAAGCCTTCCGCCGCCGCCTTGATCGCTTCGCCTTCCGGCCAGCCGGTAATGCCGTACTCGGTTGCCACCTCGCCCGCCAGAGCCAGCAAGGCAAACCGGCCCGCTGCCCGTTTGTCCTGCCCTTCGCCACCATCGGCGGAAAGCACTGGCAAACCTTTGATCCTTTCGAGCAGGGCGCAGAAATCCCGGTTATCGCGGGTCAGCTTTTCAAGGAAGGCCCGCCCGGCGTGACCGTGGTGCGTGACCGATGCGCGTTTGATTGCATCCGAAAAGGCAGTGCCGCTCGGTAGGTCGTGCAGGTTGTCCCATGCACCGAACGTCCGCGCCGCTAGGATGTCCAGCAGGCGCACCGCTTGCCCTGCCTTGGCCCGGTGCCCGCCTTCGAGCATCGTGGTGGCAATGCTGCGCTCGCCACTCGACAGGATGAAACAGCGCCAGCGCGAAACCGCCCGCGCATTGCCGGATCGCCCGGCCCGTTGCTTGCCACGCCCGTTGCCCAGGCTATAGACGATAGCGCCCACCTCGCGTGGATCGCATTCGCTGATTTCATCCAGGGCCAGCAGGCAATCATTGAACAGCGCTGCCGCGCCTTCCATGCCGTTCGCCGTTGCCCGCCAACTGCGCCGGTAATTCGGCCCACCCCAGACAGAACAGCCAGCCTCTAGCAAGGTCGTTTTGCCAGTCGAAGAGTCGCCGACGAAATGCACGCCGCCGCCTTCCGCATTGCACCGCGCCAGCATCGGCCCGGCAAATGAAGCCGACAGCGCCAGCAGCAACAGAGGATTGCCGACAGCCCGCGCCGAAATGTCCGCCTGCCACTGTGACAAGGTGCCGCCCGTCGTGTGCTCGTCGTGTCCGCGTTCACCACTCTGGAAGATCACACCTGCAGCCTTCGGCCCGATCACCGCATCTGGCAGGACAAACGAACCGTCGCACCAGCCGACTTGCAAGGCGCAGCGCATCCGGCGTTTGGGCGGCTTGGCTTGCAGGTAGGATGCCAACAGGTTCCGCGCCTTGGCTGACGGGTCGATTTCCACGCCCATGCTCAACAGTTCGCCGCGCATGTCGTCGCCCGCGCCTCTGAGCAAATCCATCGGCATGGCCCATTCCCGCCAGCGCCCCAGCGTATTTTTGAAACGCAGCAGTCGCCCGAAATTGTTGTCGCCGCCGTCGAAGGTCACGGCTTCCACACGCACCGGAGAGCAAACCCAGGATTGCACCGGGTTGCCGTCCTTGTCGGTACTGAAGAACCAAACCCCGGCCCGATACTTGGCACCGCCGTGTTCCAGCCAGTCATCAAAGACGCGATAGGCCGGGCGCTCGATCTCGGCAGGAATGGGGTTTTCCGATTGGCTTGATACCCCTGATACCTCGCCGCTTTCTTTCGGGGTATCAGCAGAAAGTCCGTCGTTACAGGCCTGCACCCCTGATACCTCTGATACCTCCGTTTCTGCAATTTCCTTGATTGCTTGGTTCTCAGGCTCGACTAGCCCGGCGATTGCCTGCCGTACTGCTTCAATGCCGCACAGTGCCGCCATGTCGTTGAAGTCAGTCGCCCCCGCTGGCCGATCAATGCCAAAGTCAGGCATCGCCAGCAAACCGCCCACAGATCGGGCCGCTTCGGTTGCTGCCATCAGGCCGGGGTTACCCTCGGTCTGGCTGTCATCATCGGCGCACAGAATCAAAGGCAAGTCGGGAAACTTCTCGCGCATGGCCTTGGCCACTGCGCCTACATTCCCGGCATTGAAGGCCACAGCAACGGGGTAGCCCGTCGTTTCGTGGATCGTTGCGCCGGTTGCAAAGCCTTCAGCAATGCACAGCGCCACCGCTCCGCTCGGGTTGCCAATGCTGAAGTAGCAGCCCTTTACCCGCCCGCCAGGCAGGAAGCGTTTATCGCCATCCGGCCCAATGAATTGCAGCGAGTGAATATCCGCACCATCACGCATCGGGATCAGCAACGCATTGTTGTATTGCTTCGCGCCGCTGGCCTTGATGCCTTTGCGGATCAGATAAGGATGATCGCCGGGGGCGGGTTCGGCCTTCTGCCAGATCGCCGCCGCCTTGGCCTTGGCTTCCGCCTTGCGCCGGGTTTCCTCGGCTTCACGTTCGCGCCGCATGGCTTCCACCTTGGCCCGGTGTGCTGCTTCTTCGCCAGCAGTCAGGGTGCGCCCAATATCGGCCCGCCAAGTCTGCATGATGCCGGTACGCCAGTCGCCAAAGCTCCCGGCCGGAACACCATCATCGTGCAGCAGATACCAACCTGCATCGTCGGCTTTCTTGCCGTTGCTGGAAAATCGGCGCAGCTTGCCATCGGCTTCAATGTCATCCGGTGGAATCAGGCCCGCCGCTTGGATCGCATCGCGGAATTGCCCGATAAGGTTAATCTGCATCGCCGCACCATTCTTCCTCGAAGAAGCCAGGACGCGGCCATTCCGGCGAACCCAAGGAATAGAGGGCAGCATTGTGCCGGATCGCGCCGCGAAACTCGACTTCGGGCAAGATGGTCGTCCGGATGTTGAAGCCCCTCGCCCGCAGGTTATGAACCCGCGCCGCTGCTTCAGGAATGGCATGATCGGCTGTCAACACGAACGAAACCACGGGCTGAAGTTGGCGGATCAGGCCCAAGACTTCGGCACATTGGCCGGTAACGATTGGCGGGGTAAGATTGCGGCTATCGAATGTAGTTTTTGAAGCCGTGCCGGTGCCTGCCGTGTGCGGCTTTTTCTTGTCGACCATGATCGCCCCTTATGCCTTGCGGCTCTTGTTGATTTGGGCAACCAGCCAGGCGTCAAGCTCTGACTCGATCCAGCCAACAGCCTTTGCGCCGACAGATACCGGCGTCGGAAAGGTCGGGTCGTAATCAGCCGGGCGCTTCGGATTGCGGCGCAATTTGGCGTAGATGGTGGAACGGGAAAGCCCGGTGCGGGCTTCTACCTGCTTCCGGCGCAGGATAGTGGGGGCGGTTTGCAGTTGTGCGGCCATGTTTGCTTTCCTTGGTGGAAGGTGAAGCGTTCCGGCACTATCCGGAACACATGGCCTGCTTTTTATGCCCCAGCTAGCAGGGCACGGAACAGTGTCATGGTGCCCTAAAAGGGGCACTATTCGGTGTCACCAACCTCGTCAGGCTTAATAAGCATGGCAACAACCTTTGCATTCCGCGACGGTTCCTTATCCGAGTCGCCGCCATTTCCCCATCCCAAGGCCGCGTCAATTTCACGCGAGATATTCACCTGTTTTGGTAATCTTTTGGCGTCATAGCTGCGCCAGTTATCTTCCATGATTTTGAAAACAGCAGCCAGTGCCTTGTTCATGTGAGGCAGGACTATGCCGGATACTGCCATGCGTTCGTTGTTCTGCCGAATTACAGCGTTTGCTTCGGCTAGTTGTTTTTCAAGTTCGGCTATGCGAATTTTTGCCTGCTTCAATTCCTCGGAATCATCCATATCATTGGCGGGTACTTTTTTTTGTTCTATTTTTGACTTTTCCTGGGCACTGGCAATGGATTCCCAGTAATCATCTTTGTATTTCCCCCGAAAAAGAATGTCGCACATTCTTCCCCATAGAACAGGCACGTCATCTTGAAGGATCATAAGATTCTCGACAAAATATAGGCGATCAGAATTTATACTAAGGATTCTCTGAACAACTGGCTATTTTCTGGTGGGCTGTCATAAAACCGATGCAAAAGAGGCGATTTTCGACCGTTGGCCGCAGGAATCCGGGGATATTCCCCGCATTTCCCGCTTCACGGACGCACC
>Ga0209202_1001086_pt1 | contig 17743 bp, 16 predicted proteins | sample AD_UKC032_MetaG_FD_184416 | JGI IMG/M metagenome (GOLD analysis project Ga0209202, IMG submission 184416) | Active sludge microbial communities of municipal wastewater-treating anaerobic digesters from USA - AD_UKC032_MetaG (SPAdes) (version 2) | ecosystem: Engineered > Bioreactor > Anaerobic >... | reverse complement strand
CTTCGGCAGAAATCCCGTCTCGGCCAGGCTCAGTTGCTTCATCGGTTTCATCGTTTAGATACGCTGCATGACAGTGGCGCTATTGTCTCAAATCAGGCTGCATGACAGTCACTTATGCAGAGTTTCCTTAGATTTATGACTTTGTTCAACAAGCGTTTCATCATTTAAGATTTTGATTCTATTTCGCATTTTCCCAATCCATTAAGCACGTGTTTTATGATTTACAATATATTTATTGATTAAAACATAGCCAGCATCATTACAAAACAACTGGAATAAGAATAACATGTATTTTCTAATATTTCTCGCATTAGCAATCATACTAGCCATACCTACTTTTGGTATCTCATTGCTGGTTTTCTTTGTCGCCAAGAACTGGTTTGACAATAGAGCCATGTCTGCCCTTCTTGGCGCAGCGGTTACCGCGATGCGCCAAGAGGTCAGCCAAGAGCTTTATCATATAAACCGTGCGGCCATTTTAAAGGTATTTTCCAGGTTTTCTGCCGATAATTCACCCGAAGTACACAACCTTGGCGACGGAGGGGTAACCCTATACTGGGGATTAGTGCAGCACCCAATGATTAATGAAAATAGGGTGTTTTCAGTTCGATTTGGATATACTCCGAGACAAGGAACAACAAATACTGTATTTATAAAAGCCGCTCCCGGTTACAGCCCGGAAGTATTGAGTGCGGACGACCTTAAGTTATTTGTTTAACCCTGTTGCGAACATCAACCTTGCTGTTTAATTAATTTTTTTGCCCTCTCTGCTTTCTCAGTGCCTATACAGTGCATAGAGGGTAAAAGGGACCAGGTTCGAATTAATTCTTCGCGATGAGCACGCGCATTTCTGGATCGAAGCTTGCCTGCTGCGGTCGACCCCAAAAACGGGGGATTTATCCCAACCGAGCGATGCGCGATGCGGCCTCGTCAATATGCTGGCGTATCGCCTCGATGCAGGGAGAGAAGCTGCCGGAGAAACCAGCGCAATCGCTGAGCATGGCCAAGAAGCGTTCAGCCAGTTGCAGCGCCGCACGCCAGGTTTCACCATCGACTGACGCAGACAGTGAAGCCGGCGGAAGCGTATTGACGATGGCGCCGCCGCTGCCGGAGGCAAACCCCATCGGCAGCACATCGTAAGCCGGCGCGAGCTGATACGGGCGGTCGTGGCGACTGACAAACGATAGATTTCCCGCATGCATGTCGGTATTGCCGATCAGCGTTCCGAATGCCCAAAGCAGCGCAGCGCCAGCGACGGCGTCAGCGTCGACATGGCCCTCGGCGGCCAGGCGACTGACCAGCGACGGCCAGGGCGCCGAAGCATCGCCGACGAATTCGGCATCGAGCGCGCGCAGTGAGAACACGCCAATGCGGCCGAACTGACCGACGCGGTCGAAGCGCGGCACTTCGAGGAAGCGCTGGCCACCAAAATCGACAACCCCGGTTTCGACGCCAAGCACCGACAGCGCCAGATGCTCGGCAAGCAGCAGGTCGCGCCAGCGTTCGCTGACCGGGTTGTCGTCCGGCGCCGAAAATTTCACTAGCACATGACCGCGCTCCGTATAGGCGCAGAATTTCGGCTGCTCGCCGCCGGCAGACGAGCCAGGCGTTTCCCCGGCGCCGGCGGCACGCGCCAGCGCTGGATAGTCCGCCGCCCGATCCGCAGGGAGCGGCGCCGGCATGCCAATGAATCGGTCACGCGACAGCTCCCCGATCAGTAGGTTGCCGACGGCATCCTGTCCATGCGCCAATAGCGCCCGGATGACTTCGGTGTCGCTCCAATGCTCCGGATTGGCTGGCAGGCCGAGAGCAGCGGCATAGGTCGAGGCGTAGGCGCGGCCGAGATAGCCCTGAGGCCGCATATCGAACAGCCACCACGGCAGCCCGTCGCTATGCAGCGTCACGCCATCGGCCTGCACCATGACAAACCCATTCGGGCGAACAGGAACGAGCGTGCCCAGCGGCCGGATCAACCCCTCGTCGCTAACTTGGAAAACCGGGGCCGACGCGAAGCCGCGAGCGCTGTCACGCAGGGCGTAACGAATAGAGGAACCGGATCCGATTCGGACTACCTCATCGCCAAGCGAAGCCAGCGCACGCGAAACCGTCGGCTGGCTAATTCCAGTCTTTTCAATGACTTGGCGAGCGGCCATCGGCCCCTGGCCGAGCAGCAGGCGAATTGAGTCGGAATGGCGAGACATAATGATGAATAGACATATGAATAGAACAATGAATAAGTATTGTAGCTACTCAATGGCAACCAGTCACTACATTTTCTGTAGCAATCGCCCTGGATTCAGGGGCTGACGCAGCGTGAGAGTTTCGTTTGGCTGCCGGAAGCGGACATCGCTGGAATAGCGACTTCCGCATTGGGTTGAAATCTCCCGTTAACCCCAGTTCCTACCCCCAACCCAGCCCAAATCCCTGTTAGTCGCGGTCGACCCCCAAAAACAGCCCAAATTCGCTGGCCGGAAATTGGCGGCTTCAGCCTTTCAGCTTCAGCGGCAAGCCCGCTGCGACCAGCGTGACCTGATCGCAAACGGTGGCGACGCGCTGGTTCAGCCGCCCCTGTTCGTCGGCAAATATCCGCGATACCGGGTGCATCGGCACGATGCCCCAGCCGACTTCGTTGGACACCAGGATGATGTGGCCGGGCAGGGTTGGGAGGAGTTCGATCAGGGCGGCGGTTTCGCCTTGCAGCAGCGGGCAGTCGATGGCCGCGCCGGCCTCGGCCTGCGTTGCGGCCTGGCCGGCGAAGAGCAGGTTGGACAGCCACAGCGTCAGGCAATCGACCAGCACGCAGGTGTCCGGCGCCGCCAGTTCGCGCAGTTTGGCGGCCAGTTGCAGCTGTTCTTCGGCGCAGCCCCAGTCGCTCGGGCGGCGTTCGCGGTGGTGGGCGATGCGGCGCGCCATTTCGCCGTCGCAGGCCTCGGCGGTGGCCAAGTAGACGACGCGCAGGCCGGATTCCGTTGCCCGCTTTTCGGCCAGCAGGCTCTTGCCCGAACGGGCACCGCCAAGGATGAGTTCTTTCATGGCCGGCACTTTAGGTGATTGCGCGGCTTCCCGGCAAGCCGGATAATTCGCCCCGATTCGATGAAACGGAACCCGGTGCGAGTTTTTCTCCATTCCGGGGCGGGCCCGCCGCTGTAATCGGGGACAGTTGTCGCAGGATGCCACTGGCAACGGGGAAAACCCGGCCGGGAAGGCGCGACAGGCCGGACGATCCGAAAGCCAGAAGACGTATCGAGTCGGTTCAGGGAGCCTGTGGACAGGGCTTCGCGGTCGCGTTCGATGAATGCCGCCGCGAGGCCCTTTTGCGTTTTTTGACGGGAAGAATCGGATGCATTCCAAATTCAACATCATCGCCCCCGATCCGGGGCTGGCCGCTGCCTTGCAGCAGAAGATCGACCAGAAGACCAAGCCGCTCGGTGCGCTCGGTCAACTCGAAAATGTCGCCAGAAAAATTGGCCTCATCCAGCAGCGTCTCGACCCGCAGTTCGGCCAGCCGCATCTGCTGGTCTTCGCCGGCGACCACGGCGCCGCCCGGGCCGGCGTTTCGGCCTACCCGCAGGACGTGACCTGGCAGATGGTCGAGAACTTCCTCGCCGGCGGTGCCGCGATCAACGTTTTCGCGCGGCAGAACGACATGCATCTGGCGATCATCGACGCCGGCGTCGCGCACGACTTCGGCAGGCGCCCGGGACTGATCAACGCCAAAGTGGCGCCCGGCACCGCCAACTACATCGAGGAGGCGGCGATGACGATGGAACAATGCGCCATCGCCATCGAGCGCGGCGCGGAAATCAGCCGCAATCTTGCCGCCAATGGCTGCAATGTGGTCGGTTTCGGCGAAATGGGCATCGGCAACACGGCCGCCGCCTCGCTGCTGACCCATTGTCTGACCGGCACCCCGCTCGCCGCCTGCATCGGGCGCGGCACCGGGCTGGACGATGCCGGGCTGGCGCGCAAGCAGGTATTGCTCGAACAGGCGCTGACGCGCTATCGCGATGCGGGCGGCAACGACGAACCGCTGAACGTGCTGGCCGAATTCGGCGGCTTCGAGATCGCCATGATGGTCGGCGCCATGCTGGGCGCGGCGGAAGCGAAGATGACCCTGCTGATCGACGGCTTCATCGTCGGTTCGGCGGCATTGACCGCGGCGCGGCTGGCCCCGGCGCTGCTCGACTACAGCGTCTTCTGCCACTGCTCGGCCGAACCCGGCCACGCGGCGCAATTGCAGGCGCTCGGCGTCGAGCCGCTGCTCGATCTCGGCCTGCGCCTGGGCGAGGGCACCGGGGCGGCGCTGGCTTACCCGCTGCTCCAGGCGGCGCTGAGTTTCCTCAACGAAATGGCCAGCTTCGAGTCGGCCGGGGTGTCGGAAAAAGCTTGATGCTCCGCCGCGAGCTGGAATATTTCTTCGGTGCCATCCGCTTCTTCACGCGGCTGCCGGTGCCGGGCTGGGTCGGACATTCCACCGAGGCGCTGAACCGCTCGGCGCGCTATTTCCCGGCCGTCGGCCTGTTGGTCGGCGGCATCGGCGCGCTGGTTTACCTTGGCGCGGCGCTGCTCTGGCCGCAGCCGGTCGCCGTGCTGCTGTCGATGGCGGCGACCATCTACGCTACCGGCGCCTTCCACGAGGACGGCCTGTCGGACAGCGTCGATGGCCTCGGCGGCGGCTGGGACAAGCTGCGCATCCTCGAAATCATGAAGGATTCGCGGGTCGGCAGCTATGGCGTGGTCGCCATGGTGCTGGCGCTGCTCGGCAAATTCACGCTCCTGGCTGCGCTGGATGGCGATCTCGTTCCCTACGCGCTGCTTGCCGGCCATGCCCTGTCGCGCTTCTGCGCAACGGTACTGCTGGCGACCATGGATTACGTGCGCGAAGACCTGCTGTCGAAAGCCAAGCCGCTGGCGACCCGCTTGTCGATTGCTGAAATGGCGCTGGCGCTGGCCTTCGTTCTCGGCGCGCTGGCTTTGCTGCCGCCGGAACAGGCCATTGCCGGATGCGCGCTGGCCGCGCTGGCCACGTTCTGGCTGGCCGGCAAGTTCAAACGCTGGCTCGGCGGTTACACCGGCGATTGCCTGGGTGCGGTGCAGCAGGTCAGCGAAATTGCCTTCTATCTTGGCTTGCTCGCGCACTGGGGTCGATGAATCCCGCGATCAGGTGACCTTGTCGGCGGGTGAGTGGCGTATGCTGCCGAAAATCCGTTGCCACCGTTGCAGCGACATTAGACCGAAAGGATGGACCTGTGAATCCGGCAAAAACAAAAGAGCTATTCGACATCCTGCGCGCCGCCTGCGCCCGCCAGTTTGCCTTCAACCCGCGGCGCGTCACGGCCGAGATGCGGTATGTGGGCACCGAGGGCCATGGCAAGGACATCGTTCACGTCTTCCGCGATGTTCATACCCATTCGCAGATCGTGCTGCAGAGCACCTTCGCGACCTTGCGCGAAAAGCACGGCGACAAGCCGCACTGGACCGAGGCCGAGCGGGCCCACTACAAGAGCAGCGATGCCGAGATCGACGCGGAGCTTGCCGCCAAACAGGCCGAACTCGACTACGTCGGCCATTGCCAGCTTTATCGGGATCATCGCGAACAGCTGTTGTCCCACTACAAGGACTGGCCCGGCTATCAGCCCGGCAGCACGAGCCCGCGTGAAGCGGCACGCGCCTTGATCGACAGCTTGAGCGCAGCGAACGACGCGCGCTTGGCTGCTTTTGCCGAACAGCTGCATTCGGATGACCCGGAATACCTGGCGCATCATCTGCTGGCGCCTTGCCGTTCCGAAATCGATGCCGCCAAGGGCACGGCCGGGCACTAGCCGCGTTGGTTGCGGTCGACGCGCCGCAGGGGCCGAAAATGCCGGCACCGCTTGGCGGTGGCCTGAACTTCGCCGATGCCGGATGCTAGTCCGGAGCAGAATGATGATGGAAAAGCCCCACGCCCCCTCCACCGAGAAGAACCGCGAACCGATTCTGGAGGTGCTGCGTGATCACTTCCACGACCGCCGCGAGGTGCTGGAAATCGGCAGTGGCACGGGGCAGCACGCGATATTTTTCGCTGCCGCCATGCCGCGCTTGAACTGGCAGACCTCGGATCGCCCGGATAACCTGCCGGGAATCACCGCCTGGCTGGCCGAGGCCGCGCTCCCCAACACGCCGCCGGCGCTTGAATTCGATGTCTTTACAGCCTGGCCGAAGCGGCGCTATGACGCGATTTTCAGCGCCAACACCTTGCACATCATGCCTTGGGAGGCTGTCGAACGCCTGTTCGCCGGGCTGCCCGACCTGCTTTCCACTGGTGCCAAAGTCGCGATCTACGGCCCCTTCAACTATGGCGGACGCTTCACCAGCGACAGCAACGCCGCCTTCGACGCCGGGCTCAGGGAAAGGGCGCCACATCGGGGCATCCGGGATTTCGAAAGGGTGAACGAACTGGCCGCAAGGGCGGGATTGAGCCTGATCGAAGATCGCGCCATGCCTTCCAACAACCGGTGTCTGGTTTGGCAAAGTGCGGTGGCGTTTGGTTCGGAGTAAGGTTCTCAGGCGGCGCGACATTCGTTGGCGAGCGGTTTGCTGGTTTTACCGTCGAGCAGCATGCCCTTCCACGGCAGGTCGATCCACACCAGGCCGCTTGAGGTGTCCTCGAAGCGCGGCAGTCCCGAGTAGGAGAAGTCGCGCTCAAGGCGGTAGCTGTTGCCATTCCAGACGAGATTGATGCGGGTGTTCACCCCGTCGCGGACTTCGCGCCCTACCTGGACGCGCAGCCCCTGCTCGCAGCGGTAGGTGCCGCTCGCGAGTTTCAGCTCGAGCTGGGCGTTTTTTTGCGCAGGCGGAGGGGCCTTGGGCGGTGTTTCGCAGGCCGCCAGGGCAAGGGTCAAGGCGAGAAGCGCCGGCAGAGAAGGATGGTTCATTCGGGCATGCCCTCGGTAAAGGAGTCCTGACCATTCTATAACCACAATTTTGGATCGACGAAGGATGCGCCCGCGGTTCCGTGCAACATCCTGTTACAGCGTGGCGACAATGAGGCTACAGACGCGATGGAAGGGCTGGCATAGACTGCAGGCACTGCATCAGATCCCTCCACTCGAACCCCCTCGAGACTTGAATCCCCGCTCCAGACATGGCGGGGATTTTTTTGACTACCACTCGTTGATTCGAGCCTGATGCACCGACAGGGAAGTTTCCGGGAATGCCAAAAGCCATGAAAAAGAGCCTCATCATTGTGTCGACCATTGCCCTCGGCTTGACCATGAGCGGTTGCGCTGTGGTGGCTGTGGCCGATGCGGCGGTAACCGTGGTCGCCACTACGGTCAAGGTCGGGGCGACGGTGATCGGGACGACGGTCGATGTTGCAGCCGCCGGCGTCAAGGCTGTGGCGGGAAGTTCCGACGATGACGAGAAAAAGCCCGAGGCAACGACGAACCCGGATTGAGCGGGCTGGCGCGATCCCGGAGCACAGTGGTATTTGCCGATCCTGACTGCCCCGCGCGCGGCCGATCCCGACCCCGGTAGCGGGTATCATTGCCGGACCCTAATCTTCGACAGGCACCAACATGCGCGCTATCCTGCTACTGCTGCATCTGTCCGGCGTCATCGTCTGGGTCGGCGGCATGTTCTTCGCGCATTTTTGCCTGCGGCCGGTTGCCGCATCACAACTGCCGCCACCGCAGCGCCTGCCGTTGCTGGCAGCGGTGCTGGGGCGCTTCTTCGTAGCGGTCATGGTGAGCATCGTCGCCATCCTGGCCTCCGGTTTTGCGATCATGGGGGCGACGGGGTTTGGGCAGGCGCCCATCCACTGGCATGTCATGTCGGGCATCGGCCTTGCCATGGCGGCGATCTTCGGCATCATCTACTTCCGGCATTTCCCGCGGCTCAAGGCGGGCGTGGTGGGTCAGGACTGGCCGGCAGCCGGGGCGGCGATGAACCGCATACGCATTCTGGTGGCGACCAATCTGGCGCTCGGAGTGCTGACGATTGCGGTTGCAACGCTCGGCGCCTATTTCGGCCGCTGAATTTGTCGCATGATCCTGCATCTGATCCGTCACCCGAAACCCGTGGTCGAATCGGGCATCTGCTACGGTCGACTCGATCTGGAGGCCGAAAATGCGGCCGCGGTTGCTCAATTGCTGCGGGCTGACCTGCCGCCGGACTTGCCGGTGTGGAGCAGCCCGTTACGGCGCTGCCGGACGCTCGCTGAACATCTCCACCCGGCGCCGCTGATCGACGAGCGACTGGTCGAGATGGATTTCGGCCGCTGGGAAGGCATGCGCTGGGATGCCGTACCGCGCGCCGAGCTGGATGCCTGGGCGGCCGATGTCGCCGGTTATGCGCCGCCGGGGGGCGAGTCGCCGCTGATGTTGCAGCGCCGGGCGCTGGATTTCGTGGCCGGGCTGACGGTACCGGAGGCGGTGGTGGTGACCCATGCCGGCGTGATCCGCACCTTGCTGGCGCACTGGCAGGGTTTGCCTCCTGCCGCTTGGCCGCAACTGGTTTTCGCTTACGGATCGCGCACGACGGTCGAAGTCCCCCGGTAAAATGGCGGGCATGGAAAACTTCAATCCGCTGCGCGACGCTGTGCCCTTGGGTGAAATCCGGCGCGTGCTGGTCATCAAGCTGCGCCACCACGGCGATGTGCTGGTCAGTTCTCCGGTATTTTCGGTACTCAAGGCGCATGCGCCGCAGGTCGAGATCGACGCGCTGGTCTATGCCGATACGGCCGAGATGCTCACCCTGCATCCGGCGATCGCCAACGTGCACACCATCGACCGCCAATGGAAGAAGCTCGGCCTCGCCGGCCAGGCCAGCGCCGAGCTGGCGCTCTACAACACCCTGAAGGCGCGCGGCTACGACCTGGTCATTCACCTCACCGAGCACTGGCGCGGCGCCTGGCTGTGCCGGCTGCTCCAGCCGCGCTGGTCGGTCGGGCCGGCGGTCGCCGGGCGCAACAAGGTCTGGAAAAAGAGCTTCACCCATATCCAGATGGCGCCGCGCAACGCCTTGCGCCACATGGTCGAGGCCAACCTCGACGCGCTGCGCCGCATCGGCATCCAGCCAGCGCCCGACGAGCGGCGCATGCTGCTGGTGCCGGGGCCGGCCGCCGCGGCGAGCGTGGCGGCGCGGCTGCAGGCCTTCGAACTGCGGGGCGGCGATTTCATTCATGTTCACCCGGCCTCGCGCTGGTTCTTCAAGTGCTGGCCGGTCGCGCAAATGGCCGAACTGGTCGCCCGCCTGCAGGCCGAAGGCCACGCCGTGGTGCTGACCGCGGCGCCCAGCCGCGACGAGCAGGCGATGGTCGAGGCGATCCAGAAACGTCTGCCGCAACCGGCGTTCAGCCTCGCCGGTCAGCTGTCGCTGAAGGAGCTGGCGGCATTGACCGCCGCCTCGCGCCTCTTCATCGGCGTCGATTCGGCACCGATGCACATCGCGGCGGCGGTCGGCACCCCGACCGTGGCCCTTTTCGGCCCTTCCGGCGACAAGCAGTGGGGGCCGTGGGGCGTGCCGTTCCGCGTCGTCGCCAGCCAGCAGCACCCGTGCCGGCCATGCGGTATAGATGGCTGTGGTGGCGGCAAGGTCAGCGACTGCCTGGCGTCGCTGACGGTCGACGAGGTGCTGGGCGCCGCGCACGAACTGCTCGCCCGGTGAAAATTGCCATCATCCGCCAGCGCTACAACCCTTTCGGCGGCGCCGAACGCTTCGTCGAGCGGGCGCTCGCCGGGCTGGAACGCAGTGACCTCGATGTGACGCTGATCACCCGGCGCTGGGATGGCCCTGAGGGCAGCTATCATCGCTTGATCTGCGACCCTTTTTACATGGGAAGCACCTGGCGCGATGCCGGTTTTGCGCGGGCCGCCTGCGACGCGGTGCGTGATGGCGCGTTCGACCTTGTCCAGTCGCACGAGAAGGTCGCCTGCTGCGACATCTATCGGGCCGGCGACGGGTTGCACCGCGCCTGGCTGGCGCGCCGGGCGCGGATGCTTGGCTTTGCCGGCCGCGCCGGGCTGCGGCTGAATTCATTCCATGCGTATACGCTGCGTGCCGAAGAGGCTTTGTTCCGCAGCTCGCGTCTGCGTGCGGTGATCTGCATTTCGCAGATGGTGAAGCGCGAAATCCAGGAAGCTTTCCCGCTAGACGACGCGCGCCTGCCGGTGATCTACAACGGCATCGACCCGCAGGTCTACAACCCCGGGGTCCGCGCCGAGCGGCAGCGGGTCCGCCGCGAACTCGGCGTGCCGGCGGCGGTGCCGCTGTTTCTGTTCGTCGGTTCGGGCTATGAACGGAAAGGGCTGGATCGCGTGCTGGAAGCCTTGCCGGCGGCCTGCTGGTTGGTGGTGGTGGGCAAGGACAAGCACGAGAAGTCGTATCGCGAACTGGCCGAACGCCGGGGAATCGCCGGGCGCGTGCGCTTTCTCGGGGCGCAACGCGATGTCCGTCCGTACTACGGCGCCGCCGACGCTTTCGTCTTTCCGACGCGTTACGAGCCGTTCGGCAACGTGATCCTCGAAGCCATGGCCTGCGGCCTGCCGGTGGTGACGACGACCGATTGCGGCGGGGCGGACCTGGTCGAAGACGGCGTCAATGGCCATGTCTATGACGGCGAACAGCAGGATGCCCTGGTCGCCCTGCTCGAACGGCTGGCCGATCCGGATCTTGCCCGCCGCTGCGGCGATGCGGCGGCGCAGGTGGCGAGCCGCTACGATTTGACGGTCATGACGCAGCAGATGGTCGACCTGTATCGCCGCCTGCTGGGTTGAGCGCCGAATTTGGCCGATTTTTGGCGGTCGACCGCAACCGGCGCCGTCAAGTGCCGTGCTGGCCGGGCAGGTATAATCCGGTCTTTGTCCGCCAGAGCACCGCATGACCAGTCGCCAGTTGTACGCCCGGCTATTGACCTACGTCCGTCCCTACTGGAAGGTGTTTCTCGCCGCACTCGTCTGCATGGGCCTGTCGTCGCTGACCGAGCCGGTGCTGCCGGCGATGATGAAATTCCTGCTTGACGACGGTTTCGCCCAGGCGCGGGGTTCGTGGGACTGGATCTATTACCCGGTGGTGATTCTGGCCGTGTTCTGCTTGCGCGCCGTTCTTGGCTTCATCGGCGAATACGCGATGGCCTGGGTGGCGAACAATGTCGTCACCGAATTGCGCCAAGCCATGTTTGCGCGCATGGTCAATCTGCCGATGGGCTATTTCACGGACAATCTCTCCGGCCGCCTATTGTCGCGCGTCACCAACGACGTGAACGGCGTTGCCGGTGCGGCGACCGGTGCGCTGACGGCGCTGATCAAGGATTCGCTGTCGATCATCGCGCTGCTCGGCTGGCTGGTCTACCTCAACTGGAAACTGACTCTGATCACCTTCATCATGGTGCCGCCGATCGCCGTCGCCGTGCGCTTTTTCAGCAAGCGTCTGCGCAAGGTGGCGCGCGGCCAGCAGGAGGCCATGGGCAAGATGACCCAGGTGCTGCAGGAGGCCATCGAGGCGCACAAGGTGGTCAAGATTTTCGGCGGCCAGGCATTCGAGCGCGAGCGCTTCCGCCATGCGGCGCGCCAGCAACGTGGGTTTGCGATGCGGGCGGCGCTGGCGTCGGCGGCCCAAAGCCCGATCGTGCATTTTTTCACCGCCTTTGCGCTGGCGGTCATCATGGCGGTCGCGCTGCGGCAGGCCAACAACGACGAAGCGACGGTCGGCGGCTTCGTTTCATTCATCACCGCGATGCTGATGATCATGCCGCCATTGCGCCGGCTGACCGATGTCAATGCGCCGATCCAGCGCGGGCTGGCGTCGGCGGAGAGCGTGTTTTCGCTGATCGACCAGCCCGAAGAGACCGATGCCGGTCAGGTCGATCTGGGTCGGGCGCGTGGGCTCGTCGAGTTCGATGCGGTGACCTTCACCTATGCGGGCGCCGAACAGCCGGCGTTGAAGAGTCTGGCACTGACCGTTTCGCCCGGCGAGTGCGTGGCGCTGGTCGGCCCTTCGGGCAGCGGCAAGACGACGATCGCCAATCTGCTGCCGCGCTTCTATCAGCCCGAGTCGGGTGAAATTCGCATTGACGGCCATCGGATTCCGGATATCCGGCTGGCCAGTCTGCGTGAAAACATCGCCTTGGTCAGCCAGGATGTCGTGCTGTTCAACGACACCATCGCTGCCAACATTGCCTACGGCTTGAAGCGGGGCGCGTCGCTCGATGAAATCCGCGCCGCGGCGCGGGCTGCCCATGCGCTCGAGTTCATCGAGGCCCAGCCGGAAGGTTTCGCCACCATGATCGGCGAGAACGGCGTCAAGCTTTCGGGCGGACAGCGCCAGCGGCTGGCCATCGCCCGCGCCCTGCTCAAGGATGCGCCGATTCTGATTCTGGACGAAGCAACCTCGGCGCTCGACACCGAATCCGAGCGTCACGTTCAGGCGGCGCTGGAGGCCCTGATGCAGGGACGGACGACCTTGGTCATCGCCCACCGCCTGTCGACCATCGAGAATGCCGACCGGATCGTCGTCCTCGGTGACGGCAAGGTAATCGAATCGGGGCCACACCGTGAGTTGCTGGCGCGCAACGGGGCTTACGCCCGTCTGCACAGCCTGCAGGCGGTCGCCGAATCGACGGTCGAAACCGCCGCATGAAAATCCTGCATACCGAGGCATCCTGCGGCTGGGGCGGGCAGGAAATCCGTATCCTGACCGAGGCGCGCGGCCTGATCGGGCGCGGGCATCAGGTGGAACTGGTTTGCCCGGCCGAAGCGCAGATATTTGCCGCAGCACCCGACTACGGCGTGCCGGTGCGCGCGTTGCCGATCGGCCACAAGAACCTGCGCGGCCTGTTCGCGCTACGCGATTTTCTCAAGCAGCAGCGCTTCGACGTGGTGAATACTCACAGCTCGACCGATTCCTGGCTGGCGGCGCTGGCCTCCCGGACCTTCGCCGATGCGCCGCCGGTGGTCCGGACGCGCCATTTGTCGACGCCGGTCAACCAGGGCCGGGCGACGCGCTGGCTCTACGAGCATGGCTGCGCGCATGTGGTGGTGACTGGCGAGGCGTTGAAGAAACAGCTGGTAGCCGACAACGGCTTCCCGGCCGATCACATGACCTCGGTGCCGACCGGCATCGACACCAGCCGTTTTTCCCCACGTGACCGCGACGCCGTGCGCACCGCACTGGGGCTGCCGGCTGCTGCGGTCTACGTCGGAATTCTGGCCACTTTGCGTGACTGGAAGGGACATACCGTCCTCTTCGAGGCGCTGAGTCAAATGTTGCCCGAACGCCCGGACTTGCGCCTGCTGGTGATTGGCGACGGGCCGTATCGCGATCGCCTGGATGCCAGGGCGGCGGCGCTTGGAATAACCGAGCACATTGACTTCGTCGGCCATCGCAGCGACGCCGAGCAGTGGCTGGCGGCGGTCGACGTCTTCGCCCTGCCGTCCTGGGGCGACGAGGGGGTTTCGCAGGCGCTGATGCAGGCGATGGCTTGCGCCCTCCCCATCGTCACGACGCCGGTCGGCAGCCTGACGGAAGTGATCCATGACGGCAAGACCGGCCTGATCGTACCGCCGCGGGATGCCGGAGCGCTGGCAACCGCGATCGGTCGCCTGCTCGACGAGCGGCAGCTGGCCGCCCGCCTCGGGCAGGCGGCGCGGCAACTGGCCGAGGAACGCTGTGGCGAGGCCTTGATGCTCGACCGTATGGAAGCGATCTTCCGCCGCTTCGGGCGTTCCGGGGCGCACTGAGTCATGTGCGGCATTGCCGGCTTTTTCGGGCACCGTTCGATCGCTGCGGCGACCATCGATGCGATGCGTTCCGCCATCGCCCGGCGTGGACCGGACGCCTTCCATGTGGCGGGCAGTGAGCGGGCCGACTCGGCCTTCGCGCGGCAGGAGAATGCTGCCGGTCTGCAACGCGCCCTGCTGCACGCCCGCCTGTCGATCCGCGACCCGCGCCCGCTGGCCGACCAGCCGATGCGCAATGGCGATGGCTCGGTCTGGCTCTGCTACAACGGCGAGGTTTATGGCTGGGAAGAGGACAAGGCATTCCTGCAACGCAGCGGCCACGAATTCTCCTCGACGTCGGATACCGAGTTCATCCTGCGGGGCTACGAGCAATGGGGCTGGGAAGGCTTGTTGCCGCGCCTGCGCGGCATGTTCGCGCTGGTCATCGTCGATCTGCGGCTGGGCAAGGTGTTCTGTGCCCGCGACCGCATGGGTCTCAAGCCGCTGGTTTACTATCACGATGGTGCGGCCGGGGAGTTCGCCTTCGCGTCGCTGGTACGCGCTGTCGTTCCCTATCTTCCACCGCCGAAGCGTGACTTTTCGCCGGAGGGGATCGACGCCTACCTGACCCACCGGACGATTCCGGCGCCGCGTACCGTATTCCGCCATCTCCAGCGGCTGGAAAACGCGCATTGCCTCGAATTCACGCTGGCGACCGGCGAATTGCGGAAATGGCGCTACTGGTCGCCCGAGGCCCTGAGCGACCGCGCGAACACCTGGCAGGCCGAACTGGATCACGCAATCGCCCTGCGCACCGCTGCCGACCGCCCGGTCGGGCTGTTCCTGTCGAGCGGGATCGATTCGACCGTTCTCGCCAGCCGCCTGGTCGAACAGGGATATTCCAATATCCGGACGTTCACCGCCGCCTTCGACAATCCGGCGCTCGACGAAAGCGCCCGCGCCGCCGCCATCGCCAGCCGGCTCGGCATGCAGAACGAGCGCATCGTCATGACGTCGGATCCCGCCGGCGATTTTGGGCAGATCGTCGCCGATCTGGACGAACCGTTCGCCGATCCGTCGAGCTTCCCGACCTGGTACCTGGCGCGCGCCGCCGTCGAGGACGTCAAGGTCGTTCTCTGCGGCGACGGCGGCGACGAGCTGTTCGCCGGTTACAAACGCTATCGCCAGCACTTGCGCTCCGCCTGGCGCCGGCATCTTCCTGCCTGGCCGAAATTGCGCCCGGTGCCGGCCATCGTGCCGGGCAAGCGGGAGCGCCTGGCGCTGGAAGCCTCGCTCGGCTGGCTGGCCGCCTATCCCTTGCGTTTTTCCGGGATCGGCTTGAGCGAACGAACGGCCTTGCAGCCGAATTTTTCGCCGCGCCCGCACTGGTGGCGCATCCCGGAAAACCTTGCGGGACGTACGCCGATCGAGCAGTTGCTGGCGGTCGACGGCGAGAACTACCTGCCCGAATACATCCTGCGCAAGGCCGACCTGCTGACCATGGCACACGGTCTGGAAGCCCGTGCGCCGCTGCTCGACCACGTATTCGTCGGCCGCGTGCTGGCCATGCCGCCCGCCGAGCGCTTTTCCGATCCAGCCAAGCGCGCGCTGGCCGGCGTCTGTCCGCAAGCTGCCGAATTCGCCTTCTTCGAGCGCAAGAAAATGGGCTTCAATCCGCCGGTCCATTCCTTGCTGCAATCGCTGCGTCCGCGCCTGGATGAGTTGCCGGCGCGCCTGACGGCCAATACCGATGGTCAGTTGAGTGCCGGCGCGCTGGCGCAGGCAGTGAATGCCTGGGGCGCGGAGCGTAGCTATGGCGAGCAGTTGCTGCAATTGCTGATTCTCGATGAGTCGCTCGCGCAACTCGTCGCCTGGCGAGCTATGGGGGCGGACCATGGCTAGCGGCAAGCCGAGCCGCTTCTGGCCAAGGCTCCTGGTTTTTGCTTATGCCCTGCCGCGCCTGATCGTGAGGCGCCGGCGCCCGGAGAGCATCCGGCGCATCCTGGTCGCCCATCACCTGTTGCTCGGCGATACCATCATGCTGGCCGGCTTGCTGAAGAAACTGCGCCGCGACTATCCGGCGGCCGGGATCGACGTGCTGGTGCCCGTCGCCTGGTTGCCGATCTTTGCCGGGGCGCCTTACGGCGTGCGGGCCTTGCCCTATGACCCGCGTTCGCTCGCCAGCCAGCGCGAACTGCTTGCTTGCGGCCCCTACGACTGGGCGCTGGTGCCTGCCGACAATCGCTGGTCGTGGGTGGCATCGGCCATGGGCGCACGCTGGATCACCGCCTTTGCCGGCGGTCCGGGCGGCAGCAAGGACTGGCCGGTCGACGAGCATGTCGCTTGGCCGACAACGGCGGAGGCCTGGGGCGATATCGCCAGCCGGCTGGCGCCGGGGCAGGAACCGGCGCCATTTGTCCTCGGTGAATGGCCGGCGCCGGGGCAGTCGGAGGACGCCGTAGCGTTGCCGGCGGTGCCTTATGCCGTGCTGCATCTCGGGGCATCGAGCCCGCACAAGCTGTGGCCCGCCGGGCACTGGCGGGCGCTGGCCGAAGCCCTCGACGTGGCAGGGGTGCGAGTGTTGTGGTCGGCGGGGCCGCGCGAGCTCGATCTGGTGCGCGCGGTCGATGCCGAAGGACGATTTGTCAGCATGGCAGGGAAGCTCGACCTGGCCGGGTTGTGGCATCTGCTGGCCGGCGCTGCCGTGCTGGTCAGTCCGGATACCGGGGTCGCCCATCTGGCTCGTCTGACCGGTACACCGGCGGTGGTGCTGTTCGGGCCCGGTTCGCCCATAATCTCGGGGCCGGGCCGTTTTTGGCGCGACAGCCCGTTTGCAGTCGTCTGGGTCGAGGGTATTCCGTGTCGCGACCAGAACCTGCTTTTTGAACGGCCCTTGCCCTGGGTGCGCCATTGCTGGCGCAGCGTTGCCGAGTGCGGGAATCCGCGCTGCATCCAGCAGATCGATGAAAACCAGGTGGTGCAGGCCGTCGAACGGGTTGCCGGCATTCGCCTTGCAAAGGATGTGAAATGAGTTCGGAAAACCAGCAAAAACGTCGCGTCGGCCTCTTCGTCGATTCCTTGATGGGCGGCGGGGCGGAGCGCGTGGCGCTGAATTTCGCCGAAAAATTCATCGAACTGGGTCACGATGCCCGCGTCTTCGTGCTGCATCCGCCAATCGAGCACCAGGTCGGCAACGTGCCGATTCATCTGGTGAGCGAGCACGAGCGGCTGGCCGACTGGCGCCCGCTGAACAAGTGGCGCTATGCCCGGCGTATCCGCAAACTGGTCCACGATATCGAGGCGGATGGAAAGCGCTTCGATTTCTTTATCTCGAATGCCGAGGATTCGGATCGCCTGACCCGCATGGCAGGGCTGAAACCGGTGTTCATCCGCTACCGCAATTCACTGGTCCATTTTCTGAACGCCAAGGTGGGCGACGCCAGCGGCTTCAAGCGCGCCATTCGCAAGACCCGCTGGCTGAAAAAATTCCGCAGGATGTACGGCGGGCATCTGGTGACCGTCTCGAAAGCGCTGGAAGACGAGCTGATCAACACGGTCGGCTTGCGCCCCGCTTCGATCACGACCATCTACAACCCGTTCAATTTCGAGCAGTTGCGACGGCTGGCCGATGAGCCGGCGGAAACACCGGCGCAGCCTTACATCATCTATGCGGCCCGCCTGACGCCCCGCAAACGCCAGGATTTGCTGTTGCGTGCCTATGCGCTGGCCAATGTCAGCCTGCCCCTGGTGTTGCTGGGTGGAGTCAGCGGGCCGGAAGGCGTGGCGTACGAGACGGAGCTGCGCAAACTGGCGGCGGATCTGGGGATAACCGATCGGGTCATCTTCGAAGGTTTTCACCAGAATCCGTATCCATGGGTCAAGAAGGCGGCCTTGTTTGCCATGTCTTCGGACAGCGAAGGGCTGCCGACCGTGCTCATCGAATCGCTGATCATCGGTACGCCGGTGGTCAGTACCGACTGCCCGACCGGGCCGAGCGAAATCCTCACCGGAAATCTGGCGACCTTTCTTTCTCCAGTCGACGATGCGCC
>Ga0209202_1001084_pt1 | contig 17765 bp, 13 predicted proteins | sample AD_UKC032_MetaG_FD_184416 | JGI IMG/M metagenome (GOLD analysis project Ga0209202, IMG submission 184416) | Active sludge microbial communities of municipal wastewater-treating anaerobic digesters from USA - AD_UKC032_MetaG (SPAdes) (version 2) | ecosystem: Engineered > Bioreactor > Anaerobic >... | reverse complement strand
TTTCTGAAGCATTTGTCAAGCATTTGGACCGTGAAAAAGGCTTGCAGGATTTGATGGAACTGATGATCGAGAGTATGATGATGGCCGAGCGCCGTGAGTTTCTTAGCGAAAGTGAAGGGAACAAGGGCAACGGTTTTCGCCGTGGCCGCAGTTACGGCCAGGGAAGAGTACTTGAGTTCAGGGTACCTCGTGACCGGTACGGCAACTTTCATCCTACCATCCTGGCTCTTCTGCGAGATCAGGAAGAAGAGTGTGAGCTGCTGGCAAGCAGCCTGTATTGCAAGGGACTTACGCAGTCTCAGGTAGGAGAAGTATTTGGAGAAGTATACGGCAAGCAGTACAGCAAAGCGAGTATTAGCCGTATGATTGAGTATCTGCGAGGTGATGTTCAGCAGTGGCTCTCGCGTAGCCTGGAGGCCTATTATCCTATTGTTTTTGTTGATGCCATTCATGTCAAAGTCCACCGCAAGCGTAGCGTTGAGAATGAGGCTTTCTACGTTGTCATGGGCGTCAAGGAAGACAAGAGCAGGGAGGTACTTGGCATATTCAACCGTCCCAGTGAGAGCGCAACCGGATGGGGTGAGATGTTTATGGCATTGAGGCAAAGAGGGGTAGAAAATATAGGTCTGCTTGTTGCCGATGGTATAAGATATCTTGAAGATTCTTTGACGGAGATCTTCCCGGGGACCCCTCTCCAGAAGTGTGTTACACACCTCAAGCGTAATATGCTCGCCAGGGTTCGTCACGGAGATAAAGGAGAACTTGCAGAAGACCTCAGAGAGGTATTCCGCACGGGAGATCCTCACTACACCCCTGAGCAGGGATGGGAAGCCTGGCAGGCGCTCTGCAGCAAATGGGGAGAAGATTACCGCAGCATCAAGAGACTGGGTAATGACCCCTTTTACAGGTATTACTTCACGTATTTGAACTATCATCCGAGGGTGCAGAGTATGATCTATACGACTAACTGGATCGAGCGGCTTCAGAGAGACTTCAGAAGAGTTTTGCGCATGCGTGGAGCTATGCCTACGGAAGAGTCTGTTATCGTTCTCATGGCAAAAACAGCTATGGATAAGAAGGCTTATTTCAGAGCATTACCTGGGATTGAAAGGGACAAAGTATTATTCCCTGATGACTCGGGCAATTTTCTGGATTTACTCAACAATTAGTTGGATTGTTTTCGTAATCCAGAAAATTGAGTTGAAAAGTGTAATTTTAAGATGTAAAACTTCGATGAAGACCTGCTACCCCAGACACACTGATTGGAACACTACCCTTTAAATGTGATCAATGGTAGAATATAAATCATTCCGCCAGCATCAGGTTCCGTGTGAGCTGTAACTAAACGCTATTTGGTTACGAGGGCCTTTAAAGGATTAATAAACTTGTAGATCAACCTGCTTTCTTCAGTGATGATCTCTGCGGTACCGTTCATTTCCTGGATAAAACCTATTTCACGATTGTAAGTGGTTCTCATTCCATTAAGAAGCTCTATCTCTGCAATATAACCTCCATCCACCGGGACTAAAGACAAAGATTTCACTCTGCCTTTCAGTACGCCAAATTCCATATATGGGAACTCCGTAAGTTTAATATTTACTTCCTGACCGGCTTTCACCCTTCCGAATCCGGCATTTGGTACAACTGACCTGGCTATGATCTGACTCTCATCCCTGGGAACAACAGTCGCAAGTGTTTCACCTGCCTTTATCACCTGGTTTTCATTCCAGTAAGTAGTAAATGTAATCTTCCCTTTTATTGGGCTCTCTATAAGGTACTTTTCTTTCCATTGATTTACCGATACCTGCAACAACTGGAATGCTTCATCGAGATCCAACCTGAACTGCTGTATTTCATTCTCAAGATTTATCTGAAGATCAAGTCGGGCTTCCTGAAGTCTCAGCGTTGCCAATTCATTGCTTTTAATTGTACCTTGAAGTGAACTATACGAGCCTTGTCTCTGAAGAAGAGTTAGTTTTGATTTCTCAAACTCATTTATTGAAATTGAATATGTGCTCGTGACATATAATACTGAATCCCGATAGAAACCGTTAGCTACCAGTTGAAGCTCCTGTCCGGCTAATTCTTTTTGATTCAATAACTCAATTGTATATTCTTCCTGCTTTTTTATCTGCTCTTCAAGCAAGTCACACTTTTGGGATAGGTATGCCTGGCTCAAATACTCCCGGAATTTCTGCCATAATACACAGAATCTTGTATAACTGTTTTGAATCTCGCCCAGCGAAAGGCCTAAGGGTAAATCATATATTTCTACAGTCTGGTTCCAGTCTGGCCTTCTTTGTATTTTATCAATAAATGAAGCAAGTGTCTTTACATCTGAATAATCAGCAGAATTTTCAATAAGTGCAATAGATTGTTTCTTAGAGACATTCTCCTGGTTGCGGACACATAATGATGCAATTTTACCTCCTGATTTGGCGACCAAAGGAGCAGGAGGATTCTGAGTGGTAATAACAACTGGTGCAGACACAATAGTAGCAGAGTTTATAAACCAGCTAATTGTTATTATGGCTACCAGTAATGCAAAAAACAGAAATAAGCCCCATCTGAGGAAGCTTCCGGGTATCCCGGCCATCACCTCCTGCAGCTCCTGACTCTGAATCTCCTGTTTATTTATTTCGGCCATTTTGCACTCATCTTCCAGCCTGACTCAGCATGATCTTAAGTTAAACCCCGTCGTTATCTTTCCCGGTTCTATAACTGCCTTTCAAAGCTTCCTTCAACTTCCCAGCTCTAATTGGTCCTTTACCAGATTGTAATATGCACCTTTCGTTTCAACAAGCTCTCTATGTGTACCTTCTTCAACAAGCCTGCCTTTATCAAGTACAACAATCTTATCGGCGTTCTTAACTGTGCTTAATCTGTGAGCTACAACAATGACAGTTCTACCTTTAAAAAAAGCAGACAGGTTTTCCATAATGGCCTTCTCATTCCGCGCATCAAGCGAGTTCGTCGCTTCATCCAGAAATATAAAATCGGGCTCTTTATATACTGCCCTGGCAATCAGAATTCTCTGTTTCTGTCCTGTGCTCAGACCATGACCATCATTCCCGATCCTGGTATTATACCCAAGCGGTAAATTCTCAACAAACTCCTTTATGCTTGCCGTTTCAGTTGCTCTGTCAATTTTTTGTTTATCGGGCATTTCATCTGTCAGGCCAATGTTCCCGGCAATTGTATCAGAAAAGATGAAACCCTCTTGCATTACTACGCCACAAGTCCGACGCCATTCTCTCTGGCTAAAACGGGTCAAAGCAGTTCCACCGAGTAAAACATCTCCTTTTACCGGATTGTAGAAACCTAAAAGTAGTTTGATAAGGGTTGTTTTTCCACTTCCGCTGACGCCTACAATTGCGGTTATTTTTTTTGCGGGGATTATAAACGAGATATTATCGAGAACCTTTTCTGAATCCGGGCCTTCATATTGGTAGCAAAGATTCCTGATTTCTATGTCCTTATCTGCAGGGATGTCTCTTATCTTATCATCGTCCGGTTTCTCCTCATCATCTCTGTTATGGATTTCACCCAGACGTTCCAGGCTGATCCGTGCATCCTGTGCAGCCTGGGTAAACCCTATAAACTGTTGTATCGGAGCATTTAACTGTCCTATGATGTATTGTACAGCCATCATCATACCCAGAGTCATCTCACCTTTAATCACAGCATGTGCCGACAGAAATGAAATCAGGATGTCTTTTGCCTGGTTAATAAATACAGCTCCAAGTTGCTGATTTTGGTTGAGCATCATGCTCTTCAGGCTTACTTTAAAAAGCTTAATTTGTATTCTTTCCCATTCCCACCGCTTTTGTTTCTCGCAACCATTAAGCTTTATCTCCTGCATGCCAGTCACAAGTTGAACAATATTGCTCTGGTTGGCGGCGCTTTGCTGAAATCGTTTATAGTCAAGTTCCCTGCGTCGTTTTAAAAAAATCAGGACCCAACCCACGTAGAAGAGACTTCCAGTTAAGAATACAGCTAAAATACCCAGGTTATAGGAAGCCATTATGACAGTGTACATAACAAGGGTAATAACGGCAAAGATGATACTTATCAATGAATCTGTAAGAAATGATCTTATACGGTTGTGATCGCCTATGCGTTGCATGATGTCACCTATGAGCTTCACGTCGAAAAATGAAATAGGGAGCTTCATAAGTTTAATAAGAAAGTCGGATATAAGAGAAATGCTAACCCTGCTTGTCACGTGCAGGTTAATCCAGTTTCGGAGCAATCCGTTAGCTGTCTGGCTGAGGGTTAGTATCAGCTGAGCAACTAGGACCATTACGACAAAGGCCAGGTTACTGTTGCCAATACCTGTATCTACAAGTGATTGGGTAAGGAAAGGAAAGATCAGGCTTATGATACTTGCAGTGATTAAACCAAGTATAAGCTGAAAAATATACCTTCTATATGGTTTCAAATAATTCAGAAGGTATAAGAGCTTCAGGTTCTCATTATCCTCATCTTCTTTATTATAGAATTCCGGGGTAGGTTCAAGAAGCAGAACAGTGCCTTCCTTTACACCCTCTTTTTGGTTGCTATGCCAACAATTTAGAAATTCCTTCTCGGTGTATTTAAGAAGACCAGAAGCAGGGTCAGCAACATAAATCAGATAATTTCTGCTCCGGTTTGATTTCAATCCTTCCGGGGGTGTTCTGTTAAAGATACATGGAACTCTCCTTTGCTTCTTAATGCCATAGATTACAACGAAATGACGTTGGTTCCAGTGGGCTACACATGGAAGCGGGACCTCATCACGAAGTTGTTCCCAGGAAAGGCGATAACCTAATGTACGAAAACCTATTTCTTCGGCAGCATTACTAATTCCAAGCATTGAGACTCCGGAACGGGAAATGAATGATCTGGAACGAAGAGACTGAAGTGAATAGTTTTTACCATAATGCATTGCTACCATTCTGAGGCATGTGGGGCCGCAGTCCATAGAATCATGTTGTTTGAAAAAGGGGAAGACAGACATGATTATTTCTTCAGCCTTACAATGGTAAGCAATGCATTATCTGTCTCTTTAATGTTTTCAGCTATCTTGGTCAAAGCCTCTTTCTTTTCAGGATATATGGGAGTATAGTTCTTATAATCATTGGAGTGAACCCGTGAAATAATATCCAATGCCTGCGTGTAGCCTACCAGGTATTCCCTACCGTCTTCTTCAAAATACTGTTTTGGCTCAAATGGAGCTCCCCCGTCAAGATCATTTTTAATACCTCCATTTTCTTCCTCCCAGGTTACTTTATATGATTTACCGCTTCCTTTTTCTATGAAAGCAATGTTATTTTTTTTATAATAATATTTAAGCAGAATAAAGTCTCTGGTCTCAAAAACCAGATAAACATTTATATAGTTAAGGCCTTCCGAAAGATCAATATGATGTCTGGGCCATCTGAGTTCACTTGGCCTGAATAAAAAAGATGTGCTGTAGCTTAAATCCGGGGAAATGGGAAAAACCGTATCATTATAAATGTTGTAATAATAAGTATTGGATCCAAGTTCATAAGTTTTTATACTAAACCCCCATCCGGTTTTAAATGATGGTATAGAATTACATTTCTCACTAATTAGGTTGCCATCAGTATCGAGAACGATCCAGTTATAAACAGCCTTCCCCACATTAATAAATTCAAAAGCAATTATTAAAGAGTTCTTAAATCTAATATCACTGAAATGTCCGGGGTATTTTTCAAGAGAAATACTTCCAAGAAAGGTTCCATTCAAAGAATATTTTAAAATGTTATTCCTGTCCAATAGGTATAGAATCCTGTTTCCCCGGTCTATAGTAAATCGAAGTCCGTAAACATACTCTCCGGGTCCACGTCCTCTGCTTCCGTACCTTCTGATAATCTTCCCGGACATGTCCATAGCGAACATCCCGTTGTCCTTTTCATCCAGGTATATGGTATCATTGAATAATTCAATCCTGTAAAATATACTCATCGGATAATTGTTGTCCAATGTCACATAGGTTATATCATCAGCTATTGCCGATAATGTAATCTCATTATCGCTGATTCTCTCAAAATCAACCTCAATGATCTCATTATCAGGCGTACTGCATGACATCACCAACAAAAAAAGAAATAATAAACCAGATGCTTTCATAGTATTGCTTTTTGTAAATACTTCACTTTCCGGGTCTAATTCAAGTCGAACTCTTAATACTTTATATATCCAGAGGCTGATAATAACAAATCAGCCTCTGTTGTCTACTATAAAAGCAGTGTTGCTATTTACGCGTCATAAACTTTGGGAGATTCCTATCCATTATCTTTTAATCGACCGTTCTGATGCAGCATCTGAATAAAGTGCCCCATGTCTCCTTTTAATGGCATGGGGCATCATTATTCTATCCTCAGGTATCTTTGGAGTGCTTTGTAGCTTCATAAAATCATTTACTCCAATTTTGTTTCACAACTTTTATATTGATAAGGTTGCTCCGCAAGAGGATAATATGTCGATATACATACTTGGCAGCAACAATCTCCACCATGTAATTTGAGTTGTTCTCGTTTGTTGAGTTCATTTCTGTCTAATTTTATCAAACTCAGCTTCTTTACTTTTTTTACACTTTTCATCTTGTTCAATTTTAAGGTTTTAATTCTGATTGAATAATATATGATATGCTCACTACAAAGCCTTTCTAATCTAAACGGATTACTTTTCTGACTTTCCCTATTATAAGAACTGGATTACTAAATTCAGTTAAATCTCTGGAATACATGTTAATGCGATCAACTATCTCTGGTGACAGTGAAGGTTCTTTAAGTTTTTCTTCCTTTAGTTTTAGAAAGTACGATGCCTCATAAGTAAGCAATACTTTCCCGCTTGGTGATACAAATGATGGGTAGACGGGCAACTTTTGTGTTGACTTGTCACGTGAGTGAATAAATCCGAAATAGTCGTCGGTAAATTGTTCAATATTGAAAGCAGTTATGGCTTTGTCATCATATAGAATATAATAATTATAAGCTTCTAACGAACTGGGGAAACCAGCCAAATTTTTAATTAGATACATGTTCATAAGCCGAAAATTATTAGTACAATTGAACTCGCCTTTTATCTGATAACTACCAACTGATATATAATCAACAGGATAATTGCCTTTCAAAGGGCCTTTCGTTCTTACTAAAAGGTATGGCCTTATTGAAAAATCATCAAGGCTGAACACATAAGATGAATCCTGATTATTAATCTGAATAATATACTCCCCAGGAGCATCTGTCTTTACTACAGATATTGAGCTTCCATGCAATAATTCGTAATTAATAGGAGGCGGATAAACAGTCCATGTTTTAAAGTCAAATCTCTTTTCCCAGATCAGGTCACCACCCCAATCCTGAACCGCAATTCCGCAACCAAGAGAATCTTCAGGAAGGCCGCCACGTGAATAAAATGAATAAATAAACAATGAATCAGGCGCATATACGATTGATATCGCTTCTGACATATCATCAACTGCCCGAAGCCTCTTATTACCCAGGAATTCACCTGTTGACAGTCTGTACAGATATAGCCTATCCAGAATAGAAACGTAGAGCAAATCTGAATGCTCATCCATATCGTATCGGACATTATTTCTAACTGCGTTTAACTCACCTGGTCCCATGCCCTTTTTTGCCACCAACCTGATAAATTCACCGGTAATGGAGAATTGATATATTTCATCATTAAATACTGCAAGGATATACTTTTCCCCAACTTTATAATCTGTTGAGTTAGCGATCATCGAAGAATCAGTAGTTTGAAGTTGTACAACTTTAATATCCTCAACTAACTGAGAAAGCTTAATTGATCTATTTGTCAACTTTTGAGGATCAAGGTCAGCAACTTCAAAATCAGCTATATTTACCAATGGCAATTTATATTTTCCCGAACCTCTACTGCAACCTAAACAGATAGGTAGAAATAGAAAGAACCAAAAATAACGTCTCAGTTTACTCATTGTTATCTTCCTTTAATGGTTATTCAATAGACAAAGACCTTAAATCGCACATATTAGGCTGATCTAAAACTTCATTATATTCAGAAGGGGACGGGCAAAGCCACTGAAAAAGACACTTATCACAAATATCATTATTTCTTATGCTTCTCCAAGCTGACCCCTTCTTTAATTGTTCGTCTACAAGGCTAAATATATCAGATTCAATTGTCCCCACTGGTTCACTATTAAGACTTGTATAAATATTCCCATCTGCTGATAGAATAAGTCGGCCAAACCTGTTTGTATTGATTAATTGATGAGCAAATATCTCCCTCATGCTTAAACGATTGTTCAAAATACTTTCCATATTAAGATAAATATTGTCTACAAAGAATTCTCGATTCGTGCCTATGTAAGTAGGTACAATTTCAACAGATCTTTGAAACCGATCAGCAAGTTCCATCGCATAGGTATAATCTTCAATTGAAATAACTTCTAAAATAAATCGTGAAAATAATTGATTAGAATCTAATAATTCACTTACCTTGGCAAATCTTTCAACACTGCACTGTGGTTCAAACAGAACATCAATTGTATTATTGCTACCAAATAGCCATTTAAGGTTGTTTGCATTTTTTATTATTGATAATGAATGAATAACAAATCTCTTGGCAATTGAAAAATTACTAATATAAGAGCATAATGTTTCTAAGTGTTTATAAGAAAAAATATCGCCTCCAGCAATAGATAATTTAATAAGTCCAGAAAATGGTATGAAGGATAGAAAACTAACAATTCTTTCAATAGACAATTCCCCTTTTTGCTTAAAGCACCACAAATGCTGCTTGCTGGAAACTCCACAATTAGCGCAATTATTTGAACATTTACCATTGATATACAAAGTCAATTCTGTAAACTCCGAGAATTTTTTAAAACTATCAACTGATAAAGTATTAAGTGAATAATTGTCAATAATCAGTTGTGGAATAACTGAAATAGGCTTTTTTAAGGTGGATTTCCTTGGAACTAACTCTCCAAATCTATTATTTATTAATCTACTAATTAAAGAGGATACTACACTTTCATTTAGCTCGTCTAATGTTATTTCAATAGAGTAAGAATTATCTAACAACTTTAACTCTCTATCAATTCTGGACGAAATATTAACAATATAATTCCCCGTTTGTGAATTATAGAATAATACGTTCTTCTCCTTTGAGAATATAAAAATAAATGGATATAATACCAACCAGTAACCATTATTGCTCTTCATATTCACTCCATTAAAAGTCTAGTTAATTTATTAATTACAGTTGGGTCTTCAGATATAAAATCGGAAATACTATCTATCCATTTTGTAAGCTGCTGTAGATTTGTCCTACTTCTGCATACCGGAATATCTTTCGAGTTAATACTTCCTATCCTGAAAATACATTCTTTACAAAAGGTTCTAGATGAACATTTAGCACAGTTGTGAGTCATAACTTTCATTTTAAAGGAGTTGTACCTTTTTACTATTCTATTTATATCTATACTTCCGTCATGGTTAATATTGCCAAATGAATTGCCACAATTTGCTCTTTCACAAGGCAGTAAAGTGCCATCAGCTAGTACAAAGATTTTTTCAAATGGCAAACATGAACCAGTCACAAGCTTGTCAATATTAGACGGGTACAACAATTCACTAAAAGAATGGAATCTCATACTCAACATACTTAGTATTTGTAGTATTTGAGTCCCTTGATGTGAGCGAACAAATTCATTATCAATTTCTAATCTAGGGCTGTTAACTTCTACTCCGGTATCACTTATCATTTTAAATTCTTCTATCCTTGTATCATTTACTTCTGCTACAGACAATCTGGACAATACAGGTGCCTTATTATATCTATTCCTAAAAAAGTCTTGAATTTCACTAATGCTATTCTTATTATGCAACACAGAGTGAAATACAATATTTCTTTGAAAAAAATCTGGGTAAGTAAGACAGATAGTATCAAGATTTCGAGCTATTTTCTCAAATGAACTTTTGCCATCTCGAGTTAATCTATAAGCATTATGGTTTTCATTTCCATCCAGACTAACCATGATTTTAAAGTCATTTTCAACAAGATAGTCAATAGATCTGTCAAGTAATAAACCATTGGTTGTAATTTTCAGATCTAACTTATTATAAGGAAAGGTACTACGGACATATTGAACAATGTCTTTTATCAAATCCAAATTTAAAAGTGGTTCTCCACCATAAAATCCAATGTTTAATGGTCGCTTATAAAATGCCTGATTCCAATACTTTCGAAAGAAGTTAAAAGTTTTTATTGCAGTATCAATTGTCATTGTCTTTTCCTTCCCTTCCTTCTTCAATTGTTCCTTATAAAGACTGCCATAGACGCAATAATAACAATCGAGATTACATTCTTCTGTTACTTTAAAAATGATGTTATTAAGTAATGCCATTTTCTTGTAAACATCCATAGGTGTAATTCTTAGCACACCATTTAATTCTCTTTTATTTAGCTCTTTTATAATTAAATGACTTATTATTTCCATTTTATATTCTACTTGGTATCGGATAGGTAACACTCTGATAGCCTTAATAATCTCAGCGATCGCCTTTATCCTTTATGATAATTAATATGTTAATCACATCCTTTGTTTAGCTTTTGGTAAATATCTAACGTAGCCTCTCCCATATTTATCAACGAATTATAAACTGAAACTTGATTGTATGCTTTTTCTTTCGCTTCAGCATTGTTTACGAGTTTATACTGTATCTGCAACGCAAGATCCGTCACATCAACTTCTAGGAGATTTTGAGATGATGAATGAGGCTGGATTCTACATATCAATCCTGTAATTTTGTGTGTAATCAATTCATTTAACCCCGGGGTGTCACTTATGATAACAGGTAGCTTATTCTGCATCATCCCGATTGCCACATAAGTGCATTGTTCACATTGTGATGGGATTACACCCACATCTGAAAATCTGTAAAACTTATTAAATGTGTCATTATCGAGATTTCCCATGAAGTAAATCCACCCAATACATTGCTGGGCCAAGAAAATATATCTGTCATAGTAACCATGACCAGCAATCATAAGTTTAATTTTTGAGAAAGAGTTATTACTGATCAGAAATGCTTCAATCAGTTTATCAACACCTTTCATGGGATCCAGCTGCCCTGCGTAAAGAATCAACTGGTCTTTCTGAGCAAAACCATATCTCAGTTTTGTGACTTTAGAATTTTCGGGTAAATTCGGAACGGACTTTCCATTATATATTACTCTTTTCTTATTTAAATCAAGCTTATGAATATTTGCTAATGTGTGTCGGCCGAATTCTGTAACACAGACTGCCTGATCTGCTAATTCTGTCACAAATTCTTCAAGTACATTAACTTTATCTATGTTTTCACCACTATACCCTGTGATTTTATCGTAGCATGAATAAGACCCTATAAGAAAATGGCATGTGAATACCACTGGACATTGAAAAAATTCTTTAGCCTCCTTGACAAAATAGAACTGTTCGGGCATATTTGCATGAAGTATGACATTACGCAATTCACGGTAATTGCTGAACACTAATTGAGCGGCACGCCTGTAATAGAGTGGATCATATTCCAATGTGACCTTTTCCGGCAAATAAATGCATGTGCTGCTGTTTATGTTCTCAGTTGAAAACTCTTTGTGACCAACACATTTCAAATAAACCTTATAAACATTCACATCCGTATTGCCCGTAAGGAATAGTGAGAGTTCATCGACATAAGTCTTTGCGCCGGAAAAGTTATGTACGACAAAAAATAAATTTATTGCGGTGTGTGATATTTGGGCCTCCATAACCTTGTTGCTAATATGGACTTTCTGCTTATTAAAGTAAAACAATTCAATTGTCAGAATGAGTTTGCACTCAGAGGAAAAAACATAATTCTCAATAACTACAACAGATTCAGCTTATATTACTCATAGTTATTGAAACCTATCTTTTCTTTAGGGCAATTTAAATCGTTTATAGGAAAAGAGAAAGGGAAAGTTAGGGAATAATTGGGAATTATCGGGTACTGCTAAATATTTATAAATCTACACCGCGGCTTTCAATAAACACTTTGTGCCAAATATCAAATGTCAGCACCATCATTAAAAAATAGGGATAATCCTTCCCGCGTAATTGATGTAATGTCCAAATACCTCTTATAATGTCAATAAAAAAGTAGTTATTCAATGACGAATCACTTTGAGATACCAGCCTTTCAAAGTAACCTTTAAAGTCAGATCTTAACCATTCACCTGCAGGAGACGGCATCCAGTTTTTTCTGGTGTGAATTATTACAGGAGGAAGAATTCCTGAGTAGGTTCAAGAAGCAAGACAGCACCTTCTTTTATACCCTCTTTTTGGTTGCTATACCAACATCTGAGGAATTCCTTCTCGGTGTATTTAAGAAGACCAGAAGCAGGGTCAGCAACATAAATCAGATAATTTCTGCTCCGGTTTGATTTCAATCCTTCCGGGGGTGTTCTGTTAAAGATACATGGTATTCTCCTTTGCTTCTTAATGCCATAAATTACAACGAAATGACGTTGGTTCCAGTGGGCTATACAGGGAAGCGGGACCTCATCACGAAGTTGTTCCCAGGAAAGCCGGTAACCTAATGTACGAAAACCTATATCTTCGGCAGCATTACTGATTCCAAGCATTGAGACTCCGGAACGGGTAACAAATGATCTTGAACGAAGAGACTGAAGTGAATAGTTTTTACCATAATGCATTGCTACCATTCTGAGGCATGTGGGGCCGCAGTCCATGGAATCAAGCTGTTTAAAGAATGGGAATCCAGACATTGATTACTCTTTTAGCCTTACCATCATCAAAACAGGATTGTCTGTTTCACTAAGACTATTGGCCAGCTTTTCAACATCAACTTTCTTTTCAGGATATTTAGGTACTATCCGTGTAAACTCACGTTGTGAAACATGTTTTTTTAAATCCAAAGGATCTATAATAGAGACAATGTATTCCTTACCATCAATATAATAATATTTAGCTCCACCAGATAATGGCAAACCTCCATCAATGTCATTCATTATAAAAGGTATAGTCTGCGCAAAGTAATCCAGATTGTCAATTTCTTTATACTGCAAGTAGGTTTTTCCCGTATTCTTATTTATCAGGCATATTGCATACCTTGATTTAAGAGCATATTCAAGAAAAATATATTGCTTCGTCTCAAACATATTTATTGGTTGAAACAAGTTATTTATCTTTGAAAGAAATTGCTCTTCTGTTTTAAATTCAATATGATCAGTGGGCCATCTGGCTTCTCCTTTTAAAAAAATATACTCAGATTTACATCCTAAATCAGGTGAAATTGAAAAAATAGTATCGTTAAAATAATTATAGTAAAAGAGCCTGTCTTCAAATCGATAAACGTTCCCTTGACGTGGAACATTTGTTGTAAACGCAGGGATCGTGTTCACTTCTTTCTTGACCAAATTACCCAATGTATCAAGAAATACCCAGTTATATCTAGCATCACCCTTGAAGTTATAATCCGGGATAAAAAGTAAAGAATGATAATATTCAATATCACCAGCCAGTATATTCCCAAAATATTGCGTGTAATCGATATCTTTAATAAAGAGGCCTTCTGAAGAGTAAACTTTTACCTTGCCCCGGTCCAGGACAAAGACAAGCCCATCATCTTCACCAACAGCGAACTGCATTCCATAAGTATATTCACCAGGCCCCCTGCCTTTTTTCCCGAACTTGCAGATCGGTTTTCCATTCCAATCGAACTTAACTATACCAATGTCTTTAATTGAATAGTAAATGAAGTCATTTGTTAATCGTAATTGATATGATATTCCTATTGGAAAGCTGTTATCCAATTTTAGGTACTCAACATCACATGCAATTTCGGATAGAGTAATATTACTATTGCTAAACTCTTCAGGGTTAATTACTAATACACTGTCATTCAGTCTACTACATGAAATACTAAAAAGAATCAGAGTAAGAATTGGCATCTTTTTCATGTGAGCTATCTATATGGTAACAGAAGGCCTCTTAAATTATGCTCTATTTGCCAAACAGGTTAAATAAATGTAGCATCAAATCCGCCAGATTCTATATTAATCAATTGATGCATACTCCCCAAACGTTACTTCCGAAGGTTTCTCTACAACCACCAACACAATCACGATCAGGAGAAAGAAAGTATCCATAAGTTTCCAGAACTGTATAGCAAAGACAGGTGCAAGCATTAAAAGAATCTTTACCTCCCTTTAACATTAACAGTTCCTCATTGCTCAATAGTCTCTCAGAATTGACATGTAAGTCATTTAGCTTTTTCATTTTAACAAAATTTTGGTATTTAATAATCATTTTATTACTGGTATATCATTTCACAGTTACTGGTAACAATAGTTCCTGTTAAGTATTATATTTACTCAGGGTTCCAACACCTCCTTTCTTTTAAGGAAGGTCCGGGCAGAGAGCAACGGTAGCAAAATCCTGTAATGCTTTCTGCCCTTCTCTTTGTACTCTATAATCAAACATCTTGTACTTCAGATTCAATCCTACTTTAAAGATACTTTCATTATGACCGGGTTGCTGAATTCATCTATTGTATCCAATATTGGAGCCATTTGCCGAAGATATTTTGTGGCATTTCTGGTTTCCTCGGAGGCATTGCGGTAATATCTTGAAAATTCATCTCCATCAATTATACTGTATATGCAATTCCCGGACGAGATAAAGTACCCATTTTCATTTACAGGTGCAAATGGTATTAGATTATCAATATCATTTTTCAAATAAACTCTGGTATATGCTCTTTTGAACTCCTTCAAAGTATTCATTCCAGTTGCACCTGTATTCCTGTCATAGGTAACCAGGACCTGCGGACCTTTATGCGATATAAGCATCAGGAACATAAATCGGTTTGCTTCGTAAAAAGACTGAACCCAATATCCGGATGGAAGACCATTTGAAAAATCAAACATAGCGTGATCTCGCCACACTTCCCAGGCCAGTTTATCATTGGCGATATCAATAATATACCTGGGAGTGACCTCGAATTCCCGGTTAGCCGAAAAGATTGTATCACTGAATTTTTCCTTGAAAAGGAGGGTGGCTTCGTTTATCTGATAATGAAAGTCATGCGGAATAAGTGCAGGATTCCGCTCACTTTGATCATCCTTATATTCCCGGATATTTCTATATAATACATGCAAAGTGTCTTTCTTCATATCATAACACGAATAGATGTATTTAGCCCAGGGTTTTTGGGCATTTGCTACGAATAATGTACTGTTAAAATAGCCTATACGCCATGGAGGCAACGATTCTTCCGGATTAATTGGTTTTGTGATTGAGGTGACATAATTCCCATTGAAGTCGAATGCTTTCAATGATCTGTCCCAACTAATGACATAAACAAGACGGTCTTCTGTACTTATTGCGTAGCAGACCGGCTGAACCTCTGCCGGGCCGCGTCCCTTAGTATATATTCTGTTCAAAAATTTCCCGTCGCTGCCATATCTGAATAGATCCATCTCAAACTCAACAAGGAAGCAGTCATCAGTAATCTCAAAATCATAAACATGTCCGAGGATTGACTGATCAGTTCTTTCAAGGGGTATATATTCAATTCTTGTGGCGATTTCGGACAGATTCATTGAATCGCTTCTGGCTTTGGAGAGATCAAGTTTGATCAGTCTTACAGGATCTCCCTGAGATGAGGAAGTGTCCTTGTTTTTGCATGACAGCAACATAAATGTGCCGAAGGCTATCAGAATGCTCAATATTCTCATATCTCTTTTATGGTCATTTCCGTACATGTATAAAGAATAGCGACAGCTTGTCCAATTACATACTCCCATGAACCGGAATAATGAATATCGTGACGAAATCAGATCAGGTGTCTCCCGAAATATTGAGAGGACTCATTAAATGTACGAAAAAAATAAAAATGAGGCTCTCAGGATGTTCTTCATCTACGACCTATTCTTCTTTCAGTTTATACTTCACAAGAACAGGATTATCAGTAATCTTCAGAGAGGTATATATCGCGTAGCTGGTTGAATCTAGAAGTCCGGGATTTATGTATTGTTCCTTTCTCGCCGGCTCGACTGATGTCAGTATATCATCTGAGCCTGAATCCCAGTTGAGGATCATGCCAAGCCGAGTGCCATTTTCTGTTGCCGGAGTAGTCTCTGCCACGGGTGAGTCCTCACCTGCAGGGTCATAAAGATTTCTGAAACCCTGTATGAAGTAATTCCGCCCTTTCTTCTTATCAACCAGCACTATGCCATTCCCTTTCCTATAGTAGACCTGCTTTAAAATATATCTCTCATTTTCAAAGTGATTATAAAAACCAAAGGCAATGCTCTCCTTTGCCCACAGTAGTTCCCGGTAATAATCTTTCTGCATATCCAGTGACCAATCATAGTCATTGAAGTTGAAGTTGTGCCTGCCAAAATCAAAAGAGTACCTGTAGTCAATCATTTTGTTCCTGAAAGTATATACCTCATTCATATAGCCAAAATGAACAAGGGTATCTCTGCCAACCAAATAGAATGGTGGTGATATCAGGTAATTTGGTCTTCTTCTTTCAAAATTTTCAGGGACCTCGAAGTAGTCGCGGATAACCTGTTGTTTCTTTCGCGAGTATAGTGTCATTACAGGAGACTGAGATTGATGAAAGAAAAGGATCAGATCTTCATCGACCAACAGGAAATTACTTACCTCAATCGACCTGTAAGTTATCATTCCCATGTAAATCCCATCAATTGAAAAAATCATAATGTTACCGGTTGGACTTAACAGCTCGATATTGCCGGTGCATCTGTTAATGCAGAAATCTGAGATATATCCATACTCCCCCGGCCCTGATCCTTTACTACCGATCCTCCTAACGAAATGTCCGGTTGTATTAAAAACAAACACACCTTCGTAAATATCCTTTACATAATACAAATCATTATATAAGACAACCTTCGTGATATTCTTAATAAGGTTCTCTTCAGTAGTTTCAAGCGGGATCAACTCCACATTCCGGATAAAATCGTCTAACCGTTTTTCCATGGGAGCATCAAGATCAACATAGTATATGTCCGGATCTCTTTCATTACAAGAGTACAGCTGACAAATAAAAAGAAACAACAGGATGTAATTCAACTTTATTTTCATTGTTTTTCTGAACTTAAGAATACCGTAAGGGGATAGATCATTAGGGCCACATCTGTCAGGTTCTTGCCATGAATCAGTATTTCCCTTGCCTCAAAGAAATAATAGGCATCTGCAATAAAAGCGAATCCTGCTATCATTATTAATTCAATCTAACCAGAACGAGGATCGGATTATCTGTATCTTTCAATTTGTCTGCCAGTCTTTCAAGCTCTGCTTTCTTTTCCGGGTATTTGGGAATTATGTTCCTGAATTTACTTCCTGCAATGCGAGTTTTTAAAGTTACAGGATCAACCAGGCCGACCAGGTATTCTCTTCCATTCTCTTCAAAATAACCCTTTGGCAGAAACTTCGTGCCACCATCCAGATCATTTTCGATACCGCCACTTCCATTGCGTTCCCAATAAGACAAATAAGCATCATGGTTATGCCTGTCAACAAGTACGAATCCATTCTTCCCTCTGTAAAACGAGTACCTTATTGTTATATAAGAGCGCGTCTCAAAAACCTGATCGATTGTCACATAGTCAGATAGCTGGCTCAGAGGGTCTTCTACCCTTGATCTGGGCAATCTGTAATCTCCAGGTTTAATAATAAACTCAGGGTTGATTGTTAAGTC
>Ga0209202_1001083_pt1 | contig 17766 bp, 22 predicted proteins | sample AD_UKC032_MetaG_FD_184416 | JGI IMG/M metagenome (GOLD analysis project Ga0209202, IMG submission 184416) | Active sludge microbial communities of municipal wastewater-treating anaerobic digesters from USA - AD_UKC032_MetaG (SPAdes) (version 2) | ecosystem: Engineered > Bioreactor > Anaerobic >... | reverse complement strand
AACTCGACCGCATGGAATTCCATTGCTACGAGTTGCACCGCACGATCAAGGCCAAACATCGGCCGCTCATCATCATCACCTCGAACAACGAGAAGGAGCTGCCCGACGCCTTCCTGCGCCGCTGCTTCTTCCACTACATCAAGTTCCCCGACAAGGAAACGATGCAGCGCATCGTCGGCGTCCATTTCCCGGTGCTCAAGCACGACTTGCTCAAGGAGGCGCTGGAAGTCTTCTTCGATCTGCGCGAAGTGCCCGGTCTCAAGAAGAAGCCGTCGACCAGCGAACTGATCGACTGGCTAAAGCTGCTGCTGGCCGAGGACATTCCGCCCGAAGCGCTGCGCGCCAAAGATGCGAAAGATGCCATCCCGCCGCTGCACGGCGCCCTGCTCAAGAACGAGCAGGACGTGCATCTCTTCGAACGACTGGCTTTCATGGCGCGCCGCAAGTGAACGGCTGATAAGCATTGATGACGCTACGCCCCATTCTTTTGTTTTTTGCCTTGCTGTCTCTTCTCGGCGCAGCCTTTCTCTGGTTTCGTACACCGCCCGACGTCAATTCAATTTTTCGGCCAGGTAGCGGAACCGTTCAACTGTCCGGCTCTGCTACAAGCTTCCGAGCACCCAAAGGCAGCGAGCAACGAATACGGGTGGTGACTGCAAGCGGGGCTGACTTCTTTACCGACTGCCTGGCCATCCCAGCCGTTTGCGCCGACCCGGCCGGCACCGCGCGGATGATATCCGCAACGACGTATTTCCTGACACCGAGAGTCTTCTGGCCGATTGAAGTCAGGGAAAACGGCCGGACGATCGTCGGCAAGGAATACAGCGAGCAGGCTTACCGACTCCACACCGAACAAGAGGCGACGTTGTATAGGCTCCCGCTTGGATTGGCATTGGCCCTCGCTTTGTTTGCCGTCTGGTTCGGCAAACGCCCGGCATTCGGCTGAGGGAGGAAAAAAGAAGATGCTCGTCGATTTTTTTCTCCACCTGAAGGCTCGGCAGCTGCCTGTTTCCACCAACGAGCTGCTGGCTCTGCTCGAAGCGCTCGAAGCCAGGCTGGTCAGCGGCAGCCTCGACGATTTCTACCTGCTGTCACGCACCCTGCTGATCAAGGACGAGGCGCTCTACGACCGCTTCGACCGTGCCTTTGGCGAGTATTTTCGCGGCATTGAAGCCCTGCCCGGCTTCGCGCCGGAAGTGCCGGAGGAATGGCTGGAACTGGCGGCACGTCGCCATCTCTCGGAAGCCGATCGCCTGAAGCTTCAGAAACTGAGCTACGAAAAAATATTCGAGCAACTCAAGGAAAGGCTGGCCGAGCAGAAGGAACGCCATTCTGGCGGCAGCAAGTGGATCGGCACCGCCGGCACCTCGCCCTACGGCCACGGCGGCTACAACCCGGAAGGCGTGCGCATCGGCGGCGAATCGGTCGGCAACCGGACGGCGATCAAGGTCTGGGACCAGCGCGAATTCCGCAACCTCGACGATACGGTCGATCTCGGCGTGCGCAACATCAAGGTCGCCCTGCGCCGGCTACGGCGCTTTGCCCGCAAGGGCGCGGCAACCGAACTCGATCTCGACGGCACCATCGCCGGCACCGCCCGCAACGGCGGCTGGCTCGACCTGCACCTGCGGCCGGAACGCCACAACGCCGTCAAGGTGCTGCTCTTCCTCGACATCGGCGGCTCGATGGACGACCACATCCAGGCCTGCGAAGAACTATTCTCCGCCGCTCGCGCCGAGTTCAAGCATCTCGAACATTTCTACTTCCACAATTGCGTCTATGAAGGCGTGTGGAAGGACAACCGCCGGCGGCACGGCGAAAAACTGTCGACCTGGGACGTCATCCACACCTACGGCCCCGACTACAAGCTCGTCTTCGTCGGCGACGCCAGCATGAGCCCCTACGAAATCGCCCGCCCCGGCGGCAGCGTCGAACACTGGAACGAAGAAGCCGGCGCCGTCTGGCTCGAACGCCTGCTCGCCACCTGGCCCCACGCCGCCTGGCTCAACCCGCTGCCGGAAGCGCACTGGAACTACACGCCGTCGATCCAGATGATCGAGCAACTGGTGGGGAAGCGGATGTTTCCGTTGACTATCGACGGGCTGGAGCGGGCGATGCGGAGTTTGTCGAAATAGGTGTGGAGTTGCCTCCACTACACGATTTCGGCCTGGAAATGACCTTGGCAGTATGATTTTCGTATATCGATTTTGAAGGGGTATATTTTGGCGCAGTCACTTTCCCAGATTCGCAGTGTAGGCATTGGGATTTTTGCCCTCTCAACATATGTATTCTGGGAAGCTTGGCGCGTCATTTATGCCGGGAATATGGAATCTATACACTGTAGTGGCAGTTACTCGAAGGTCTTCTGTGACATCGGTTCGTGGCTGGGGCGCCTCCTCTTTGGCACCCAAAAAGAATATTTTGGCTACGCTCTTCTCCATGTCTTCGTTGGAGTATTTCTTATAGTCGGCATCCTTCGGCTTTACGTTTTCGAGCGAGAAAAGATTCGTAGCCAGCAAACCCACCGATGAAAAAGACATCGAAACAATAAGACTCAATGTCACGCTTCGCACTACTCACAGCCATCCACTGAATTTAGCATTCAGGCACCTCAGTAATGAAAACGCAATTGAGCAATCTGTAGCGCATCGCCCTCGATCCGATAAACCATGCGATGCTCGTCCGTGATCCGGCGCGACCAGAACCCGGACAGGGCATGCTTCAACGGCTCCGGTTTGCCGACTCCGGCGAAGGGTTCGCGCTGCGTTTCGCGAATCAGTTTGTTGATCCGTTCAACCATCCGCCTGTCGGTCTTCTGCCAGTACAAATAGTCTTCCCACGCCTCGTCGGCGAAGATCAGCTTCATTGCTCCAGCGCCCGTTCGACGCCCTTGCCGGCATTCAATTGCGCGGCGGCGGCGAGAAGACGCTTGGCGTTGGCGGGCGTGCGCAACAGATAGGCGGTTTCTTCCAGCGCCTTGTAGTCTTCGAGCGACAGCATCACGACCGACTGTTCGCCATTGCGCGTGATAATCAGCGCTTCGTGGTCGTTGCACACGCGATCCATCGTGCTGGCGAGGTTGGCGCGAACGGTGGTGTAGGTGATTGCATCCATGACAATGCCCCTTATATGTACGCCTTAATGTACATATACTAACGAAGCTTGTCCAGCACCACGCAGATGCAAACCGGGAGAACTACAGAGGCTCCAACCCGCACCGTTGCCGCGCCCGATTGCAGGCGGCATGTTCGGTATCGAATTCACGGCATGGTGACGGTCGACCGTCGTAGATGGTGCAATTCACGCTTTTGCCAACTACCCCCGCCAGCGCAACGCAGCGCGGTTCGGTGGCATCGGTGCCGGCCATCCGAGCGATGGCGGGTGTGACCGGCACGGTCATTTCCTTTGGCACTCCCGCTCCCCAGGCGAAGGCGCCGCCGGCCAGTTCGGCCGGGTGAAAATCGACGCGGAAGCTGGCGCAGCAGGCGCCGCAGGTCTGGCAGACGCTCATGGCAGGCTGGCCCGGCAGCGCCAGAGTTCGTGGCCGGAGGCAAGGTATTTCTTCTCGAAGGGCGTCATCGGGTCGGCGGTCTGCCACGGTTCGGCGGCGACCGGCTGGCCGGTCAGCAGGGTCAGCGCCTGCGCCATTTCCTCGATGTAGATGCGCCAGTTGCTGCGGCATTCGAGTTCGCCGCCCAGTTCGCGCCATACCGGAAACACGGCATGGCCGTGCCAGCGGCGGGCGAGATGGCCGATTTTCGGCCATGGATTGGGGTAGAGATTGTAGTGGCGAGCGAGGCGGATGCCGTTCTCGGCCAGCAGGCGCCAGAAATCGACCAGATCAGCGCGAATCAACAAGGCATTTTCGGGCATTGGCAGCGGTCGACCGCGACTGATGCGGTCGACCGACTGATCGACGCCAAAAACGAAATGATCGGGATAAGTTTCGGCGATGCGCTGCGTGCTCCAGCCAACGCCGCAGCCAGCATCGAGAATCAGCGGCACGCCGGGCTGCCAGGCGTCGCGCGCCGCCAGTGCGTTAGCGAAGGCCGCCCGGTTGTAGTCGAGGATCGGCTTCCTGAACGGATGCGCCATGTGGCGGCGCACCAGCGCCTCCAGATCGCGATGCGGGCCGTCCTGGGCGCTGACGATGAAGCGTGAATTTCCGCTCATGCGGCGAGCGGCAGTTCGCCGAGGATGCCGGCGGCGACCAGTGCGGCATCGATGTCGTGCGCCGCCTTGATCGGCCGCAGGCGCTGGTAGAGCACTTCGCCTTCCGGGTAGTTGCGGCGCAGCAGCGCCAGCCATTGCTTGAGGCGACCGCCGGCGTGTTCCGGCACTACTTTGCGGCGCACGCCCAGCCAGTAGGTGGCCACCCCGGGCATGACTTCTTCCCAGCCGCCGGTTTGCTCGCCGCGCACGCGCCGCGCCAGCAGCGGGTCGGCGATGGCGCCGCGACCGAGCATGATGTCGGCGCAGCCGGTTTCCTGCTGGCAGCGCACGAAATCTTCCACGGTCCACACCTCGCCATTGGCGATGATCGGGATGTCGACCGCCGCCCGCACCCGATCGATCCAGGCCCAGCGCGCCGGCGGACGGTAGCCGTCGAGCTTGGTCCGGCCATGCACGATCAGTTCGTCGATACCGCCAGCGGCGAGGGCTTGCGCGCAATCGACGGCGCGGCTGGTGTCGTCGATGCCGAGACGCATTTTTGCCGTAAACGGGATGTCGACCGGAACCACCGCGCGCACGGCGCTGACGATCTGGTTGAGCAGCTCCGGTTCGCCGAGCAGGGCCGCGCCGCCGCGATGGCGGTTCACCGTCGGCGCCGGGCAGCCGAAATTGAGGTCGACGCCGGCCGGATTCAGGCTCACCAGCCGGCGGGCGTTTTCGGCCACGAAATGCGGGTCGGAGCCGAGCAGCTGCACGCGCATCGGCGTGCCGGCGGCGGTCTTGCTGCCGTTGAGCAGTTCCGGGCAGATGCGCTCGTAGGTCTTGACCGGCAACACACTGCCGGAAACGCGGATGAATTCGCAGATCGCCCAGTCGTAGCCGCCAATCGAGGTCAGCACGCCGCGCAGCAGGTTGTCGGCGAGCCCTTCCATCGGGGCGAGAAGAATGCGGGGCATGGGAATTTCGGGGCTGAAGCTGAACAGCCGCGCATTATAATCCGCCCATGACCACGCCCCAGCCGAACAACCTGCTCCACGGCATCACGCTGGAGAAGATCCTGACCGCGTTGCAGGCCCACTACGGCTGGGAAGAACTCGGCCGGCAGATCGACATCCGCTGCTTCACCCACGACCCGAGCATTGCCTCCAGCCTCAAGTTCCTGCGCCGCACGCCGTGGGCGCGCGAACGGGTGGAGTCGCTTTACGTCTATATGGTGCGCCGCAACAACAGCGGCCCGGCCTGAGCCGCTTAACCATCAAATACCCGTAGGTGCGCGACCTGTAGCTGGCTATCATGCGCGTCTTCCCCGAAAGTTCCGCCCATGATCATCCTCAAGAACGTCACCCTGCGCCGCAGCTCGAAAGTGCTGCTCGACAAGACTTCCGTCACCATCAATCCCGGTGAAAAGGTCGGTCTGGTCGGCCGTAACGGCGCCGGCAAATCGACGCTGTTCGCGCTGCTCAACGGCACGCTGCATGAGGATGGCGGCGATTATTCGATCCCCAAGCAATGGCAGATGGGCCAGGTGGCGCAGGACATGCCGGAAACCGAGCAGTCGGCCACCGACTTCGTCATCGATGGCGACACCAAACTGCTCGCCGCCCGCAATGAGGTGCACGATGCCGAAGCCAGCGACGACGGCATGCGCATGGCCGAGGCCTACATGGCGCTCAACGACGCCGGGGAGCATGACGCCGAAGCGCGCGCCCAGTCGCTGATTCTCGGTCTCGGTTTCAAGGTCAGCGAGTTGCACAACCCGGTCAACAGCTTCTCCGGCGGCTGGCGCATGCGTCTGCAACTGGCCCGCGCCCTGATGTGCCCGTCCGACATCCTGCTCCTCGACGAACCGACCAACCACCTCGACCTGGACGCTCTGGTCTGGCTCGAAGCCTGGCTCAAGCGCTACCAAGGTACGCTGGTCATGATCAGCCACGACCGCGAATTCCTCGATGCCATCACCGGCGTCACGCTGCACATCGACAATGCCAAGCTCGTCCGTTACGGCGGCAACTACAGCAAGTTCGAGGACATGCGCGCCGAGCAGATGCTGCTCCAGCAGGCGACGATGGCCAAACAGGCCGAGAAGATCGCCCACCTGCAATCCTTCATCAATCGCTTCAAGGCCAAGGCCAGCAAGGCGAAACAGGCGCAAAGCCGGGTCAAGGCGCTCGACCGCATGGAAAAGATCGCGCCGGTGCTGGCCGATGCCGAGTTCAGCTTCGAGTTCCAGGAACCGCAGAACCTGCCCAACCCGATGCTGTCGATGATGGACGTCACCATCGGCTACCCGCCGGCCGAAGAAGCGCCGGCCGACACGCCGCCGACGGTCATCGTGCGCGGCATCAACCGCTCGGTCATGGCCGGTCAGCGCATCGGCATCCTGGGCGCCAACGGCCAGGGCAAGTCCACGCTGGTCAAGACCATCGCCCGCGATCTGCAGGCGATCAGCGGCGACGTCACCGAAGGCAAGGGGCTCAGCATCGGCTACTTCGCCCAGCAGGAACTCGACGTGCTGCGCCCGCAGGACACGCCGCTCGAACACATGGTGCGGCTGGCCAAGGAAGCGATTGCCGCCGGGCGCAGCAACGTGCCGGGCCGCGAGCAGGAACTGCGCAATTTCCTCGGTACTTTCAATTTTGGTGGCGAGATGGTCAAGCAGGCCGTCGGCACCATGAGCGGCGGCGAAAAGGCGCGCCTCGTGCTGTGCATGATCGTCTGGCAACGCCCCAACCTGCTGCTGCTCGACGAACCGACCAATCACCTCGACCTCAACACCCGCGAAGCTCTGGCCGTTGCGCTCAACGAATTCGAAGGAACGGTCATGCTGGTCAGCCACGACCGCGCCCTGCTGCGTTCGGTCTGCGACGAGTTCTGGCTGGTTTCCAAGGGCGGCGTCGCGCCGTTCGATGGCGATCTGGAAGACTACCAGCGCTATTTGCTCGACGAAGCCAAGCGCGTGCGCGAAGAGGCAGCGGCGGAACTCAAGCGGGCGGCCTAGCCAGACATGCTGCGCCTGGTCCTCGACACCAACGTCGTCCTCGACCTCTTTCACTGGGGCAACGTCGATGCGGTGCCGATCATGGCGGCGCTGGAAGCCGGGCGAATAGAATGCCTGGCCGACCACCGCACGCTGGGTGAACTGCAGCGCGTGCTGACCTACCCGCAGCTCAAATTAACCCCCGAAATGATCGTCGACCGCTACCAGCGCTACACAAACCTGGTGCAACGGGTCGAAGCGGGCGAAGCCCCGCCCCTGCCACGCTGCAAGGATCGCGACGACCAGATGTTTCTCGAACTCGCGGCCCGCAGCGGCGCCGATCTGCTGGTCAGCAAGGACAAGGCGCTGCTCAAGTTGCGCGGCAGGACAAAACTTGCGTTCCGGATTTTGAAACCGGCCGCCGCTGCAGCCATTTTCTCTGCCTGCCCCCTTGTCCGACAATGAAATCGGATGCAATTCGTGAAATTGCTCACGGCCGCTTTCGTCGATCCCGCCGACAATCCAGCCATCACAACCGACGGTTCAGGATCCGGCCATGGAACAGCCAATCGAATATTTCATCGCCCAGGCGCGGCGTATCTCGGAAACCTCCCCGAATACACGGATTCATGGCGTTCTCTTTAACACTGCCATCGGCGCCGTCGCCTCGGGCACCGTCTATGGTCACAAGACGGTACCGGACGGTCACCAGATTCGCACCAGCCAGATCGTCGCCGCCTATTCGATCAACGGATTCCGCATCATCGAAACCAAGAGTGGTTCCACCTACCTGCTGGCCCGCGTCGGCCCAAGCCGGAATTTCCGCGACCAGTGGGGCATCCTGCAGGAACATCTGAGCAACAACGACGAAGCCCTGCACAGTCTGCCAAGATCCGATTTCAGCACCTTCGGCCCCGAATTCTTCCGGACTTCCCGCCAACCCCGGAACAGCGACGCGTTACGCAGCGTCCTCTGATTACTGGCGGCGCCTGAACACCCAGCGCTGCCGTTCCGACACGTCGGGCGTGAAGGCATAGCCGTCTTCCTCGAATTCCTTCAGCCCTTCCGGATCGCTCAACCGGTTGAGCACCGCGTAGCGCGTCATCAAGCCACGTGCGCGCTTGGCGTAGAAGCTGATGATCTTGTACTGCCCGTTCTTCCAGTCCTCGAATACCGGCTGGATCACTTCCCCCTTGATCTTGCGGCCGATGGCGGCCTTGAAATACTCCTCGGAAGCGAGGTTGACCGCAACCGGGCGCGGCATTTCGCCCAGTTCGGCATTGATCGCCTTGAGCAGCCGTTCGCCCCAGAATACGTAGAGATCCTTCCCTGCCCTGTTGGCGAATTTCGTGCCCATTTCGAGCCGGTAAGGCTGCATCAGGTCGAGCGGTTTCAGGATGCCGTAGAGGCCGGACAGAATGCGCAAGTGCTGCTGGGTGAAATCGAGGTCAGCGGCCGATAGGGTCTTCGCGTTCAGCCCGTCGTAGACATCGCCATCGAAGGCGAGCACAGCCTGCTTGGCGTTTTCCGGCGTGAACGGCAGATCCCAGTCGGCGTAGCGGTTGAAATTGAGCAGCGCCAGCGGGTCGGACAGATCCATCAGGTTGGCGATATCGGCCGGCGACAGCTTGCGCAACTGCCTGATCAGGATTTCCGATTGTTTCAGGAAGGCAGGCTGCGTATGGCTCGCGACATGCGGCGGCGTCTTGAAGTCAAGCGACTTGGCGGGGGATAGAAAGATCAGCATGGGTGCAGCCTTGAGGTGAATTTTGTGCATTGCGGTACGCCGAATTTTACCGGCTGGTAAAATCCTGTCTTTGAATTTTCTGGAACACCCATGAAACGAACCCGCTTCGGCTCACGCGACCGCCTTTCGCGCGATGCTGCTGAACTCCAGCGCCTGGCCACCGGCCTTTCGGAATCCGGCGGCAAACTGGAAGACAGCTATTGGGAAAGCCAACTCGCTGAAACCGTCGACAGCCTGCTCAAGAACGGCGCCGAAGACGACATCAACACCGCCCTCGACCGCCTGTTCGAAGGCAATCCGCGCGCCCACGACGAACTGGCCGACATGGTCGAATCGCGGGCCGAAACCGGCCGCCTGGAAGCCCCGGGCCAGGAATTCGACATCCAGTTGTTCGCCGCGCCGATTCTCGCCTGGTCGCGCTTCTCGATTCCCGCCACCCCGTTGCCGAAAAGCACCGTCGAAGCGCTCACCGTCCATCTTGGCGCCCATGTTTTCGGCGCCAGCACGCGCGTCGCACTGGCCGACTTCCTGTTCAGCCCCGACCAACTGCCGCGCAGTTTCTGCGACACCTGGCAACTGACCCAGGCCTTGGGCCAGGCGACGCTGACCGGCCAGCATCTTGCGGTCGACACCACCGGCATGGCCGAAACCAACCGCTTTCTTTCCGACGTGCGCTACCTCGTCGGCAGCATCGCCGTGCCGCGCGGCAAGCCGCTGTTCCGCTGGAACGAGAAAGACGGCAACAAGGACACCGCGCTCAAGGAATGGATCAAGCAAGGCAGCCCCAACCTCGAACCGCTGCTCACCGGCTGCGCCTGGCAGCCGCTGCTGCCGGATGCCTACCACGCTGCCTGCCGCGACGCCGACCGCCTGTCGCGCCCGTATTCGCTGAAAGCCTCGGTCGCCTTCCTGCAGACCATGCTCGGCCTGATGCCGGCCGACATCCGCGCTGTCGTCGGCCCCTGCTACGACCGCCGCATGGAAGAATACCGCGTCGGCCTTGGCCCCAAGGACAAGGATGAGACCTACCACGGCATCGTCTGGCCGCTGCTCGGCGCCGAGGACGAAGCCACCGACGCCGCCAGCGAAATCGAAGCCGTGCTGCGCGAAGCCGGGGTCAAGGACGTGCTCTTCCTCGACCATCACTTCCCGATGGAGTTCTGCGACGACTGCGGTGCGCCGCTCTACCCCAACGCCGAGGCCGAACTGGTGCACGCCGAAATGCCGGAAGACGCCGCCGCCAACTCGCAGGCGCTGCATTGACGTGAACACCAAGTCGGCGAACCAGGACTGGCTGGCGCGCAGCCAAGCCGCCGTCTGGCACCCGTGCACGCAGATGCAGCACCACGCCGACGCCGGTTCGCCGGCCCACCTGCCGCTGGTGCCGATCGCCCGTGGCAGCGGCGCCTGGCTCTACGACTTCGACGGCAAGCGCTACCTCGACGGCATCAGCTCCTGGTGGACCAACCTTTTCGGCCACGCCAATCCGCGCATCAACGCGGCCTTGAAGGAACAACTGGAAACGCTCGAACACGTCATGCTGGCCGGCTTCACCCATCAGCCTGTGGTCGAGCTTTCCGAGCGTTTATCGGCGTTGACCGGCGGCAGCCTCGGCCACGCCTTCTACGCCTCCGACGGCGCCTCGGCCACCGAAATCGCGCTGAAGATGAGCTTCCACTACTGGCGTAACATCGGCCGCCCGGAGAAGGCTGAATTCCTCTGCCTCGCCGGCAGCTACCACGGCGAGACGGTTGGTGCGCTGGCGGTCACCGACGTCGCCATTTTCAAGGACGCCTACGCGCCGCTGGTGCGCGCCGCGACGGTGGTTCCGTCGCCCGATTTCCGGCTGGCCGAAGCAGGCGAGTCGCCTGCCGATGTTGCACGCCGGGCTGCCACCGCGCTGGAAAGCCATCTCGAACTTCACGGCAAGCGGATCGCAGCCCTGATCGTCGAACCGCTGGTTCAGGGCGCCGCCGGCATGGCGATGTACGACCCGGAATACCTGCGACTGGCCCGCCAGTTGTGCGACCGCTACGAAGTCCACTTGATCTGCGACGAAATCGCCGTCGGCTGCGGCCGCACCGGCACCTTCTTCGCCCACGAACAGGCTGAAATCCGCCCCGACCTGATGTGCCTCTCCAAAGGCATTTCCGGCGGCTACCTGCCGCTCTCCATCGTCCTCTGCAGCGACACGATCTACGAAGCCTTCCTCGACGACTCGGTCGCCCGCGCCTTCCTGCACTCACACAGCTACACCGGCAACCCGCTCGCCTGCCGCGCCGCGCTGGCGACGCTGGATATTTTCGAGCAGGACGCGACTGTTGCGGTCAACCGCCAAAAAGCGGCAAAAATCAAATCTGCCCTCGCCCCGCTGGCCGACCACCCACAAGTCCGACATCTGCGGCAACGCGGCATGATCGCCGCCTTCGATGTCGCCACCGACGACCCGTGGTTCTCGCGCAAGTTCTACCGCGCCGCACTGGATCGCGAAGCCTTGATCCGCCCCATCGGCAACACTGTCTATCTGATGCCGCCCTACATCATCACCGACGAAGAAATCGCCCACCTCGGCAATACGGTCGGCGCGGCGCTCGACGAGGCCTTGTCCTTATGAAACCAGCCCCCTTCCCCGGCACCCCGCTGCTCGCCGGCACCGACCCCGAGCAAAAACGCCAGCAGATCCTCGACTACTTCCACGCTACCTTCGACCGCTACGAGCTGTTGTTCGAAACGCTGAGCGGCGACGAGGCGTATTACGTCAAGCCGATTGCGCTGCGCCACCCCCTGATTTTCTACTTCGGCCACACCGCCACCTTCTTCATCAACAAGCTGGCGCTGGCTGGGCTGGTCGAGCGCATCAATCCCGCTTACGAGTCGATGTTCGCCATCGGCGTCGATGAAATGAGCTGGGACGACCTTAACGACACCCGCTACGACTGGCCAAGCGTCGAAGCCGTGCGCGACTACCGGCGGAAGGCACGCGCAGCAGTCGACCAGCTGATCCGCACCCAGCCGTTGACTCTGCCGATCGGCTGGGAAGACCCGTTCTGGATCGTCCTGATGGGCGTCGAGCACGAGCGCATCCACCTCGAAACCTCGTCGGTACTGATCCGCCAGCATCACTTGAAGTACGTCCAGCCGCACCCCGCCTGGGCACCGTGCCGTGACAGCGGCGCCGCGCCGCAGAACGCGCTGGTCGACGTTCCCGCCGCCGAGTTCCGCCTTGGCCGCGAACGCAGCGCCCCGCAAATCTATGGCTGGGACAACGAATTCGGCACCCACGAGGCGTCGACCGCCGCCTTCCAGGCCAGCCGCTACCTCGTTTCCAACCACGAATTCCTCGCCTTCGTCGAAGCCGGCGGCTATGCCGACGACACGCTGTGGCAGGAAGAAGGCGCCGCCTGGAAGAAATTCGCCTGCGCCGAACACCCGACTTTCTGGGTTCGCGCCGGCGACACATGGCGTCTGCGCCTGATGCTCGAAGAAGTCGCCATGCCTTGGAACTGGCCGGTGGAAACCAATTACCATGAAGCCAAGGCCTTCTGTAACTGGAAGTCGCGCACCAGTGGCCAGCCGGTGCGCCTGCCGAGCGAGGACGAATGGCAGGCACTACGCTGCTTCGCCGGCATCGGCGAGCTGCCCGATGCCTTGCCGCCGGCCAATCTCGAACTTGCCGACGAAGCCTCCAGTTGCCCGGTCACCCGCTACGCCCACGGCCCGTTCTTCGACGCCGTCGGCAACGTCTGGCAATGGCTGGAAACACCGATCTACCCCTTCGCCGGTTTTGAAGTCCACCCGATCTACGACGATTTCACGACGCCGACCTTCGACGAGCGCCACAACCTGATGAAAGGCGGCTCTTGGATTTCCTGCGGCAACGAAGCCGCACCGGTATCGCGCTACGCCTTCCGCCGCCATTTCTTCCAGCATGCTGGCTTCCGCTACGTCGTCGCTGCCGCACCGGCCAACCAGCCGAGTTCGCACTACGAAACCGACCGCCTGGTTTCGGAATACATCGAATTCCACTACGGCGACCAATACTTCGGCGTGCCCAATTTCCCGCGCGCCTTGGCACAACTCGCCATCGCCGCACGCGGCGACAAACCAGCCGGCAGCGCCCTCGACCTCGGCTGCGCCACCGGTCGCGCCACTTTCGAGTTGGCACGCCATTTCGACCGCGTCACCGGGATTGACTTTTCAGCCCGCTTCATCGGCATCGGAACCCAGTTGGCCGAGCAGGGCCGGCTGCGTTACACGCTGGTCGAAGAAGGCGAACTGGTCAGCCACAAGGAATGCTCGCTGACCGACTTCGGCCTGACCGAAACCGCGCCGAAAGTCGAATTCTTCCAGGGCGACGCCTGTAATCTGAAGCCCATCTTCACCGGCTACGACGTCATCCTCGCCGCCAACCTGATCGACCGCCTCTACGACCCGGCCCTGTTCCTCGAAACCATCCACCAGCGCCTCAACCCCGGCGGCCTACTCGTCATCGCCTCGCCCTACACCTGGCTGGCCGAACACACCAAACGCGAGGCCTGGGTCGGCGGCTTCAAGAAGGATGGCGAAAACTTCACCACCTTCGACGGCCTGAAAGCCCTGCTCGCTCCGCACTTCCGCCTGCTCGGCGGGCCGCAAGCGGTGCCATTCGTAATCCGCGAAACCCGGCGTAAATTTCAGCACACGCTGTCGGAAGTCACGCTCTGGGAACGTACATGAATCCTCCACTTGCGCCGCACGTAGGTTTGTATTACCGTTAATACAAACCTTCCCGGAGCCAAGCCATGACCACCACCGTTCGCATTCCCCAGCGTCTCGAACAGGCGCTGGCCCGCTATTGCGTCGAAACCCGCCGCAGCAAATCGGAAGTCATCATCGAGCTTCTTGAGAATCGTTTTACTACCGAGTCGCCAGTCAAAACACCGTATGAACTGGCCTGCGACGCCGGCTTCGTCGGCGCCCTTGCACTCGATGAAAACGCAGCCGAAAACAGCCGCAACGCGGTACGTGCCGCCATTGCCCGCAAACATGGGCGCTCACCGGAATAATGGAAATCCTGCTCGTCGACACCGGCCCGCTCGTCGCCCTTGCCAACAAGCGAGACAAATTCCACAGCGAGTGCACGGAATATCTCAAAAACTATCGTGGCCGCTTGCTGACCACTTGGGCCGTGCTCACCGAATTCGCCCACCTGGCGAATTCGATCCATGCCACGTTGCCGCTCTACCACTGGATCGAGCGCGGCGGCCTCGAACTGCTGCCGCTGGGGAAAGAAGAACTGGTCACCGCCATCGACTGGATCGAACGCTACGCCGACCGCCCAATGGATCTCGCCGACGCCTCTCTGGTCGTCGCCGCCCTCAAAACCGGCTGCGCCAAAGTCTGGACGCTGGATCGGAACGACTTTGAAACCTACCGCCTGCCAGGCCGCAAACGCTTCACGCTGGTTTGACGCACTTGTTTTGAAATTTCGGGACTCATTAATGAACAGCTCACTTGAAGCAGAACGCGCCAATGAATTACTTGCCGCGCTCCGCAAACATATTCTTAGCGGAGGGGGGCTGGTCATAGGCTACATCGCAGCCGCTGAAATGATCGGCTTGGATAGCGACTACTGCCGCCATCTGGGACAAGTCGTGAGTCGAATCGACCGAGCATGCTTTGACGCTGGCCTACCGATGCTGACTCTCCACTGGGTTCGCTCCCCAGACGGAAACATCAACAGCGAGGCTTTTAACGGTTCCGTAACCGGCGTATCCAAATTGTGGGTATCTTTTAACCAAGAGATACTCGACACAGCCGCCAATTTCAAATGGTCATCAACAGACTTCGACCTAGTCCAATCCGCACTCGAAAAATTGCCTAACGTTGGCGCAAAGACACTCTGGACGGCCCTTGAAACCAAGATTACCCAGAAAGGCGCACCGTTCATTCGCCACAATCTGCATCGACGCTTGCGTCAAGTAGAGGCTCAAACAAAAACCCCATGATCGAACGCCGTCTCGACTCCGAACTCGCCGAACTCGCCGCCGCCCGCCTGACCCGTCGCCGCCACGTGCTGGAATCGCCCTGTGGCCGGCTTGCTGCGGTCGACGGCAAAAAAGTACTCAATTTCGCGAGCAACGATTACCTTGGCTTGGCCGGCAACCGCGAGATCGCCCAGGCGATGGCCGATGGCGCGCTGCAATGGGGGGCCGGCAGCGGCGCTTCGCATCTGGTCAGCGGCCATTTGGCGCCGCATGAAAAGCTGGAGCAGGAGATCGCCGCTTTCACCGGTTTCCCCCGCGCCCTCACCTTCTCCACCGGCTACCTCGCCAACCTCGCCGTCACGCCGACACTCGCCGAACGCGGAGACGCCGTCTTCGCCGACAAGCTCAACCACGCTTCGCTGATCGACGCCATGCAACTGGCCAAGGCCAACGGTGCCGACGTGCAGCGCTACCCGCACAACGACATGGCGGCGCTGGAAAAAATGCTCGCCGCCAGCAGCGCCGCCACCAAGATCATCGTCACCGACGCTGTCTTCAGCATGGACGGCGACCTCGCCCCGCTGCCGCTGCTCTTCGCGCTGGCGGAGCGCTACGATGCCTGGCTGGTGATCGACGACGCGCACGGCTTCGGCGTGCTCGGCGCACAGGGTAAGGGCTGCCTCGCCCACTTCAACCTGCCCGCCGCGCCGCGCATCCTGCTGATGGGCACGCTGGGCAAGGCGGCTGGCGTCGGCGGCGCTTTCGTTGCCGGCTCGGAAACGGCCATCGAATACCTACTGCAAAAAGGCCGCAGCTACATCTTCACCACCGCCGCGCCGCCGGCGGTCGCTTGCGCGCTGGTTAAAAGCCTGGAAATCATCGGCCACGGTGACGCCCTGCGCGCCAGCCTGTTCGCCCGCATCGCCCAACTGCGCGACGGGCTGGTTGCCCTGCCGTGGCAACTGCTGCCTTCGCCCACCGCCATCCAGCCGCTGATCGTCGGCGACAACGAAGCAGCGCTAAAGCTCGCCAACGCACTATGGGAACGCGGCCTGTGGGTGCCCGCCATCCGCCCGCCAACCGTCCCGAAAGGCACGGCCCGCCTGCGCATCTCCGTCTCCGCCGCCCACAGCGAAGCCGACATCGCCGCTCTGATCGGCGCCCTCAAGGAACTCGCATGACCGCTCCCCTCGTCTTTCTCCCCGGCTGGTGCCTCGGCCGCAATCCCTTGGCTGCTGCGGTCGACGCGCTAAATGGGCAGATTTTCGACCTGCCCGGCTACGGCAATGCCCCGCTGATCGAGGATTTCGATGCCGCCGTCGCCGACATCGCCGCCCGCCTGCAACCCGGCACCACGCTCGCCGGCTGGTCGCTCGGCGCCCAGATGGCACTGGCCGTCGCTGCCCGCCACCCGGAAAAAGTCGGCAAGCTGCTGCTCGTCGCCGGCACCGCCTCCTTCGTCCAGCGCGACGGCTGGCCGCACGCCATGCCGCCCGAGATGCTCGCCGAATTCGCCGCCGGCATCGCCGCCGATGTCGAAGCCATGCTGCCGCGCTTCGTCGGCGGCTTCAATCGCGGCGACGCCCGCAGCAAGGAAGTCACCCGCCAGTTGCTCGAACTCGCCGACCCGCGCCCTGCCGGGCAAGTGCTCGCCACCGGTCTCAACTGGCTGCGCGACGTCGACCTGCGTCCGGAACTCGCCCAAATCACGGTACCGACCCTGCTCATCCACGGCGCCAACGACCCGCTGATGCCTCTCGGCGCCGCCGAAGCGCTGGCCGCGGCCATCCCCAACGCCCGCCTCGTCCCCTTTGCCGATTGCGCCCACGCCGCCTTCGTTTCGCGGCCCGAGGATTTCCTCGCCGCCGCCCGCGATTTCCTGCATGACTAGACCCACCAAGGCGCGCGTCCGCCAGTCATTCGAGCGCGCCGCGCCCACCTACGACAGCGCCGCCAGCATCCAACGCCAAATCTGCCACGAGTTAGCCAACCTCTTGGCAAACCACAGGGCCAACCGCCTGCCGGCGCTGCCCGCCGTCACCCGCCTGCTCGACGCCGGCTGCGGTACCGGCTACGCCCAAGCGCTGCTGCAAACCAGCTTTCCCGCCGCCCACGCCGTCGCCGTCGATCTCTCGGCCGGCATGCTGCAACGCATCGCCGCCCCCTGCTGCCGCCTGGCCGGCGACCTCGAACACCTGCCGCTAGCCGCCGCCAGCATCGACCTCTACTGGTCCAGCCTCGCCGTCCAGTGGTGCGACCTCGCCAAAACGCTGGCCGAAGCCTGCCGCGTACTCAAGCCCGGCGGCCAACTGGCGCTAGCCAGCCTCGGCCCCGCCACCTTCCACGAACTGCGCACCGCCTTCGCCGACGTCGACAACCACCAGCACACGCTCGCTTTCCACACACCGGCAGAAATCGCCCAAATCGCCAGCGCCGCCGGGTTGCTTGCGGTCGACGTTCAAAAAGGCACAAAAACCGCGCACTACCCCGATTTCAAAACCCTGCTCAAAGCCGTCAAAGCCATTGGCGCCAACCAACTAGGCAGTGGCCGCCGCACCAGCCTGATGAGCCGCACCGACTTCCAGCGCGCCGAAACCGCCATCGAAGCCCTGCGCACGCCAGCCGGCCTGCCGCTGACCTACGATGTCACCTACCTGACCGCATGCAAATGACTCAAGCCTACTTCCTCACCGGCACCGATACCGAAATCGGCAAGACCTTCATCACCTGCGCCCTGCTCCATTGCGCAACACAAAGTGGCTTGCGCGCCGCCGGGATCAAGCCGGTGGCCGCCGGTACCGATGCCGACGGGAAGAACGAGGATGTCGAGGCGATCCGCGCCGCCAGCAACGTAGTACTGGCGGACAAGGTCATCAACCCATGGAGCTTCAAGGCGGCCATCG
>Ga0209202_1001081_pt1 | contig 17770 bp, 12 predicted proteins | sample AD_UKC032_MetaG_FD_184416 | JGI IMG/M metagenome (GOLD analysis project Ga0209202, IMG submission 184416) | Active sludge microbial communities of municipal wastewater-treating anaerobic digesters from USA - AD_UKC032_MetaG (SPAdes) (version 2) | ecosystem: Engineered > Bioreactor > Anaerobic >... | reverse complement strand
TGAAAATCCCATTGAATGAAGTGTTTTTGTCAAACTCAAATCCTTTCAAATAACTTCGTTGTGTAGTGATTTCAATTTTACGGTAACCTCTGGCTTCCGTTTGATCTTCGAGGTTGATTTTCTTCATAATTGAAGTCAATCTTCCGGTAACTTGGCTATCCGCCATTTGTTTCATTACTTGAGACAATCCTGTTCGAACTGATTTCCCAGCTTTGGCACAAGCACCAAATTCGTTCATGTTCTCACGAGTTCTCTCAAATTCTGGTGCAGATAATACTTGATCACCAGTTGGTCCGCCTACCATGCCTGCAAAGTAGCCTTCCTGTCCTTTAATTTTAAAGTGTCGAACATCACCAAGAGTTCCGATGTACTTTAAATTGCCTTTCTGTCTTGCCATTTTTTTAAGTTTTAATGGTTTAATAATTAGATTAAATTGATAAGACAAATTTCAATCATTATCTTTGATTATCAACAACTTAAAATATTGAAAATCAATGCAATACGAAGCAAAAGCACCGTTTATAGTGGAAACCCATTGGCAAATTGAAGAAGTGCTTGATGGGGATAGCATAATCATTTGCAATCGTTTCACTCAATTGAAAAAAGAAATCCGACTTTATGGTTTAGATGCACCGGAAGTAAAGATTAACAGAAAGATGATAGAAGACGAGGAGAAAAGCAGTTTACCGGCTGAATTACTGCTTCAATTAGGTTTGCAGTCCTTACAGTTCGTTTTATCCGTTGCACCGCCTAAAACGGCTGTAACTATCATTACAGAACTGGAGAATTACTATGACTATTGGAACCGGCAATTAGGCTATGTTATCCTTCCAGGAGGGGAATGTTTAAATGACTTGCTTTTGATCAATGGATATGCAAAAGCAGCAAATAATTATTTTTGTAGTAAATTAGCAAACTATCAAATATTAAATCGTGATGCTCAGCTCAATGAAATAGGTATTTATAGTCAAGTAAAAAGGTTCTAGTTTGTTGTACTTATGTTGTACTAAGAGAACCCAAAAAGTACTAAACATCAATAAATACAGTACCTTACGGGTGTAAGGAGTATATTTACTAGTTGGCAGAAATTGTATTTAAACAGAACGAAAAAAAGAAAAATGACGAAAAACGACAGACATAAAGATGCTGAAATATTTGCCGAAATTTTAAGAAAAACTAAACTTCCGAACGAAATTACTATTGGTAAATTTATTCTAAAAGGAACAAAAGGCGTAAAAGATAAAATCCAATATAACCAAGATGGATTTGAAAGTTTACAAAACGAACACGAGTACACTTTTCCTATTTTAGATGGAGATTTGCAAGTTTCATTGCAACTATACGAAAACACGAGTGATTTTTATCGATTATTTTGCTACACGAAAATTAATGGAAAAGAAGGAATGACTTTTTCTGTAAACTTAACAACAGAAAAAGAAAGTGACAATGTAATTTATCTAACTCAAAAAATAAAATTTTCTGAGCAATATAAAGGAAGTGAAAAATTAGCTCAAGCTCATAGAAGACAAAAACAAATTGTTTTTTGCGAACAACTTAAAAAACTTGGATTTGACGTAACTGACAATAACGATATTATTTTAGGAATATTTGACCCAACCAAAAAGCAACTTGTAAACACATCATTAGAAAAATTCTTGAATGATTTTATTGTTGTTTCAATTTTGAAAGGTCATTTTCAAGGCAATAAAGGTTATCAACTTGAAATATTGCCAACTTATAATAAATTAGATTATATTTTTACTGGCAACGATGACGAAATAGAAAATTTACCACTGAAAGTAATTGAAAACAAAACTAAACGAAATATTCCTTTAGGAATGCGATACAAAGTGTTTAAAAAAGATAATTTTAAATGCATAGCTTGTGGAAAAAACGCAAATGATGGAGCTAAACTTCACGTTGACCATAAAATTCCATTTTCTCTTGGAGGTTTAACCGAATTAAATAATTTACAAACTTTATGCAGTGAATGTAACTTAAGTAAAAGTAACAAACATATTGATTAATAACAAAACCATCAGCTAACAGCAATTTTCAATAATGGCGGGTTTTGGGCTTAATTTGATGTTTTGTTATTTGTGTCAAATTCAGTGCTGGCATAAAGTTTTGTGCTTCAAAAACTGCTTCTTCGGCATTTACGAAATTATTCTCTTTTTTACTTTTTCTATTCTCTTTTTTCTATATTAGCCATACCAAAAACAATTGCCTGCCAGTTGGTGGGAATTACTCCTTAGAATTTTATTTTTTAAATGCGGGAATCCGTAAAGTAAATAATACAATGCTCTTTATATTTGTGTAAAAGTGGCGTATTATCTCTTTTTTTATTTGTAGGAATAGTTTATATTTGAGAAATTGAAAATAATGAACCCTTAATGGCAGCAGAACAAAAACAAAAATTAGAACAACAACTGTGGAATATCGCCAACACCCTACGTGGGAAAATGGATGCGGATGATTTCAGGGATTATATATTAGGTTTTATTTTCTACAAGTACCTGAGTACAAAAATGGATTTGTATGCCAACACTATCCTACAACCCGACGGTTTAACTTTTCAAGAAATAGTAGGACATCCTGACGAAGCATTGTTGATGCAGGAAATAAAACAACTTGCTATTGATAAACTTGGGTTTTTCTTAGAACCAGCTGATTTGTTTTCGGAATTGGCACGAAGAGGCAACGCAGGCGGAAAAAACAATTTCATTCTTGGGGATTTAGCCAAAGTATTGACTCACATTGAGCAAAGCACGATGGGTTCTGAAAGTGAAGAAGATTTTGGCAACTTGTTTTCTGATTTGGATTTAACCTCTCATAAACTAGGGAAATCCGAAGCCGACAAAAACGAATTGATTGTAAAAGTCTTGGTGCATTTGGATGAAATTGACTTTGATTTAGAAAATACCGACAGCGATGTGCTAGGCGATGCCTACGAATATTTGATAGGACAGTTTGCCAGTGGTGCAGGCAAGAAAGCCGGGGAGTTTTATACCCCACAACAAGTAAGCAGCGTTTTGGCACAACTGGTAACGGTGGGCAAAGACAAATTAAAAAGCGTTTATGACCCCACTTGTGGTTCGGGCTCGTTGTTGTTGCGTGTTGCTAAGGAAGTATCCGATGTAAGTGCTTTTTACGGACAGGAAATGAACCCTACGACTTACAACTTGTGCCGTATGAACATGATTATGCACGATGTGCATTACAAACGATTTGATATTAAAAACGAAGATACTTTAGAGCGACCTCAACATTATGACATGCGTTTTGAAGCTATTGTTGCCAATCCTCCTTTTTCTGCGAATTGGAGTGCCAGCCCGTTGTTTATGAATGACGAGCGTTTCTCCGCTTACGGGAAACTCGCTCCCAGTAGTAAAGCCGATTTTGCTTTTTTGCAACACATGGTTCACCAACTTGCTGATAACGGAACTATGGCCATCGTTTTACCTCACGGGGTTTTGTTTCGTGGTGGTGCTGAAGGACACATAAGGGAGTATATAATCAAGGAAAAGAATTACTTGGATGCCGTTATCGGTTTGCCAGCCAATATTTTTTACGGAACGAGTATCCCGACTTGTATTTTGGTTTTGAAGAAAAAGCGAACCGATGCCCAAAACATTTTGTTTATTGATGCCAGCCAACATTTTGAAAAGGTGAAAACCCAAAATGTATTGCGTACGGAAGACATTGATAAAATTATTAGCATTTACGAAAATCGAACCGAGGAAGAAAAATACAGCCATATTGCCCCTTTAAGCGAAGTTGCTACCAACGATTACAACCTGAATATTCCTCGTTATGTAGATACTTTTGAGGAAGAAGATGCGGTAGATTTAAAAGCCATCACCACGGAATTACGGGAATTGGCAGAGCTTAGTAAAACTACCGATGAAACTATTGCAGGTTTTTGTACTGAATTAGGAATTGAAACACCGTTTTAATGAGTACAGTAACTTTACATAGTGAAAAGAAAAAAACTCTGGTTCCGCAATTACGATTTCAGGAGTTTGACGGGGAATGGAATAATTCAAATTTAGGAGAAGCTTTTACAATTTTTAATGGATATGCTTTTTCGAGTTCTTTATCTGTAGAAGATGGAGTTTTATGGGTTAAAATTGCTGACGTTGGTATTCAAGAAATGAAAAAAAATAATCTTTCATACTTACCTATTTCATTAAAAGAAAAACACAAGAAATTTATTTTAACAAAAGGAGATTTTGTAGTTGCTTTAACAAGACCGATTTTGAATGGGAAATTAAAAATTGCCCAAATTAATAGCTTCTTTGATGGTGCTTTATTAAATCAACGTGTTGGTAAAATTATTTCTAATAATTCACATTATTTCATTTATTCCTTACTACAAAAAGATGAATTAATTAAATCAATTGAGAATAACATTGCAGGTTCAGACCCTCCAAATTTATCTCCAAATGAAATAAATTCAATTGAAATTTCATTTCCACCCCTCCCAGAACAACAAAAAATAGCTTCTTTTTTAAGTGCGGTGGATGAAAAAATACAGCAACTTTCCCGCAAAAAGGAATTGTTAGAACAATACAAAAAAGGTGTGATGGAACAATTGTTTTCGGGTAAATTGAGGTTTAAAGATGAGAATGGAGAGGATTATGCAGATTGGGAGGAGAAGAAGTTGGGAGAAGTTTTTAAAATAGGAAGCGGAAAAGATTATAAAAATTTAGAAAAAGGTAATATTCCAGTTTTCGGAACAGGTGGTTATATGTTGTCAGTGAACAAATTTCTTCACAGTGGAGAAACTGTATTTATTGGTAGAAAAGGAACGATAGATAAACCATTTTATTTCAATGGTGAATTTTGGACAGTTGATACTTTGTTTTATACTCACACTTTTAAAAATGTTACCCCAAAATTTATCTATTGCGTGTTTCAACAGATAAATTGGAAATTACATAATGAAGCTTCGGGAGTACCAAGTCTATCAAAATCGACAATTGAAAAATTAACTTTTGATTTTCCTTGTATTGAAGAACAACAAAAAATAGCCGATTTTTTATCGAGTATTGATGCTAAAATAGAAAGTACGAATCAACAAATCACCCAAACGCAAAGTTTTAAAAAAGGGTTGTTGCAGCAAATGTTTGTATGAAAGAAAAATTTTTAAATAACGAATTCTGGACATTAACCTTTGGTGCGGCTTTTCAGCGAGCTAATGTGTATAATGACAATGTTTCTGACAGTGATAAAAGTTTATTTAAAACAAAAACTAGAGAATATATTGAAAACACACTGTTAAGTCATTATTTAAATAACCTAGTAAGTGATGAATTGCATATTGATAACATTAATAAGTTAAGTGTTTTCACTGAGCAATTTCATAACATTCTTCAAAACGGAAAATTAAATTTTGGAGTAAGTCAGAAAATGTTGAATCTCTATTTAAAATATTTATGGTGTCACAATAAAATAATTGAGCCACCACATTTTCCAGTCGATAGACGAATACAAGAAAATATTGGATTTAAACCTGTTGTTTCTTGGACAAAATTTGAGGATTCTATTGATTATATGAGGATTATTAATTTTGTGAGAGAGAAGAACAATCATTACCCAACTATTGCAGAATATGAATTAGACCATTTTGAAAGAAGAATAAAAACTAAAAATTAAATGAGCCATCAATCCGAAGCAGTACTAGAAAACAACTTACTCAAGCAATTGCGGGGTTTAGGCTATGCGTCTGTAACTATTGCTGATGGTGCTGCCTTAGTTTCCAATCTACAAAGTCAATTAGAAGTTTTTAATGAAACCACTTTTACTGCCAAAGAGTTTGATGCTGTTATCAATCATTTAGCCAAAGGCAATGTTTTTGAAAAAGCTAAAACGCTGCGAGACCGTTTTCAATTAACAAAGGAAGATGGGACTTCGTTTTATGTCCGGTTTTTTAATGCGGAAGATACCAGCAAAAATTTATTTCAAGTATCAAGTCAAATTACACAAAAAGGATTGTATGAAAACCGTTATGATGTCACGCTTTTGGTCAATGGTTTACCTTTGGTGCAAATAGAACTCAAAAAGTCAGGCATCGAAATTAAAGAAGCATTTAACCAAATCAATCGCTACCAATTACATTCGTTTTGGAGCAATCACGGTTTGTTTCAATATGTGCAATTGTTTGTGATAAGTAATGGGGTTAATACCAAATATTTGGCCAACAACAAATTGCAATCGGTCAAACAAACTTTCTTTTGGGCAGATGCCAATAATAAAAACATCACCGAGTTAAGTGAGTTTGCAGCGGCTTTTTTGAACCCCACTCATTTGGGTAAAATGATTGCTCATTATATCGTGATTAACGAAACCCATAAAGTAATGATGATTTTGCGACCGTATCAATATTTTGCCACGGAAGCGATTATTCATCAGGTTAAAAACTCCAGTGACAACGCCTACATTTGGCACACGACAGGTTCAGGTAAAACCTTGACATCGTTTAAAGCAAGCCAAATTGTGATGGATTTGCCCGAGGTGTACAAAGTTGTTTTTGTAGTCGATAGAAAAGATTTGGATTATCAGACCATGAATGAATTCAATGCGTTCAAAAAAGACAGTGTTGATGTTACGGATAATACCCAATCTTTAATAAGGCAATTAACGGATAATACGAAGTTGGTTTTAACCACGATTCAAAAATTAAACAATGCCGTTTCGGAACGATTTGCTGGTAAAATAGAAGCCTTACGCCATAAGAAAATCGTTTTTATATTTGATGAGTGTCACCGTTCTCAGTTTGGCGAAACCCACGATAGAATTACCAAATTCTTTGACAAAAGTCAATTAATAGGCTTTACCGGAACACCCATCTTTGCTGAAAATGCTTCGAAGAATGATTTAGGAAAACGCACCACCAAAGATTTGTTTGGCAACTGTTTGCACAAATACGTGATTACCGATGCCATTAAAGACCAAAACGTATTACGATTTGGAATTGAATACATAGGCAAATACAAAGACAAAAGTAAAACCTTTATTGACATTGAAGTAGAAGATATTGACAAGCAAGAGGTTTTAAATTCAAAAAAAAGAATCAATAAAATAGTAGATTACATAATTGCTAATCACAACACCAAAACCTCCAATAGAGATTATTCCGCACTACTAGCCGTTAGTAGTATTGATAACTTAATTCAATATTACGACCTTTTTCAAGAGAAGAAAGCCGCCGGTGAACACGATTTGCGTATTGCTACTATATTCACCTATGGTGCTAACGAAGATTCTAATGAAGCACAAGATTATCTCCCTGATGATCAACACGAATACGAATACGACATAGCCGCCGAACCGAAAGAAAATTATAAATCCAGTCACAGTCGAGACAAACTGGAAAGTTATATTGGTGATTACAACACCATGTATGGCACTAATTATACAACCAAAGACAGCCAACAGTTTGAAAATTATTTCAAAAATATAAGTCAGCGATTAAAAGACCGTGAAAAGGAAAACTTCAACGATGAAAAAGACCGTTTGGATATTGTTATTGTAGTGAATATGATGCTTACCGGTTTTGATGCAAAAAAAGTAAATACATTGTATGTCGATAAAAACTTGAAGCAACACGGCTTGATTCAGGCCTATTCCAGAACCAATCGAATATTAGGAGAACAGAAGTCACAGGGTAACATTTTAGCTTTTAGAAATCTCAAAAAAGCCACTGACGATGCTATTACTTTGTTTTCAAATAAAGAAGCGATTGAAGTAGTCACCATGCCCGGTTATGAAAAAATAGCAGAGAAGTTCGACGAAGCCTTGAAACTATTACGCGAAATAACACCAACTTACCAAAGCGTAAATGATTTAGAAAGTGAAGAAGACGAAGCACAATTTGTACAAGCCTTCCGAAAATTGATGCGAGCCATGAACGTCTTGCAATCCTATACCGATTTTGATTGGGAAGATTTAGAAATTGACGAGCAGGAATTTGAAGACTACAAAAGCAAGTACTTAGACTTATATGAAAAAGTCAAACGAGATAACGAAAAACAAAAAACTTCGATACTCGACGACATCGATTTTGAATTAGAATTAATCCACAGAGACCAAATCAACGTTGCCTATATCCTGAAATTGTTAGCCCAATTAAAAGGAACAAAAACGGCATCGGAAGCAGCAGTACAGCGAAAAGCTATTATTGATCTATTAGGTGGCGATATTCAGTTAAGAAGCAAACGAGAATTAATCCAAAAATTCATCGATGAGAATATGCCGCACATCAACGACAGTGATAACATTGAAGAAGAATTTGAAAAATTCTGGCAAGAACAAAAAATACTCGCCTTAGGTAAACTTTGTGAAGACGAACACCTAGACAAAGCTCAATTCAAAGCCTTAATCGATGCCTACATCTACAGTGGAAGAGAACCGATAAAAGACGAGGTTTTCCAATGTTTAGACAATAGACCGAGCATTCTTCAAGCAAGAGTTATTGGCGATCGAATTATTGCTAAAATGAAGGAGTTTGTGGAGGTTTTTGTTAAGGGGATGGTGGCGTAGAGGTCAATTAATACTAAACATTTTGAGATTGGTTGGTGCTGACGTTTATGAATGGTGGGGTTAGTGTTGGGGAGGTTGAGAAAGTACTAGGTATGGATGTGGTAAGTGGTATAAATAAAATTAACAAATATGATATTATCAGCAATATATATTGAAAATCACTTTCTTTTTGAAAAACCTCAGATTATAAATTTTGGGGGTAAATCTATTTTTGATTTTAAGCTCAATAAAGGAGTTCCAAGTTTTATTAGAGAAACAAATTTGTTAACAATTGAAAATTATTTTGGAGATATTTCTCTTATATCTGCTATTGTGGGAGCTAATGGTGCTGGGAAAACTAATTTACTCCGTATCATTAATCAGCAAGTTGAAGAAGTGGTTTCGATGTTAATTTATGAGGATGGTGAAAAAATTTCAATTTTAAATAGATCCTCTATTATTTTTAAAACTACAAATTTTGACTTTATAGAATTAAAAGATCAATTGAAATTATTTCCTCTTTATTACTCTCCTAACATTGATTATGACCTTCAAGATATATATAGTCCAATTTCACTTTCAAGAACATATAATGAAAGTTTAAGTGAATTTTATTTTGATAATTTGGAAAGGCAATTGTTTTTTTTAAATAATCCAAAAATTAAAGTTTTGCAAGATGCATTTCCTGATTTACCATTTTTCACAAACTTAAATATTAAGTTAAACAATTTCAATAAAAACCAATTTCTAAATATTTATAAAGATTCTAATATTGGTTCAAGTCTTAACAAGGAGCTTGAACATTTATGGGAAAAATACAAATCAAATTCAGAATTTATACATAACAATGATGATTTTTTAAAGAATTTAAAAATAATGCTTCTTACTATGTTAGTTTTAGATGACACTTTTATAAAAACAAATGATAATGGCACTGATATTGGATTTGAAGAAGTAATGACCCAAAAAACTTTTACTAAAAAACTTAATAAGTTCTTGGAGAAAAGAATATGCAATATTGATGGGCCAACTTACAGTATATTAAAAAATAGCTACCCGTTTGATATTAATAACATTGAAGAGTTGACTGAAAGGATAAAACGAATCTCAACAACTAAAATACCTGGTGGTTTTGAATTTAGCTCAATTAAAGAAAGTATGATTCGATGCATTAATGCATTTAAAGCTGTTAATGAATTTTACAAGTTTATAAGAAATTTTAATTTTGAAGGACGAATTAAATATGAGAATGGAAAAGAATTTGTAGAATTTAGTGTCAAAGATTATGATGAAATTAAACAATTTATTGATGAATATCAAACGCTGATTTCTAAATTTAAAGAAACTATACAACATAGTAATTTTAGGCTTTTGAATTTTTATCCTGACAAAAAATTATCAACCGGTGAAAAATCATTAATTGATTTTTTTAGTAGTTTGAATTACTTTACAATTGATAAAACAAACCATATTAGAAAAAATGAAAATTACTTGCTTTTACTTGACGAACCTGAGCTTGGTTATCATGCACTGTGGAAAAAGAAATTTATTGAAGCAATAGTTAAAGTAGTGCCATTAATATTCCATGAATTAGAAAAAAAACCAAAAGTTCAAATTATTTTCACAACACATGATGCATTAACACTTTCTGATATTCCAAATTACAACATCATTTTAATCGACAAAGATTCAAAAAGAGTGTTACCCCTATCTGAAACATTGGATAAAAAAGCATTTGGAGGAAATATAACAGATATTTTAGCAGATTCATTTTTCATAGGTGATGGTTTAATTGGTGATTATGCAAAGAATAAAATACAAGACGTTATAGAATATATTAATATTGAGAAAATACGTTCTAAAAAGAAATGGATAACTTCACATGAAGTTGCAAAAAAAGTTATTAATCAAATTGGAGAACCTTATTTAAGTGAAAAGTTAAATGATATGTTTTTAGAGGCATTTCCTGAGTTTAAAAATGAGGAAATTAAAAGATTAGAAGAAAAATTGAAACAGTTAAGATATGATTCCGATTCCAGTAAATAATTCTTATGCTGAAGAACATTATAATGATGTAAAAGATATTCTTTTGCATCATATTAATCGAGTTTTAATAAGAGGAAGGATAAAAAAGAATAAAACCACAATTATTCTATCAGCTGGATTACGTAATTATTTAAATCAATTGAGTAATATAGCGAATAATCTATTGAAAGATTTAATTACACAAAGCCCTCAAGATATAGTAGAATATGTTACTAATCAAAATCAAACTTATTCATCCTATATTGATGAGTATAGTCCTGACAATATAATTTTAAAAAATATTTTTGTAAGTCATGGATATGAAAAAGAATTTAAAAAGTGGGGTTTTATAAATAAAATAAGTATTGATACTTGCCCATATTGTAATCGTAACTATATATATACAACTTCTAAAAATAAAGACATAAAACCCGAGATTGACCATTTTTTCCCTAAATCAAAATACCCAATTCTAGGTTTGAGTTATTTTAATTTAATCCCTTCATGCAAATCATGTAATGGATTTGGTGCGAAAGAAAGTAACGATCCATTCAATGAAGAATTAACTAATCCGTATCTGATAAAAAATACAGATTTTACCTTGAGTCATATCATTAAAAATATTGCAATTATTAATCCAATATCTGGAAAATCTAATGTTGAAGTTCATTTTAAAGAATCAATACCAAGTCATTTGAGAATATTTAATCTTAAAGAACTATATGAATTACATAACGATCATGCAATTGAATTAGTTATTAAGCGTAAATTAAAATATTCAAAAAAGTATAGAGAATATCTAAAGTCTTATGACTATTTAAAATTTAGTGATTCTGAAATCGACAGAATGATTTTAGGTAACTATGCTTTAGAAAAAGAACAACATAAAAGACCGTTGTCTAAAATGTATCAAGATATCGGAAAAGAATTAGGTTTGATTAAATAGTTATGTAAAAATCAATAATATTAAAATAGGAACGCCTGATGAAGCTGAATTTATTGAGCTAATATTAAATGATATTCCAAAAGAAAGAAATAAAATATTAGATTATCCAAAAGGAAAATTAAATCGTGATATTTTGAACCAATTAGATATTAAGGGGATTTTAGGAATAAGTTAATAATATTAAATTAATTTTTATGAGAAAAATAACTTCATCATTTTCACATGTAAATCTCGAAAAAAATAAAAAAAAAGAACTTAATTGGTCAAAACCAACTGCATTAGAAGAAATATTAAAATCTAATCCAAAACGTGTAGAATCATATGATGATTTAGTTAGAGATGTGGCTCAGATAATGTATCATAATCGTAATTTAACACTTTTTTTCAGAGGTCAGACTAAAGATTATAAAGATGATGAATATACTACTATAATGCCTTCTATTTATAGAACAAAAAATAGTGAAAGATTAATGTTGAAAAACCGATTTGAAATATTAAATAATAAAGTAGAAGATTTAAGAAAAATATTTAAGGATAGTAAAATAAAATATGCCGGAACTAATTTATTAAATAAATATCCTGAAATTAGTTGGTCTTTATTACAGCATTATGAAGTATGTGCTACCCCATTGTTGGATATAACACATTCGTTACATGTAGCATGTTCATTTGCATATGATAGAAATGAAGAAAATTCTGCTATTATTTATGTATTAGGAATGCCATGGCAAAATGATGCCATGGGATATAATTCATTTGACGAGATTGTTAACATCAAATTATTAAGTGTATGTCCTCCTCAAGCACATAGACCATATTTTCAAGAAGGTTATTTAGCTGGTCCTTTTCCAAATTATCAATTAGATAGTTCTATTAGAAAAGTGCAATTTGATTTTGCAAGACGTTTAATTGCAAAATTTGAGATTCCAATTAATGATAGTTTTTGGGGAGTTGGTTTTAATAGAATACCTGCTGAAAAATTATATCAACCTAAAGATCAGATAAAAGATTTGTGTGATAAATTAAAATATTAATGATTTTAAAATACAAAGAATACTAAAAGAAAGTATATCAAAATTAAACGGTAATCTTAAAGAGATTATGGAACATGCCGAAGGGCAATTTAGAGAGTAGAAGGATTAATAATTAGATTATGACACAACAAGAAAGCATCGTAAAATATAGTAATGAAATTTTGGATTATCTCTTAGAATTTAAAAAGAGCCATCCAGATTTTACCTTTTCATTGAGACAAAGAGATAGTGTACAATCAAAAGAAGTAAAACGATTAGAATCCGGACAATGGTTTCAAGGTTCCGGATATATTTATGTGCCCTTATTTAAAAAAGGAGACAGTGCTCGAAAAATAAAGACTGTTGGATTTACAGTTGAATTTGACAAGAATGGGACCATCACTGATAATTCAATAGAAATTTCATTTAAAGCAGGTATAGATAATGAGGATGAAATTTTATTTCATCAAAGATTGGCTTCCAAAATCGGAATTGAGTTAAATAATCATAATCATGGTTTTAAATCCTTTGAAAATTCACAAGATATTTTATCTAATCTACACTATTTCATTACTGAGGTTAGAACTCATGCCCTACTGTTGTTAAATGAACTTGGATTAAAAGAAAAATATGTTATTAGCGAAGCTGAATTTCAAAAGCATCTGCATAGAATTAACGAAATTAAATTAAGTGGCCTAAAATCAACTAATCCCATCAACTACTGGATTTTTCAAGGGAGTCCTAAAATTTACAATGCCGTTGATGCACTAAATAATAATGCAGTAAAAACTTGGACTGTAAGTGCACACAAAGACAAAATAAAAAAAGGTGATCAATTTATTTTGTGGCTAACCGGTTCCAATGCCGGTTGTTATGCTTTGGGGACAGTAGCTTCCGAAGTAACGATGATGAAAGAGGAGGATGCTGAAATGGGCTATTACCTTTCTCCAACTCCACAAGTAGAAAATACCAGAGTTCGAATCATTATAGACCATAATTTTACAGAGTCCCCCGTTTTATGGGACATGATTAAAGATGATGAAGCATTTAAAGACTTTAAGGGCAGTAATCAAGGAACCAACTTTACGGCTACTAAAGAACAATATGAAACATTCTTAGACTTAGCATCGATGGAAAATGACAATTTTGAAAAAGTCCTTCAAAAATTTGAATTTGAAGATTTAAAAAGTTACTTCAATTTATTATTTGAAATAATTGATACTTTAAATTTAAAACAAGGTGAAGAACGATTATTATTCACTTATCGTAAAGACAGATTAAGTTTTACCATTGGACAACGAATAGCATTGTTATTACTAAAAAAACATCATAAAGGAAAATATTTTGTACTTACAAAAGACAAAATAAGACCTACAAGTGAAAACTTTGCAGGAAAAGAACCACTACCTTTTGGTACTTATTTAAAAGAATTAGATTTAGTTCCAAGTGAAAGACAATCGGTTTTTGATGGCGTTCTTCAAGAATTAAAAAGAGTTCAAAGGTCAAGTTATAGAAGTAAAAACTATTCTGATTTTGAAGAAGCTGTTTTTAATCCAGCCTTTAGACTAAGATTTCAAAAAATCACTAATCCTATTATGAATTATAAAGCACCAATTAATCAAATTCTTTACGGTCCGCCAGGAACTGGGAAAACCTATAAATTACAAAGTGCCTATTTTGATCAATTTACCATCAAGGAATCGACCCTTTCAAAAGAGCAATACCTTGAAAATTTGGTCATAGAATTGAATTGGTGGCAAGTAATCAGTATCGCAGTTTTAGATCTACAATCGACAAAAGTTAATTTGATTCATGAACATGAAATTGTGAAAGCCAAAGAAAAAATTTCGGATTCAAAAACAGTTCGTCCTACCATTTGGGGTCAGTTGCAAAGGCATACCATTTTAGATTGTCCCCATGTGAATGTGAAAGATCGATCTGAGCCTTTGTATTTCAGTAAAGATGAAGATTCCAATTGGTCTATTGATACCGAATTATTAACACAATATTATCCTGAAGCATTTGAACTACTTAACAAAATTGAAAATTTCACTGGGCACGAAGGTGTAACCATTAAAAATTATGAGTTCATCACCTTTCACCAATCCTTTAGTTATGAAGATTTTATTGAAGGAATAAAACCTAAGTTGGAAGAGGGAGAAACGGATTTAAATTTTGAAATTAAAGATGGCATTCTAAAAAAATTAAGTTTAAAAGCGGAAGCTGACCCAACTAATAACTACGCCTTATTTATTGACGAAATTAATAGAGGTAATGTATCCGCTATTTTTGGAGAATTAATTACGTTGATTGAATCTGATAAACGGATTGGAGCTAAAAATGAATTAAAGGTTAAACTCCCCTACTCTAAAAAAGAATTTGGTGTTCCTTCTAATTTATACATCATCGGCACCATGAACACTGCCGATCGAAGTGTAGAAGCATTAGATACCGCTTTAAGAAGACGGTTTAGTTTTGTGGAAATGATGCCGGAATCTAAAGTGATTGCAGCTAAAAACTTTAAAGATTTTGACCGTGTAAACACCATGCTTACCATTAATAAAAGAATTGAATTGCTTTTGGATCGAAACCACACGTTGGGACACGCCTATTTTATGAAGGATGATTTTAAACGTTCTTTTGAAAATGAAATCATTCCTTTGCTTCAAGAATATTTTTATAATGATTACGGAAAAATTGGATTGGTTTTGGGCAAAGGGTTTGTTCGAGTGAAAGAACTGACGCTGAACAACACCCAATCTATCTTTGCCGATTTTGAAACCAAAAATGAAGTGGATATTGTACGGTCTTATGAATTGATCCCCTTCAACGAAGTTGATTTTGAACAAGCCATTGAAACATTATTAGTCTAAGATGTTAAAAGACAAAACCCTTCAAGTATTTGAGCACAGCTTTTTACCTATAGGTGAAACGTTTGAGCCACGTCATTTTGTGGCACTGTCAAAATTGAATGCTTTGCATCAGTATCAATATTTTGACTTGAAGCATAATGGGGTGGTGTTTAAAAACTATGTAGGGGTCATTCAAGTTGATGGTTTGACTATTGAGATTTTGCCAAAAATTGACCAATTCGAAACTGAAACTGATGCGACCAAAAACAAATGGCAAGCTGCCTTAATAGAAATGTTGCGTGTGACGCGAAAGCTGAAAGTTCAAAAAGTGGGCGAAGCCAACGTCAACAAGCAATCAATACACTTATTGGACATTTACTTTGAATGGTTTTTAAATGAAATGCAACTCCTACTCCACCATGGTTTAATCAAACAATACTACAAAGAAACCAGCAATGTAAAAGCATTGAAAGGCAAATTGGGATTTGCGGGTCATATCAGCAAGAACTTAGTGCACAAGGAACGATTTTACACAACGCATCAGGTGTATGACAAAGACCATTTGATTCATCAGCTATTGCATCAAGCTTTGAGCATCATTGAGAAATTTACGAAAGGTACTTATTTGTACAGCAGGTGTAAAACGGTTCAATTGGATTTTCCGGAAGTAACCTCTATACAGGCTACCGAAACTACTTTTTCGAAAGTCCCCAAAAACCGAAAAACAGCACCTTATGAAACGGCTTTGGCCATTGCGAGATTGATTATATTGAATTATGCTCCAAACATTTCGAGTGGTTCTGAACGCATGTTGGCGTTGTTGTTTGATATGAATTCGCTGTGGGAGGAATATATTTTGGTTCGATTGAAACAAGCGGTCATTTCCGATGAAATTGCAATTTATGGTCAGCAATCCAAAGGTTTTTGGAATGGCAACTCCCTCCGACCTGATATCGTTATTGAGAAAGGAACGGGAGCAGATAAGCAAACGTTTATCATTGACACCAAGTGGAAAAACATTGATTTTTCAGCACCCGGTTCGCACGATTTAAGACAGATGTATGTGTATAATGAGTATTGGAAATCGGAGAAAGCAATGCTACTCTACCCTTCTACGCTCACTTCTTTTGAGCCTACCGATTTTAAAGCTTTTGATACTTTGAACGGAAAGGACTCACACCACGCTTGCGGTTTGGGTAAGGTTTCTGTTTTTACTAGTGATGGGAAAAGTTTGGATGAGGGTATTGGAAAAATAATTTTGAAGTGGTTTGAATAATTTTTTGTTTCTTGTATTAAACTTAACATGGACTAATAAATTGTAAATGGCTAAAAAACCTAAATATTATGTAGTTTGGAAAGGCAGAGAAACAGGTGTTTTTACTTCTTGGGACGATTGTAAAGCACAAACGAATGGTTTTGATGGTGCTGTTTTTAAGTCTTTTCCATCAAAAGCATTGGCTGAGGAAGCTTTTCATGATTCCAGTGATGTTTATATTGGAAAAAATAAAAAGGTTGTTAGCGAATTATCCGAAGAAGCTGTGGCTTTAATAGGCAAACCCATTCAAGAGAGTATTGCCGTTGATGGTGCTTGGGATAACAACACCGGTTTGGTAGAGTATCAAGGCATCAACTATAAAACAAAAAAAGTTTTGTTTCATATGGGTCCGCTGGAAGATGGAACGATTAATATAGTTGAGTTTTTAGCTATTGTACATGCTTTAGCTTTGTGTAAACAAAACGGATGGAAGCAGCCTATTTATTCTGATAGTAAAATTGCTTTAGGTTGGATAAGAGATAAAAAAGCAAGAACTAATCATCCACCCAGTGAAAAAAACAAGAAATTGTTTGACATGTTAGCCAGAGCAGAAAAATGGTTGGAAAACAATACTTTTGAAAACGAATTATTAAAATGGGAGACAAAGGCATGGGGTGAAAATCCGGCTGACTTTGGGAGAAAATAAAATCAAACAACTTTTATTAAAATTTTAAAGTCATTCATATAGTTTTAAAAAAAAATGAGCATTCCTTCTAAAAAATATTTCTTATTTATTGACGAAAGTGGTGATCATGGTTTAGTCACGCTTGACACCTCATTTCCGGTGTTTTTATTGTGTGGTTTGTTAACTAGTGAGGATAATTACAGTGACTTAAAAAATACTATCAACTCGATAAAAAATACATTTTGGGGCAAAAAAGAAGTTATTTTACATTCAAGAGATATTAGAAAATGTGAAAAAGAATTTCAAATTTTATTTAACTTAGAATTAAAATCTGAATTTTATAGAAGAATAAACCAAGTAATTGAAGAAGGAAAGTATCGCATATTAGCTTCAGCAATAAATAAAGAAAAGTACATTAAAACTTATGGTAAATTATCTAATGATGTGTATGAATTAGCTTTATCCTTTATT
>Ga0209202_1001078_pt1 | contig 17786 bp, 12 predicted proteins | sample AD_UKC032_MetaG_FD_184416 | JGI IMG/M metagenome (GOLD analysis project Ga0209202, IMG submission 184416) | Active sludge microbial communities of municipal wastewater-treating anaerobic digesters from USA - AD_UKC032_MetaG (SPAdes) (version 2) | ecosystem: Engineered > Bioreactor > Anaerobic >... | reverse complement strand
CACTTCTTTGCAGGTGCAGAGAGGGTTTGCTCCAAGTTAGGAGGTGGTATGGCACTGGCCCCCACCAGTGTTACAGACTCAATGGTTGATCCACTCGAAAGTGATTATGAAGAGATCAGCAACCAATTGTCAGTGTACCTGGAACGCTTTGCCAACTGTGCACCGAACGAATTGAAGGTGTATTTCGATCTCGACCCCGTGCTTTACGGCATTACCGGCGATATGCTCGAGCGAAACGATTTTGAAGAGCAACAATATTTCTTTCACCCAGATCATCTCGGCAGCAGTTCCTTTATAAGCGATGCTGGTGGCCAAGCTTATCAGCATCTCCAATACATGCCCTTTGGTGAGACATTTATTTCCCAAAAGGTTGATACATGGGGCACCCTTTATCAATTTTCTGGCAAAGAGAAAGACGACGAAACGGGCTTTTCATACTTCGGGGCGAGGTATTATAACAGTGATGTTTCAGTGTGGTTGAATGTCGATCCGCTATCAGACAAATACCCATCAACGAGTGCATTTATGTATGTTCTGGGAAGACCTACTGCATTAATTGACCCCAACGGCATGAACGCCTGGGATCCCCCAACTAAAGAAGGTGGGGTTTGGACAGCAAAAGCTGGAGACAGCCCCGGCTCTTTAGCAAGAGATGCAAAAATATCTCAATCAGAAGCCGAAGAAATTATGCGTAAACATAATGCTAACCAGAAAATAAAAAGGTCAAGTGATATTATGGTATATGCAGGTGATCAAGTTGTGGTACCAGAAAAAAGTACTACAAGCACTCAAACATCCATAATGAGTAATTCCAATCAACCAAGTTCGGAAGGAAACAACTTGCCTGTTTTACCAGAAAACACAATTGCAGCTTTAAATGCTCTTGCTGGCTTGGCTGAAATGGGGAAAGTTAGTGGCGACATGTGGTACAGTGTCAAAGCAGGCAAATGGTATCCAATTAGCAATCAACCAAACGGAACAACCGGCCCAAGAAATTCAGTTCTGGAATCAGCTCGTCGTTGGAAGAATATTGGCAAAGGCACTTTTGTGGTTGGCGCAGTTTATTCAACTGCAGACGCGATATATTATTATTCTACAGGGGGTTCAGGATGGGAGAAAACTGCTTGGACTGCAGCAGATGTTGCCGTGGGTGCCATTTCAACCTGGGGTGGAGCACCTGGAATAGCAATAGGAATTGTCTATGTAATTGGAACCAATCCACCCTCATTTATAAAAGTTTCACCTTACATAACCGATCCTCTTTCGCCGTGGAATTCAGCTTCCAGGATTGATAATACAGGAATAAATAATCACGGAGGTTTCTAATGAATATCCTGAAATCCTATCGATGCATTTTCTTCCAACTATACAAGTGGGCAGAAAAATTACATGGCAAACAAGAATCCCCTGAATTTACGGCATACTTCAGTCTTGTATTTCTTGTATTTGCTAACCTTGGATCACTTTTTATGGTTTTGAAATTGGTTTTTAATTTTTCAATTGACCACATTCACTTAAGTAAATACCACCTATTACTAATAGCTTTAATTCCTTTTATAGCCCTGTATTTTTTGGTGATACACAAGAAAAAGTTCCAAAAAATTTTAAAAGAGTTTGAAGAGAAGGATCAAAAGCAAATTTTAAAAAGGAAAGTACTTGTATGGCTCTATATTGCCATGACAATGATAATTCTGTTTGGTTTGATGATTATCCAAATGAAAATAAATGAAGCAACAATTTAGTTTTGCCGGTTACATACCATGGGCGAAATCATACAGAATATCCATACCTTTGTCCTACCCCAGAACCACACCTATACGCTGCAGATGAACTTCGCGTACGACAGCTGGAACCGTCCTTCGGCTCCGCTCAGGAATCGCGTACTCAACATCACCTACCCCGACAGCGAGGTGGTGCATTACCAGTACGATGCCGCAGGGCAGCTGCAGAGCATGTACGGCATAAAAGACCAGCAGACTGTGCCCATCATCGATTTCATCGGGTACGATGCCATGGGCAGCCGCAGCCGCATCGAATACGGCAACGGCACCTTCACCGATTACACCTACGATGGCTACCGCCAGCGCCTCTCGCAACTAAAAACCCAGAACAGCTCGGCAGCGTTCATGGATCTGCACTACAGCTACGATAAGGAGAACAACATCACCGGCATCGAAAATATCGCCGCCGCGGTAAACGGACTGGGTGGCGTGTACGAAAATGAATATACTTACGATGATATGTATCGGCTAACCAATGCAAACGGTACCTTTACAGACAAGAACAGCACCAATTTTCCGTTTATCCTCGAAATGAGCTATACCGCCTCGGGCAATATTGCCACCAAAGCTGTAACGGCCGATATCCTGGCAGCCGACAATACGGTTTCCCAGGTGGCGTATGATGGCAATTATGCCTATAACCAGGGACAAACCCATACCATCAGCACCATTTCCGGCACCGGTATCGACATGAGCTTTCAGTGGGATCTGAACGGAAACATGAAAGTACATTCCGACAACCTCAATAGCCTCAACCGCTATTTGTGCTGGGACGAAGAAAACAGGCTTATGGCAGTAAAGGACAATAACTACCTGAGCGCATATGTGTACGATGCCGCGGGCGAAAGAGTATGGAAACTCAGCGGCGAAGTTACGCAAATGAAAATCAGCGGTGTAGGCACCATTGATGTGGCCAGCCTCAGTAACAAAACGCTGTATGTAAGCCCGTACGTGGTGTATAACCAGCAGGGCTACAGCAAGCACTACTATGCAGGTGCAGAAAGGGTTAGCTCCCGCATTGGTGGTGGCACGATGTACGGTTTACAAGATCCCATAACCGACACTGTTACTCCTATCACCGACGAATACTCAGAGCTTTCAACCCACTTATGGGAAATGCTGGAGCGCAGTTTCTCAGCCTGTCTTGATCTGTACACAGAATATATTGGCTACGAACCGCATCTGGAATCCGTCCAGGAATCCGCCAGCCAGAACAATACGGAAAACAACTGGTACATCTATCATTCAGATCATCTGGGCAGCAGCAGCTTCCTCACCGATGCCAATGGAGATCCCACCCAGCATTTGCAGTATTTGCCTTTCGGCGAAAACTTCATAGAGCAAAGAGTCACCACCGATTACTACACCCCCTACACCTTCTCGGCCAAAGAACGCGACCCCGAAACTGGTTATTCGTATTTTGGCGCCCGCTACTACGATCCGAATGTAAGTGTTTGGCTATCTGTGGATCCGCTATCTGATAAGTATCCCAGTATGAGTGCGTTTATGTATTGCGCGGGGAATCCTGTGGTGTTGGTTGATCCAGATGGGAGGTATTTTGTTGGAATATTTGGTCAAAAAGTTCATGTACGTCAAACAAAAAATGGAGCTATTAAAGTAGGGATTTTCGCCGGTAGAGATCTTAGAAGGATGGCTCGTTGGATAAATAATTCTGGAAGCAATACAGCAAAAAGCGATTTTCTGGCCACCGCAGAAAATCCGACCAAAGTACATTTCAAAATCACAAATAAAGAAATCAGCAATAATCTATTAGGTCTTCATCAAGCACATGATGCAGATGGAAAAAGATTAGAATGGGATTCTCAACAATCTAAGTTTAAAGGGAATCCAGCCTATATAACAGATAATTCTGGTAAACTATATTATAAAGAAGCTACAATCACAATATTTTCTGGTAACACCGGAAAGAGTTTGCAAAGCATAAAGAATGATTACTCAGATCAACTACTTACTAGAAAAGAGGCTTGTGTGTCAATCATGACTCATGAAGAAGATCATAATAACAATCAGCATACTATTCATTCAATCAAAGCTAGCCAAGAAGGGCAAAAAAAGATAAATCTATGGTATGATGTTGAAAGAACTGCATACGATAAGAATATCAAAGTATTTGACGAAATTAAAAATGCAAGATAATGAGGACAGTAAAAACTATTGGAAGGTATTTCTGGATGACACTTATTTTTTTTATTTCATGCCACACAACCTTCGAATTTTCTAACGAAAAGAAAATACAACTGTGTTCTGGTATTATGTATGATCAAGACACTATGTATTTAAACAACAAAACAGTATTATTTCTTGCAGATATCTTAAACCAATCAATACCTGATACTATTTTCAAGACAAAATTCGGAATTAGCGATTATGGTGGGCCAAGTAAATTCTTTATTTTTGACTTAACTGATACTTGCAACAACACTTTCAGTTCAAATGGACGAATTTTTTTTATTAACCATCATGTCTATCATTTTGCACCATTTGATATGCCATTTTCCTATAGCCATATTGCCTATTTTGATGATGGAGAAATAAAGGTTTTTCGTTCCATTAATTGTCCTGAAAGAGGAAATACTATTGATGAAGTTATACATTATCTTGAAAGAGAACTTGTTGATAATTCAAAAAAGATCGAAATATTGTTTAGAGTAAAACACTACAGAAGCTATGGTAAATATTTAATGATTGACCCACAATCAGCAATTAACTGCTATTAGGTTTTTAAATTTCTTTGAAGATGAAGTCAGGCAGTAAAAAAACTTAAAGACCCAAATAATAGTTATTTGGTTTCATTTCCAATGGGATCTGCTTTTCTCCAATAACCTAATAGGATCTGAACTTGCTAACAAAAACCACTGAACAATTGTTATAAGGCAAATTTATTCCCCATTTCATTTTAAAACTTTCAATATATTGAATATATGTATGACTAACCTTGATGTCTAACATTTTTCTCTGATTTTTTAATAAAGGATTTGATCGTGTCAAAGGGTCTTTTCCCCAAATTCCGATATCCCCTGTGAGGCCTTTCAAAATTGTAGTGTTCTAGCCAGACATCAAGGTCTTCCTGAAGTTCTTCTACACTGATATACATTTTTTTACGAAAGGCGGTTGCAATAAAATCCTCTTTGATGGTTCGGTTGAATCGTTCCACAAAGCCGTTGGTTTGCGGATGTCTGACCTGGGTGGTTCTGTGGCCGATATCATTGAGCTGCAAGAACAGTTCATAGGGATGTGCGTCAGTTCCGCAAAACTCTCTGCCGTTATCGGTTAAGATGTTTTCGATTGGAAGGTCCCATTCCTGGTACTGGGGAATCACATCGTTGTAAAGCACGGCCACAGCGGCTTCTGGCTGCTTGGAAGTGTGCAGGAATCCAAAGGCAAACGAGGAGAATGTATCTACCACACTGTGCAGGTGGACCCTTCCGATCCCGGATATTGTGCCCACGAGCTTGGTGTCCTGACACAGCAATTCTCCGGGTCTGGACGACTCTACATGACGCTCTGCAAAGACCGGATTCATCTTTTCAATCAGGCGGATCTGGTCCTCGGTAAGGGGAAAACCCTCCTTCAGATGTTTCTCCTCCAGGCGCATCAATCGGTCAAATTTGGAGCCCATATTGCGCTTGATGAGGATCTTTTGAACGGTCGGCGAACTCACACTGACATTCTGCAGCCGTAGCCAGTCACTGAGCTTGATACAGCCCCATCCGGGGTGCGTCAGGCTCAGCTCAACGATCTTCTCCTCCACTTCTGCTGAAGTCGTCTGTGGATGAGAGTGATGAGCAGTGGAGAGATCCTTGAGCCCATCCAATCCAGATTCAGCAAAACGCTTTTTCCATGCATAAAAGCTGGTCCGATCCATACCAGAATGCCGGCAGGCTTCGGTTACGCTACCTAATTGCTCGGCTAACTGCAATACAGTTAGTCTTTTCCGTGCAATTTTCTCGTTGGGGTCTTTGGTGACCATACGTGTCAAAGTTAATACTTCCATCTTTTCGTTGTTTAACAAATTAAACTTACTAATTTGTTAGACATGAAGTTTAGTCTTACATATCATTGCCATTTTACTTTCTTTTCTTTCGGCTTGTGTGTCAGCGTTTTTTATTTTTTAAGGGTCGGCAAATTTTTTAAAACAATTTCTCTCGGTGTGTTGGCTTGTGCTGCTTTAGCAATGTGCTTGCAAATATGGTGGGTTGATTGGTTAATTTTCATTGTTTAATGCTCCAAATATTCTTCCATCTGATGTATGGCTTACTTTCCCAAAGTAAACTGTCTCAAAAAAATTACTTTTCTCGTTGAAAACGAAATTAAACTTTTCGCTCAAATTCATTTCAAAATATTCTGGTTTGGTAAAGCGTAATAAAACAGAAATACTTTCTTTCATGAAGTCGGGATTGTATTCGTAAGCTAAAATTGATCCAAAGTCCTGTCTTACTATTAGCCGCATTATTGCTTTCGGAAATGCTAATAAATATGGAATAATCGTCTGCTTGTCCTCAATTAAAAATACACGACCAAATGCTTCATTAGTATCAACATTTGCGAATACATTCCCTTCCATATAAAGATAATAGCCGCCACTTACTGGAAACCTATCATCAAGTTTTTTGAAGTTAAATTGGTCGTATTCCTTTGCTTCTTCAATCTCATTAATTCGTAATTCTAAAGCCTCAGTAATCCGCCTTTTTACGCCTACATTTTTGAACTCATTGAGATAATATCTAAGTCGTGTTAAAAGTTTGTATTTCCTTGGTTCCATCTCTATTTCAAAGGCTGGTGGGTCAACTAACCAAATTCTTGCCGTGCTATTTGCTCTATTGTCTAATACCCCTATTGTCCCATAATACAAGTTTTGATGAATTGGAATTTGCATCTGTGCTTCTTGTTCTCTAACATAAGTCTTCTTTCTATCTATGCTTGAATAATGTGCTTCAATTGAATTATTCTGAATTGAGTTGTCAGCAACTGCACTCCCTTTGTTTTCACCTTGAATAAAATTATTGCCTGTAGAAGCAATTGGAATGTCAAAGTCGAAAGTTGGATGTCCGTTTCTGCCGGGAGCAGTTGGGATTTTTCTCCAATCTGCTGCTGTTAAATTATGGATTTTATTTAGTAAACATAAACCAACCGAAACACCAATCCGTTCTGTATATCCTGTTTGCATTAAATCGTTCCCAATCACCCTTGCTTGAATGCTACCATTATTAAATGTCAGAAGTTGGTTAACAGCACCTAGATTATCTTCTACCAACGCTCTTAACTCATTATAAGTTCTGAAACCGTTAACATCCATTTGCCATGTAAACATCATATAGGCAAGGAATTCATCTTCAGTAATCATGATTCCGTTTTGGACAATTTGATTTATCACATCAGCATTTGGAAAACCTTGAAACAAGATTCTTTGCACGTCATTATAATATCCTACATCAATTTGAATCATAACTATTTACCACAAACTTTATTTACATTTATGATTTGTATCAGTCATCATACTACTTTAATATTACATCTCTATGTAACAGGGTCAATTTTACCGTCAACATCAAAGTCCTCTAAAGTCAGTTCGGAATGAAGGCGTTTGTTTTGAAGCAAACTCAAAATAGTGTCCAGCGTTTCATCAGTGAAAACAATTTGTCCGTTGTCAAACTGAATGCTCCAATTTTTTGCAGCACTTACTTGTTGCAATCGCTGCAGAAATTGCGGATTTCGGTAGTGACCCAAGTTTCTGATGGTCGCAATTTTTCGCAAGTAGCGTTGATTGTTTCCAACTCTTGTTGTTAGAATTTCCATGTTTACGAACAAATTAAGTTGCGTTACTTCCTGAAACATTTCGTCTGCTTTGGCAATCATACCATCACGAAAGTTGAGGCCATGCTCAAACTCTTTTTTTGATAATATGAAAAGTGTTTCGCCATAATAGAAAAGGTCAACTGAACTGGCAATACTGAAAACATTTTCGTCCTCTAAATCTTCAAACCGATTTTCTCGAAAAAGAAGCGGAATCAATCCTTTGTTCTTTTTCATTTTCCAGTTTTCGGGAATGGTTTTGAAACCTACAACTTGAATGCCTTCTCTATTTCGCAAAATGATTAAGTATGCTTTCGTTCCATTTACCAGTTCTTCAACATTGTCGATTACATCTTCTTCGGGATTCAGTTCTCCTAACTTTTCAAAGATTCTGTAAAAGTCCGTTTGGTCAGAATCAATGGTTCGCACTTGGTCTGCCTCTGGTTCGGGGCAATCATAACTATATTCATCAACAGTATTAGTGTTTTGAATCTTGCTTGTGACAATGTTTCGCAAACGATTTTCAAGGCGTTCGTCAATAGGAACATATTTTATTGAGTATTGAGATACCCTGTTAACTTTATACTCTTTGACAACTGCCAGCGAAACTTCGGCTCTGCGAAGATTTAAGTTTTTAAGATTCTGAAGAATGGTTCTATGCGACATTATTATTTTGATTTTCTTGTTCAACTACAAAATATAAAAAACGGGTCAAACTCCTGATATAGTAGCGTTCGCCTGTGTGTAACTCATGCTTGCTGAGAATAACCGTTGAGTAAATTTTTCCGTCCCGTTTGTATTCCAAATCATAAAGCCCGTAACCAGCCATTGCCAATAGCGGATTCATAAAAACGGATTTGCTTGTTATGGTTAGCAGTAGCAGAATGAGCAGAAAAATGGTAATTGCTATTACGTCTTGCGGCTTAGACAAGTCAATACCGAAAAAAGAAACCATATACGGAATGGTATAGTTTATTAAATCCACCGAACGGTTTTTTACAGTAACTACTTCGCCAATAAGATTACCCCGTTTCATAGTTGCCACTGTAATGAAAAGAAGAATAATACTCAATGCGGTGAAGCCGAGCAAAACATAAACAGGGATAGGATGCTGAAAGCGGTGATTATTGTCAAAATCAAAATCCTTTACTACCAAAATCCAAAATAGTGGTGAATATGCACTGATAAATAATAATATGGCTGTAAATAGTTTTGGTTTCATTTTCTATAACTCTCCTTGATAAAGATTAGCAAGAACATTCAAAGGCATTTCATTCAAACTATTTGCAAACTCATTTATTTGAGAAACAGTCTTATTCAGTTCTGAAATTGCTTTTAAAATTTCTTTTTGTCGTTCAACTTTTGGAACACGAATTTTCATTGCAAGTAAAAACTCTTCTTTGAATCGGTTACGGCTTGCTTTGGTTGTGCCTTTGCAGAACTTCTCAACTTCATTCCAAACAAAAGGCCTTGTGAAATATAAACTCAAATATTCAGCTAACACTTGTGTCTCGTCAACTTCATAAACAGGAAATTCGTTTGAGCAGTAGTAGCCGTCAAATTCATCTGCAATAATTCCAAATGCTCCTTTCCATGCAAACAATCTGCTGTAAAGGAAATTTCCCTTTGAAACTTTGTTTAATTCCTTGCCACTAATTTCTTGTCCGAGTTTTGTCTCTCGCAAAAAAGGCCCTCTGCCTGCAAGCGAACAGCCAAGTATGTTGTATGCTTTTGAAGGAATCAATGTCTCATAGTTGAGTTTCTCTTTCAATACATTTCCCAAAACAATTTCGTTAAGTTCAGAAGGATTTATTTGATTCAAAGATTTCCAATGTCCATTTGAAAGTAGTTTTTCAGTAGCAGAAAAAGTTGTTTTGAAAGCACCTAGTTCTTTTTTGACTTTTTCGGCAATTGTAACAGAAAAATCTTCAAGTTTCTTTGAAGGGTTTTTAATATCAAGATTATAATTTCTGCGTACTATTTCATCAAGATCAACAAACCATGAAATGTCTGATAATTTCCTTTTGCTCCACCATTGAGAAACAGGAATGAATTCTGAAATGCTTAACGGTCTTGTCTTAGAGTAACTTTTTCTGTCGGTCGGCATTGGCACTTCATAATACCAAACTTTACTTGTTGCCTTGCCATGCTCAAAGAAAAGTAAGTTACAGGGTATTCCTGTGTATGGATGAAAAACTCCTTCTTGCAGTTTTACAATTGTGTGCAAATTGAAGTTATCTAAAAGTTCCTTTTTAATTCTTGCGCAAACTCCATCGCCTGAAAGAATTCCATCAGGAACAACAACTGCTGCTCTGCCTCCTTGCTCATTTGGTTTTTTGCGTTTCAGTTTTCTCATAATGAGTTGGAGAAAAAGCAAAGCGGTTTCAGCTGTCTTTTTATCATCAGGAAAATTGTTGAGAATGCCTCGTTCTTCTTCACCTCCGAATGGCGGATTTGTTAGTATAATATCAACTCTCTCTCTATCGCCAATATCACGAAGTGGGAAACGCAAACTATTACCGCTGTCAATGTTAGGATATTCCAGGCCATGCAAAAGCAAATTCATTTGGCAAAGCAAATAAGGAAGTGATTTTGGTTCTCCTCCAGTAATTGAATTGCTTTGTAAAATATTTCGTTGCTCAACTGTTTGAGCCTGTTTTTTTAAATACTCAAATGCTTCAACCAAAAATCCTCCTGTTCCACTTGCAGGGTCAAGAACAGTTTCTCCAATTTTTGGGTCAAGCATTTCAACCATAAATTTCACAACTGGTCTTGGTGTATAAAATTCACCAGCATCACCGCTTGCATCACGCATCTCTTTGAGTATGCTTTCATAGAGGTGTGAAAGTGTGTTTATCTCAACGTTATTAGTGAAATGTATTTCATCAATCTTATTAACCACATCACGCAGTAAATAACCGTTTATCATTCGGTTTGTTATACCCTTGAAAACTGTTGCAATTACATCTTTTCGTTCGGTTCCTGTTTCACTTTGCAGACTTCTTAAATAATAGAACAAACCTGTTCTTTCTTTTCCATCGGAGAGTTTTACTTTTTCGTTATTGATGAAAGCCAATAAATCATCACCTGTGAGATTTTTATCTTTTGCCCAATCTCTCCAACGATAAGGTGCTGAAATTGCAGGTTTATACTTTTTCTCTTCTAACTGTGCGTTGAGTTCTTGAAGTTGTTCGTTATCGTCTAAAAATTTCAGAAACATTATCCAAGTCAACATTGGCAAACGGTCTCCGTCTCCGTTCAACCCTTTGTCCTTCCGCATGATTTTGCGACAGCTCTTGATTATTCCGCTTAATCGTTGTGCAGGAGTTTCTATAACCACAGGTTTTGCCGCTTTCTTTGGGGCTTTTTCTTTTATAGTTTTTGCCATTTTTCAGTTTATGCTGCTTCTGCGTATAACAGAGTTTGTAATTCTTCAATCGCTTTTTTGAATTGGTCTATTCCACCAAATTCTTTTACTATTTCAATCGGATTCCCCTGTTGAGTAATGGGTTCAACTGAAATAATGTCTGGTCGGATTTGGTTTAGTCCATAGTCCACATACTTTTCTAAAATCATATTCAATACTTCCTTTGCTCTTTCGCTGTATTCAGCAAAAAAGTCGGGTTTGTTCCTTTTCAATAATTCTGCTCTTTGCTTTCTTGTCAATGGTTTTAAATCAAAGGCAACGAAACATATCAAGTCAAATGGGTCGGCTTCTTGTTGTTTGGTTATATCCATTAACTGGTCAATAGAAATGCCGTTGTTTTCCAACTCGTCTAAAATGTGTTGCCTTTCTTGTAGGTCGTTCCATTTGCTTCTGAAGTCATTCATTGAAGGGAACATCGTTGTAATATGCTCTTTAGCATATTGCGTAAATTGAATGGTTCTCAATTTTCCGCTTGCATCTAAAATTTGAACACTTTCGGCTGCTATCGAAACTTCTCCCTCGCTGATGTAATATTTTCTTCGTTGTTCTACACCACCTCCTCCTGGAGGTGGGTTGTTGGTATCGTCATCATTTTCCCAATCGTCTGGTTCTTCTGTTGATGGGTCTGGAATCCATGCGTCTCCATCAATTATATTTCCATCACCATCAATTTCATCCTCTGTAATTAAAGGCGGTTCACCGTCAAAATCAGGGTCGGCAAAATTTCTTGTTGCACTTCCTGTATAGTCCAAAATGGTGAAAAATAATTTTTCCTTATCCTCTCTAACTCTTGTTCCTCTACCAACAATCTGTTTGAACTCAGTCATTGAATTTACCATTCGGAAAATCACAATGTTTTTGCAAGTCGGAACATCTACGCCTGTGCTCAACAATTTTGAAGTTGTTACAACTACCGGAATAGGTTCGTCAATGTCCATAAACTTGCTTAAATGCCCTTTCCCAATATCTCCTTCCTCTGAAACAATCCTAACTACATAATCGGGATATTGCTGAACTAAATCAGTATTAAGATTACTCAATTCTCTTCGGAATTGGTCTGCATGTTCTTGGTTTACGCAAAAAACAATTGTTTTATCAAACCTGCCGTATTTCACCATATGGTTGTAAAGGTGTTTTACAACGGCTTTGGTTCGTGGCAAATAGGATAATGAATTCTCAAAGTCAGGTGTAGTGTATACTCCATCAGGTATTACCTCCCCGTTGTCGTCTCTCTGTCCTTCTTCTGGTCTGAAACCTGTTGCATCAGCTTCTGTTACCACACGATGGACCAAATAAGGAGCTAAAAAGCCGTCCTCAATTCCTTGTTTCAAACTATAGATATAAAGCGGATTTCCGAAATATGCGTATGTGTCTTTATTGTCGTCTCTTAAAGGTGTTGCCGTTAATCCAACTTGAACAGAAGTATTGAAGTAATCTAATATAACTCTCCAATTACTTTCGTCTGATGCACTTCCTCTATGGCACTCGTCAATAACAATCAAGTCAAAAAAATCTCTTGGCAAATTTCTGAATGCACCAACTCTGTTTTCATCTTCGGCTAACGATTGGTAAGTAGAAAAATAAATTTCTCTGCTGCTTGGCAAACCTTCATCAGGAACTAAACATCTTGCATCTCCAAACACTGCAAAATCTTTTGCATGTGGGTCAGTAACCAAAATACTTCTGTCAGCAAGGAATAAAATTTTTGGTCTGCGGTATTCTCCTTTTATGTTCCAACGGTTGTTCCAAAGTTTGTAAATGATTTGAAAAGCAACAGTTGTTTTTCCTGTTCCTGTGGCAAGTGTCAATAATGCTCTTTTCTTTCCTTCTAAAATGGCTTTTATTGCTCTGTTGATAGCAATACGTTGATAGTATCTTATTTCTTTTCCCGATGTCGCAAAAAACGGTTTTAAAAATGTCTCTTGAATTTCAGGCTTTATTGGTTCTGCTTGGTTTAGTCTGTTCCAAAGTTCAGTCGGTGTCGGATAGCTTGAAATTTTTGTTTCAAGTCCTGTGATAAAGTCAAATTCTAATATTTCTGTTCCGTTTGTCGAATAGGCAAATTTAAGTCCGAGTATTTGAGAATAGTCTTTTGCTTGTTGGATGCCATCAGCAGCCGACTTGTATTTTTTCTTTGCTTCAACAATTGCAATCGGAAAGTTTTGTGAATAGCGAAGCAAATAGTCAAAGCGTTTCGCTTTTTTTCTTCTTGCTTTTCTTCCAATCACAATAATTTTTCCGTCAGTGAAAGTTCTTTGTTCAATAATCAATTCATCTGTCCATTGGCTCTCATATAGCTTGGGCAGCACTTCCTTTCGGCAGGTGTCCGCTTCGCTATCGTGGTCGTCAATATGTATAGTTTTATCACTCATTTATTATCTTAAAATGATCTGTCAAATTAACGAATATTTGTCGGTGCGTGGGCAAAAAGAGGCTCTTTTGCAAGCTTGGATTTGCGGGTCGGCTTGTGTGGCTTGCAAATGTGCCGTTTGCAGGCTGGCTATAATTGTTTTTAAAAAATGTGCGGTGGAAAAAAAATAAAAATCATAGGGTAGGTCAGCGTGTCGGTTTAGTAGCTGTCCGTATTTAATATCGTTTCTATGTCTTTGGTCACCTGTCAAAATGGTTTACTTTTTTCTGTTTCTGTCACTCGTTTGTTTATCGGGTCGTTGTCTTAATACACTTGCTGCCAACTCATTTATATATGTACTTCAAGACATTGGTCAGGTTGTTTTACTGGCCGCTCAGATGAGCAACTAGCATAACTTCTTTCTGAATATTCAAACCTGTGTTGTGGTTTCATGGTTACGTTTATTTGTCAAGGTCATTAAAGGAGTATAGAGCTGTTAAGAGAATTCAAATATTGGTTAGGTTGCACCCGGGTCTGAATTCCAGTCAAAGTTAAAACATTCTTTATATACGATGCAAACGATTTGGATAAATATTTTTGGGAAAAGTTTAGGAAGTTTAGGAAGTTGAGGAAGTTGAGGAAGTTTAGGATTAATGACCGGGATGTTACCTGTTTCTCCGAAGTGATCACTTACGGGTTCTACCGCCTCACCACCCTGAAAACCAGCACCTTGCCGGTATCGTCCGTGAGGCGCAGGAGGAGGAGGCCCGGGGGGATGGGGTGCAGATCGAGGGAGTTTGCTCCGGCCGTGAGGCGGGAGGTTTGCAGGATCCGGCCCGAAAGGTCGGTAAGCTGCGCCTCATACCCTGTGCCGGGTTGCAGCCCGTTGACATACAGCAGGTTGTCTGCCGGAACCGGGTACAGGGTGATATGGGCCTGTGCGGGATATTCCTCTGCGCCAATGACCAGGATATACTGGCAGGCGGAGGTATCGGCACACAAAACGCCCCTGATCTCCACGGCATAATTGCCCGATTGTAGCGGGCGAAATACCGGCAACACAGCTCCGCTTACCGGCGCCATCCCCTGGTCGCAATCGAGCCACTGGTACTGGCCGTACCCCGGCGGCGCCAGGGCAGAGTCGCCCGTAATGGTAAAGGTGGCCACCACCGAGTCCATGGACAGGTGCAGGGTAATGGTGGAATCGCAGCCCGCGGCCGAGGTAAGGTGGTTGACGTAAGTACCTGAGGATGTCAGCGGAACCCCGCCAAACCAGTACACATCGCCGTTACAGAAGGTATCGCTTAGCTGGAGGTTCCATCGTTCATTTACGGTGATGGCCTGAAAGGAGGAATCGGAGCAGGTTAACCCTGTGGACACCAGCTTGATGGTGTAGTTGCCGGCGGTGGTCAGCACCAGGTTGGGATGTTCCAGCACCGACACCGGGGTGCCGTTTATAAACCATTGGTAGGAGACAGAATTGAAGCTGGCGTTGATGAGCTGCAGGGAATCGCCGGTGCACAGCGGGTGCTGGGCATACGAAAACCCGGAATGAACCGCACAGGGGGTGGGTAAACCATATTTGGCCAGGTACCCGTCGGTTTCACCTGCCGAGGTGAGGGTATCGGGGCCAAACACCGCCTGGTGCCCGGTGGCACTGCCGAAAAAGCCCACCGTGTACACATTGCCTGCGGCATCGGAGGCCACGTTGTTGTATACGGTGTTTGTGACCCGGTTGCCTCCGGTATGTCCGCTGAGCACGGTGCCGCTTCCGCTCATCTTCACGATAAACGCACGAACATCGGTTGATCCGCCCGTCAGCTGGAGGGTATCGAAGTAATACAGCGAGCCAAGAAGTCCGGACAGGTACACATTGCTGGCCTGATCGATCACCATTCCTATGATCCCACCCCCACTGTTTCCATGAAAGATTTTTGTCCACATACCTGTTCCTGAAGGACTTACCTTTTGTACCCAGAAATTGTACACATAGAGGGTATTGAAAGAGGTATCGTTCAGCTCATGGTTGCCTGACCCGTGCCAGCCAGCGATGCAAAGAGATCCGTCAGGGCCGGTGGCCAGGGCATTTACCATGTGATCGCCCGTGCCGTAATACCTGCGCCGCCACATCAGGGTACCAGCGCTGTTGAATTTTGCCAGGAAGGTTTCGTACCCCACCGGATTAAAGAGGGTATCGACCCCGCCAATACTGAGACTGTTGTTGAAGATCCCGGTAAGATAAATGTTGGCAGCCGAATCCATGGCCACATCCCTGGCATAATCCATCCCTGTGGACTTCAATGCCTTGGTCCAGAGCAGGTTACCGGTGCCGGCACTCCACGCTGCCAGAAATATGTCTTCATTGCCAGCCAGGGTCAGGGTATCGGTTTGAATGACAAGTGACAAGAAGGCGTAATTACCTGTGATTGCGACCACTCCATTTTTTACGGCGATGGATGTGGGGTAGGCATTGGAAGTGCCGGCGGTAAGCAATTTGCCCCATACCAGGTTGCCCAGCGGATCAATTTTGAGGAGGAAGGTTTTATCGTTGCCGGTACCGGTAAAGCTGAAGTTGTCGTACACCAGCGGGTCGGTGCTGCGGCTGTAGCATGCCATATACACAAACCCCGAATCATCGGTACATATCGCAGTAACCTGGTCGTTGCGGTTGCCTCCGAAGACCCTTGCCCACACCAGGGTGCCGGAGGTGTCGTAGCGTGCCACAAATGCCTGGTCGTACCCCGGACTGCCGGAGAAGGCCACCGCAGATGAAAACCGGATGCTGTCCTGGTATCTGCCTCCGATATATACCGAAGAAGGCTGGCCGGTGGCTACCGTCAGAATTTCATCCGTATCGGGCCCGTTCACGGAGGTAGCCCAAAGCCAGTTCTGCGCTTCTGCGTGAAATGCAAACCCCGCAAGGAGGAATAAAATCAGTATGCTATTTCTGGCCATCATCTCAGGGGGTTAGGTGCGCGGTAATCTCCATCTGGGCAAAAGTAATCAATTTACCATGGGCAGCTCCTCAGGGTGCAATATGAGATCTTTCTGAAACAGAATGTTAAGATGGGTTTCATAACCCGTACCATTAACAATATTTAACATAGCCCTGACCCTTGCAGAGCGGGTTTCAGCTACTTTTGAGGCACTTAATCTATGAAATATTTATGGCTGATTATCAGATAAATATCGAGGAATTAAACGAGAAGGTAGCCCAGAAAAGCCGGATTACAGAGATGCTGATGCGGGGTTTGGACCACACGGTGATCGGGCAGCACCATCTGAAGGAGCGGTTGATCCTGGCATTGCTGGCCGATGGCCACGTACTGCTGGAAGGGATGCCGGGATTGGCTAAAACGCTGGCAGTAAAGTCGCTGGCCCAACTGCTGGATGCCAGGTTTTCAAGGATCCAGTTCACCCCCGACCTGTTGCCGGCCGACCTGATCGGAACCATGATCTATTCGCAGCGTGATGAAGAGTTCAGGGTGAAGATGGGGCCTGTGTTTGCCAACATCATCCTGGCCGATGAGATCAACCGGTCGCCGGCCAAGGTGCAGAGCGCACTGCTGGAGGCGATGCAGGAGCGGCAGGTGACCATTGGCGGCAACGGGTATCGTTTGCCCGACCCCTTTCTGGTACTGGCCACCCAGAACCCGATCGAACAGGAAGGGACCTACCCGCTGCCGGAAGCGCAGACCGACCGGTTCATGTTCAAGGTGATTGTGGAGTACCCGGAAAAAGAGGAGGAGAAACTGATTCTCAGGCAGCAAAGCTCGGTAACCATCCCCGAAACCACCCCGGTTCTGAGCCACCAGGAGATTATCGCAGCGCGTAAACTGATCCGTGAGATCTACCTGGATGAGAAGATTGAAAATTACATCACCGACATTGTATTTGCCACCCGGCACCCCTCAAAGTACAAGCTTGATCACTTCAGCGGCCTGATCCAGTACGGTGCCTCACCCAGGGCGAGCATCTACCTGTCGCTTACGGCCAAAGCCGTTGCCTTTATGAACCAGCGTGGTTTTGTCATACCTGAGGATGTAAGGAGCGTATGTCATGACGTGCTCAGGCACCGCATCGGCCTCACATATGAGGCACAGGCAGAAGATCTTGATACTGAAGATATTGTAACTGAAATCCTGAATCAGATCGAAGTTCCCTGATCCTGGTGGGGCATCATTATGGATACCGCGGAAATACTGAAGAAGGTCAGGAAAATCGGCATTCGCTCCCGGGGATTGTCTGATCAGATCTTTACCGGCCATTACCAGAGCGCCTTCAAGGGGCGGGGTATGGCATTTAACGAAGTACGTGAATATCAGTATGGTGATGCGATCCGGGATATTGACTGGAACGTTACCGCCCGTTTCAACCACCCCTATGTGAAAGTGTACAACGAGGAGCGCGAACT
>Ga0209202_1001069_pt1 | contig 17816 bp, 13 predicted proteins | sample AD_UKC032_MetaG_FD_184416 | JGI IMG/M metagenome (GOLD analysis project Ga0209202, IMG submission 184416) | Active sludge microbial communities of municipal wastewater-treating anaerobic digesters from USA - AD_UKC032_MetaG (SPAdes) (version 2) | ecosystem: Engineered > Bioreactor > Anaerobic >... | reverse complement strand
GCTGGTTCGCCTCTTGCTTTTAAGCCTGCAGTCATCTTGCCCGGAGCAAACCCGTGTCCATTCACGTCGCACTAAATCACGTCACTCACTATTCTTATGACCGCCTGGTCAATCTCGGGCCGCAGGTCGTCCGCCTGCGCCCGTGTCCGCATTCGCGGACGCGCATTCTTTCCTATTCGCTGAAGGTCGGGCCGGAACAGCACTTCGTCAACTGGCAGCAGGATCCGCAGGGCAATTACCTGGCCCGCCTGGTCTTCCCGGAAAAGACGCGCGATTTCCGCATCGAGGTCGATCTGGTGGCCGAGATGTCGGTCATCAACCCCTTCGACTTCTTCCTCGAGCCGCACGCCGAGAAAATCCCCTTCACCTATGAGGCTTGGGAGCGTCATGAGCTGAAGCCTTATCTTTTCAAGCTGCCGGCGACGCCGCTGTTCCAGAAGTACATCGACGGCATTTCCCGCGCACCGCTGCGCAGCGTCGATTTCCTGGTCGCCCTGAACGCCCAGCTGCAGAAGGACATCGCCTACACCATCCGCATGGAACCCGGCGTGCAGACCCCGGAAGAATCGCTGAAGAAACGTTCCGGCTCGTGCCGCGACTCGGCCTGGCTGCTGGTGCAGATCCTGCGCCATCTCGGCCTGGCGGCGCGCTTCGTTTCCGGCTATCTGATCCAGTTGACCGCAGACGTCAAGTCGCTTGACGGCCCCTCCGGTCCGGAAAAGGACTTCACCGATCTGCATGCGTGGACCGAAGTCTATCTGCCGGGCGCCGGCTGGATCGGCCTCGATCCGACCTCCGGTCTTTTCGCCGGCGAAGGCCACATCCCGCTCGCCTGCACGCCGCAGCCGGCTTCCGCGGCGCCGGTCACCGGCGGCATCGACAAGTGTGAAACCACCTTCGAGCATCACATGCAGGTGACCCGCATCTGGGAAGCGCCGCGCGTCACCAAGCCCTACACCGAAGAACAGTGGGGCGAGATCGAAGCGCTCGGCCACCAGATCGACGAAAGCCTGCAGAAACTCGACGTGCGCCTGACCCAGGGCGGCGAGCCGACCTTCGTCGCAGTCGACGATCCGGACGGCGCCGAATGGAATACCGCCGCCCTCGGCCCGACCAAGCGGATTTTCGCAGCCGAGATCTTCCACAAGTTGCGCGACAAGTACGCGCCCAATGGCCTGATGCACTTCGGGCAGGGCAAGTGGTACCCCGGCGAGCAACTGCCGCGCTGGAGCCTGAACTGCTTCTGGCGCAAGGACGGCGAACCGATCTGGAACTCGCCGGCCCTGTACGCCAACGAGAGTGTCGATTACGGCGTCACCGCCGAGCAGGCAGGGCATTTCCTGAAGCGCGTCGCCGAGCGCCTGGGCGTCACCGGCGAACATGTTTTTCCGGCTTTCGAGGACACCTATTACTACATGTGGCGCGAGCGCCGCCTGCCGGGCAATGTCGATCCCTTCGACTCGCGCGTCGACGACGAACTCGAGCGCGAACGCCTGATGAAGGTGTTCACGCAGGGCCTCAAACACACCGTTGGCCATACCCTGCCGATCATGAAGAATGTCAGAAACCAGTGGCAGACCGGCCCGTGGTTCCTGCGTGCCGAGCGCTGCTACCTGTTCCCCGGCGATTCGGCTATGGGTTATCGCCTGCCGATCGACTCGCAACCGTGGACAGCACAGAGCGATTACCCCTACGTCAATCCGCCCGATGCCGAGACGGCGACCGACCCGCTGGCCAGCCACGCCGCGCTGCGCGCCCGCGTCAGCGGTGAGCGCGAAGCCCGCGTGCCGCAGATGCAGGACCGTCGCAGCGGCACTGCCGCCGGTTTCGCCGATGCCGGGGGCAAAGTGCGGCCGTGGGAAAAGCCGACCGACACCGTTCCCGGCTTCAAGGAATCGGCGGCCTGGATCACCCGCCTGGCGATGTGCGCCGAGCCGCGCGACGGCAAGCTCTACATCTTCATGCCGCCAACCGAGAAACTGGACGATTACCTGGAAATCGTCGCCGCCGTCGAGGCGACTGCGGACGAAATGCGCTTGCCGATCATCATGGAAGGCTACGAGCCGCCGTCCGACCCGCGCCTGACACATTTTCGCGTCACGCCCGACCCCGGCGTCATCGAAGTCAACATCCACCCGGCCAAGTCGTGGGATCAACTCGTCGACCAGACCACCCACCTCTACGATGCGGCGCATGTCTCGCGCCTGACCACCGAAAAATTCATGGTCGACGGCCGCCACACCGGTACCGGCGGCGGCAACCATTTCGTGCTCGGCGGCGCGACGCCGAACGATTCGCCCTTCCTCCGTCGGCCGGACCTGCTCAAGAGCCTGATCGCCTACTGGCACAACCATCCGAGCCTGTCCTACCTGTTCTCCGGCCTGTTCATCGGCCCGACCAGCCAGGCGCCGCGCGTCGATGAAGCGCGCAACGACAGCCTCTATGAGCTGGAAATCGCCTTCAAGCAGATTCCGCAGCCGGGCGGTCACGTACCGCCGTGGCTGATCGACCGCATCCTGCGCAACCTGCTGACCGACGTCACCGGCAACACGCACCGTTCCGAGTTCTGCATCGACAAGCTCTACTCGCCGGACGGCCCGACCGGCCGCCTTGGCCTGCTCGAGCTGCGTGCCTTCGAAATGCCGCCGCATGCCCGCATGTCGCTGGCCCAGCAACTGCTGCTGCGCGCCCTGATCGCCCGCTTCTGGGAGGAACCCTACGAGCCGGCCCGCCTGGCGCGCTGGGGCACCGAGCTGCACGACCGCTTCATGCTGCCGTTCTACGCCGAGCAGGATTTCCGCGACGTCATGGAAGAAATGGCGTCCGCCGGCTATCCGTTCAAGGCCGAGTGGTTCGCCCCGCACTTCGAGTTCCGCTTCCCGAAATACGGCGACTTCGCCGTCAAGGGCATCGAGTTCGAGCTGCGCCATGCGCTGGAGCCCTGGCACGTCATGGGTGAAGAAGGCGGTGCCGGAACGACGGTGCGCTACGTCGATTCCTCGGTCGAGCGGGTCCAGGTCAAGGTCAAGGGCATGGCGCCGGACCGCTACGTGCTGACCTGCAACGGCGTTCCCGTGCCGCTGCAGAACACCGGAACCAATGGCGAGTTCGTCGCCGGCGTGCGTTACCGCGCCTGGCAACCCGCGTCGTGCCTGCACCCGACCATCGGCGTCCATGCGCCGCTGGTTTTCGATATTGTTGATACCTGGATGCAACGTTCGCTGGGCGGTTGCCAATACCACGTGGCGCATCCGGGCGGGCGCAGTTTCGACACCTTCCCGGTCAATGCCTTCGAGGCCGAAAGCCGGCGTCTGGCCCGCTTCTTCCGCTTCGGCCACACGCCGGGCAAGATGCAGGTCGGCGCGGTGGAGGTCAGCGGCGAGCACCCGTTTACGCTAGACTTGCGGCGTTTTTAACCGCTGATCGTGCAAGCGCGGCTTCCGGGCCGCGCCCGGCGGACTGGCAACAGTCCGCCAGCTCTTCTTCCCAGGCTTTATGGCCCGTACCCTCCTCGCGATTTATCCGCAAAGCGCCCGCCGTTACGACGAAATGTTGACGCAGGAAGGGGAGGTGCGGCCGCACTGGCGGCAGTTCTTCACCCACCTCGATTCGGTCGCGCCGGAAGAGATGCACCAGCGTCTCGATTTTGTTGATCGGCGCATCCAGGAAAACGGGGTTACCTACAACGTCTATGCCGATCCCAATGGCTCGGATCGTCCGTGGGCCCTCGATCCGCTGCCGCTGATCATTGCCCCCGACGAATGGGCCAAGGTTTCGGCGGCAGTGGCGCAGCGCGCCAGACTGCTCAATGCCATGCTGGCCGACCTCTACGGCGAGCAGAAATTGCTCGCCGAGGGCCTGCTGCCGCCGGCGCTGGTCTACGGTCAGCACGGCTATCTTCTGCCCTGCCAGGGAGTCAAGCCGCCGGGTGGGGTCTGGCTTTATCAGTATGCCGTCGATCTGGCGCGTTCGCCGGACGGTCGCTGGTGGGTCATTGCCGACCGCACGCAGGCACCATCGGGGGCTGGTTATGCGCTGGAAAACCGGCTGATCGTTTCGCGCGTCTTCCCCGAGATGTTTCGCGACCTGCATGTCCAGCATCTGGCCGACTTTTTCCGCGACCAGCTGGACGGCCTGGCCGCGCTGGCGCCGGTCGAGGGCAGCGAACAGCCGCATATCGTCCTGTTGACCCCCGGGCCATACAACGAAACCTATTTCGAACACGCCTATCTCTCCCGCTACCTTGGCTTCCCGCTGGTCGAGGGGCAGGATCTGACAGTGCGTGGCGACACGCTGTACCTCAAGACGCTGCGCGGCCTGAAGCGGGTGCATGTCATCCTGCGCCGGCAGGATGACAACTATTGCGATCCACTCGAGTTGCGCGGCGATTCGGCGCTCGGCATCCCCGGGCTGCTCAACGTCGCCCGCGCCGGCCGCGTCGTGGTCGCCAACGCGCTGGGCAGCGGCCTGCTCGCCTCGGGCGCATTGATGGGCTTCCTGCCGGCGATCTGCCGCAGCCTGCTAGGCGAGGAACTGGCGATGCCGTCGGTCGGTACCTGGTGGTGCGGTGAAAAGCCGGCGCTCGACTACGTACGTGAAAATTTCGACGATCTCGTCATCAAGCCAGCCTATCCGACGCAGCGCATGGATCCGGTGTTCGGCAACGAACTCACGGGCGAGGCGCGCGAGGACATGCTGCGCCGCATCGAGGCCCGCCCGCACGCCTATGTCGCTCAGGAAATCATCAACCTCTCGCAGGGGCCGACCTGGAGTCGTTCGCACGAGCGCCGCCTGCTGGCGCGCCCGGTGGGGCTGCGCGCCTACGCTGTGGCTTCGCCGGATGGCTATTCGGTGATGCCAGGCGGGCTGGCGCGCGTGGCCACCGGTGCCAATGCCCGCATCATTTCGATGCAGCGCGGTGGCGCGTCGAAGGATGCCTGGGTGCTGACCGACGGGCCGGTCAGCGAATTCACCATGCTCAAGCCCTCGGTCGGCGTCCGCGATCTGGTGCGGGCCGGCGCCAACCTGACCTCGCGCGTCGTCGAGAACCTGTTCTGGCTTGGCCGTTATTCCGAACGTTTCGACAACAGCGCACGCATGCTGCGCGTCGCACTCGGTCGTGTCGTCGAAGCAGGCGGGGCCAAGACGCCAGCCGTCGTGTCGGCCATGGAGCTGGCATTGCATCTCGGCATCCTGCCCAAGCCGGAAGAAGATTCACCGGTCGTCGACGGCAGCGAGCACGTCCTGCTCGAAGCAATCTACGACCCCATGCAGCCGGGCAGCCTCGCCGGCAACATCCGCAGCCTGATGTGGTCGGCGACGCATGTGCGCGAGCGCCTTTCGCTTGATCACTGGCATTCGCTGAACCGCCTGCAGCGCGAACTGCAGGCGGCGCTCAAGACACACCCGACGCTGACCGAAGCGATCGCCTTCCTCGACCGCGTGCTCGGCGTGTCGTCCTCGCTGACCGGCTTCGCGATGGACAACATGACGCGCGACGACGGCTGGCGTTTCCTGATCATCGGCCGCCGCCTCGAGCGTCTGTCCTTCCTTGCCAATGCCATCGGTGATTTCCTGCGCATGCCGTCGGCGCGCGGCCCGGGGAGCCTCGAATGGTTGCTTGAGCTGACCGATTCGATCATCACCTACCGCTCGCGCTATTCCCGGCTGCCGGAATTGCTGCCGGTCATCGACCTGCTTGTGTTCGACGACAGCAACCCGCATGGCGTCATTTTCCAGGGCAGCGTGCTGGCCCGCTACCTCGACCGCATGGCCCGCGAACTGGACGAGCACAGCGAGAGCAACCTGCCGGAGGTCCTCGGCCGCCTGCGTGCGTTCAATCTTGAACCTCTCGAGCACCTGCAGTTCAGCGAGTGCCGCATCTGTCCGCCGTGCGAGGAACTGGCGGCCTTGCTCAAGGAGCTCGATGCCGCGGCGGCCCGGTTGTCCGCCTGGCTCGGGATGCGTTACTTCACGCATGTTGGCGATGTCAGCCGGCAAACGATGGCGCTGTGAGCATGGCACAAGCTCCGGTCCGCTATCACGTGCTGCACGAGACCTCCTATGACTACGAGAGTCCGGTCTCGTTGTCGCAGCAACAGTTGCACCTGTCGCCGCGTATCCTCGCCTGGCAGCAGATCGAGGAGCAGCGTATCGACATTGCGCCGCCGCCCAGCTGGCGGCGCGACGGTCAGGACTCGTTCGGCAACCCGGTCACCTGGATCGCCTTCCATGCGCCGCATGACAGCCTGCGCATCAGTTCGGCGATGACCATTGCCGTCACGCCGCACAAGCCGGAAAACCTGGAAGCCTCGTTGCCCTGGGAGGCCGTGCGCGACCGTCTGGCGTACGACGCCTCGGCGCCGCTGCCGGAAGACCTCGATGCAATGCGTTACCTGTTTGAGAGCGCGCACGTGCGCATCAAGCACGAACTCGCCGTCTACGCCGCCGATTGCTTCCCGCCGGAAACGCCGGTGCTGGTCGGTGCGCAGGCGCTGATGGCAAAAATCTTCCGGGAGTTCAAATTTGATCCCGAGGCAACCACCGTGGCGACGCCGATCATGGAGGTGCTCGAAAAGAAGCGTGGCGTCTGCCAGGATTTCGCCCACCTGATGATTGCCTGTCTGCGCGCGCTTGGACTCGCGGCGCGTTATGTCAGCGGCTATCTGCTGACCCGGCCGCCGCCCGGCAAACCCCGTCTGATCGGCGCCGATGCCTCGCACGCCTGGGTTTCGGTCTATGCGCCGGGCTTTCCCAACGACTGGGTCGACTTCGATCCGACCAACAATCTGCTGCCGGATACCGAGCACATCACGGTCGCCATCGGCCGCGATTTCGGCGATATCTCGCCGCTGCGCGGCATCATCCTCGGTGGCGGCGGCGCCGAGCCGGAAGTCGAGGTCACCGTGACCCCGCTCGACGAGGAAGAGCCGCCCGCCGTTGCTGCGGTGTCGGGCGAAGTTGCCGGGGAGCAGGAAGCGAGCGGATCGCCGGTGCCGGCCGAGCCGCCGGCGGACGCGCCAGAAGCAGGCCCGGTCGCGGCCTGATGCCGCGCATCGCCATCGTTGGCGGCGGGCCGGCCGGCCTGATCGCCGCCGAGCAACTGGCCGGGGTCGACGGACTCGAGGTGGCCATTTTCGACGCCATGCCGTCACTTGGGCGCAAATTCCTGATGGCCGGCAAGGGCGGCATGAACATCACGCACAGCGAGCCCCTGACTGATTTCGTCGCCCGCTATGGTGCGCGGGCCCGGCATATCGCTCCGCTGCTCGACGCTTTCGGCCCGCTGGCGCTGCGCGAATGGATTCACCGGCTGGGAATCGAAACCTTTGTTGGTACCTCCGGCCGGGTGTTTCCCAACGAAATGAAGGCGGCGCCCTTGCTGCGCGCCTGGCTGCACCGTCTGCGCGGCGCGGGCGTCCACTTTCATGTGCGCCATCGCTGGTTGGGCTGGGCTGCTGACGGCGCCTTGCAGTTCGCGACACCCGACGGCGAGAAGAAGCTGGCGGCCGATGCGACGATTCTGGCGCTCGGCGGCGGCAGCTGGGCGCGGCTCGGGTCGGATGGCGCCTGGGTGCCTGTGCTGGCCGCCCGTGGGGTTGAGCTGGCACCGTTGAAGCCGGCCAATTGTGGTTTCGACGTGGCGTGGAGCACGCATTTCAGCGAGCGCTTTGGCGGCCAGCCGGTCAAGCCGGTGATCGCCTCGGTTGCCGGGCGCCGCCAGCTGGGCGAGTTCACCATCACCGCCGGGGGCATTGAGGGCGGGCTGGTCTATGCGTTGTCGGCACCGCTGCGCGACGCGCTGGAAAACTCCGGGCGCGCTGTGCTGCATCTCGACCTGGCGCCCGGCAAGACGCTGGCGCGCCTGACTGCCGACCTTTCCCGGCCGCGCGGACGCGATTCGCTGGCCAACCACTTGCGCCGGCGCGCCGGCATCGAGGGCGTCAAGGCCGGGCTGCTGCGCGAATTGTTGCCATTTTCGCCGTTGACCGCGCCAGGCATGAAGTACCCTTGGGGTGCGCCAGACCAGCTGGCGGCGGCGATCAAGCATCTGCCGCTCCCGGTCATCGCCACGCGCCCGCTCGATGAGGCGATCAGCACGGCGGGTGGCGTCACCTTTGAAGCGCTCAATGAAAACCTGATGCTGCGCCACCTGCCGGGCATCTTCTGTGCCGGGGAAATGCTCGACTGGGAAGCACCGACCGGCGGCTATCTGCTCACTGCCTGCCTGGCCAGCGGCCTGGTCGCCGGGCGCGGCGCGCAGGCATGGCTGCGTGACCACCCGGTTTGACCGGGGTACGGCCTGCCTCAGTCGGCGCGTTGCGTGCCGATGATCCGGTGGTAGATGGCGAAACGCCTTTTGTCGATTTTTCCCGCGTCGACCGCAGCCAGCAGCGCGCACTCCGGCTCGCGGTCGTGGCGGCAGTCGCGGAAGCGGCATTCGCCCAGGAAGGGGCGAAATTCGGGAAAGGCGAGTTCGATTTCCTGGCGGTCGAGATGGCCGAGTCCGAACTCCTGCAGGCCGGGTGAGTCGATCAGATGGCTCTCGCCGTCGAGATGGTAGAGCGTCGCGTGCGTTGTCGTGTGCTTGCCAGAATCGAGCGCCGCCGAAATTTCGCGCGTTGCCGCCCGCGCCGCCGGTAGCAGCGCATTCACCAATGTCGACTTGCCCATGCCGGATTGCCCGACCAGCACGCTGGTGCGTCCCTGGAGTTCGGGGCGCAGGTCTTCGGCATGCACGCGCGCGGAGAGCTCGAGAACGCGATAGCCGAGGCGGGTATAGACGGCGAGTTGCGCGCGGGCGGCCGGCAGCTTGTCGGCCAGGTCGCACTTGTTGAGTACGATCAGCGGCTCGATTTCCTCGCTCTCGGCAGCGAGCAGGGCGCGGGTGATCAGTTCGTCGGAGAATCCCGGTTCGGTCGCGACGACGATGATGACCTGGTCGACGTTGGCGGCGATCAGCTTCTGGCGGGTGTCATTTGAACGGTAGAGCAGGCTGGTACGCGGCTGGATCGCCTCGATGACGCCCTGGTCGGCTCCGGACGGGAGGATGTCGACGCGATCACCGCAGGCGATATCGCTCTTCTTGCCGCGCGGAAAGCAGGGCAGCGTCGTACCGTCCGCCAGTTCGACGACATACTGGCGCCCGTGCGCGGCAACGACCCGGCCCTCCATCAGTGCGCCGCCTGCAGCCGGGCGATGCGCGCCGAAGCGGGGGGGTGGGAATCGTAGAACAGCGAATGCAGTGGATCGGGCGTCAGGGTCGCCGCATTGTCCTGATACAGCTTGACCAGCGCCCGGCTGAGGTCGGCTGCCGCGGTGTGTTCGGCGGCATAGGCATCGGCCTCGAATTCATGTTGGCGCGAAAAGTGACTGAGCAGCGGACTGAGCGGGAAGGTGAATACCGGGATGACAAGGAAAAAAAGAATGAGCGCCAGCGCCGTATTTTGGACGGGCACGCCGAGGCCGGCGTAGAACCACGGGGCATCGATGATCTGGCCGAGCAGCCAGAGGAAGCCGAGCGAGCTGGCGAACATGAAGACGATGCGCTTGACGACGTGCCGGCGGCGGAAGTGGCCGAGTTCGTGGGCCAGTACGGCTTCAATTTCAGGCGGCGCGAGGCGGGCGAGCAGGGTGTCGAAAAAGACGATCCGCTTGTTGTTGCCAAAGCCGGTGAAGTAGGCGTTGCCGTGGCTCGAGCGCTTCGAGCCGTCCATCACGAAGAGCCCGCTGGAACGGAAGCCGCAGCGCGCGAGCAGGGCTTCGATGCGCGCCTTCATCTCGCCGTCTTCCAGGGGCGAGAATTTGTTGAAGAGCGGTGCGATCCAGGTCGGATAGACGAACAGGATCAGCAGATTGAAGGCGCACCAGAACAGCCAGACATAGAGCCACCAGGCGCTGCCCATGGCCCCCATCAGCCAGAGCACGGCAAGAATGACCGGCGTCCCGATCGCCACGCCGAGCAGCGTCTGCTTGGCGAGATCGGTGAAAAACAGTGCGGGTGTCATCCGGTTGAAGCCGTGGCGCGCCTCGATGACGAACTGGCGGTAGAGCGCGAAGGGCAGATCGACGATGGCCGAAATGATCGTCACGCTGAAAATCATGGCCAGTCCGTAGGGCAACCCGGCGAGCCGTGCCGACCAGAAGTCGTGCAGCCAGGCGAGGCCGCCACCGAAGGTCAGCGCCAGCAGCAGGCCGGCGTCGATCACGGTCGTGAAAATGGCCAGTTTGTTGCGGTCGACCGTGTAATCGGCGGCTTTTTGGTGGGCGGCGAGCGAAATGCGCTCGGCGAAGTCGGCCGGCACTGCAGCACGATGTGCGGCGACGAAACGGATATGGCGCAGCGTCAGCCACAGGCGGCAGGCGAGCGTCAGGAGCAGCGCGGCAAGGAAGGCGAGGGAAAAGTCGGGTGTCACGAAGTTGCGGGCGAAGCTATGAGAAAATCTGGGTTTTCAAGGGTTTTGGACAATTATATGACAGGCAACGCAAACAACCTCGTCTGGCTGGACATGGAAATGACCGGTCTCAATCCGGATGGCGATCGGATCATCGAGATGGCGATGGTGGTGACCAATTCCGAACTCGAACTGGTCGCCGAGTCGCCGGCCTGGGTTGTCCATCAGAGCGATGAAACGCTGGCTGGCATGGACGATTGGAACCAGAAAACGCATGGCCGTTCCGGGCTGATCGACAAGGTCAAGGCGTCGGCGCTCGACGAAGCCGCCGTCGAACTGGCGGCGCTGGAATTCCTCAAGAAATATTCGTCGAAGGGCCATTCGCCGATGTGCGGCAACTCGATCGGCCAGGATCGCCGCTTCATGGCCCGCTACATGCCGACGCTGGAAGCCTTCTTCCACTACCGCAACCTCGACGTCAGCACCCTCAAGGAACTGTGCAAGCGCTGGCAGCCGGAAGTTTACAAGGGCTTCAAAAAGAAGGGGCGGCATACGGCGCTGGCTGATATTTATGAGTCGATCGACGAACTCAAGTACTACCGCGAGCATTTCCTCAAGGGCTGATGCCTACGATCCGGTGCGCCGATACAGGCGGAATTTTTCCTTGCGCTCGCCCGGCCGGTTGCCTTCCCAGGCGCGCGCCCATTTGCCTTCCGGTGCCGCCAGTTCAGGCCGGTTGTCGCCAATGACCAGCACCCAGTTGCATTGCTTGCCGGCGGCGGATTCGGCGGCGAGCGGTTCGATGCCCACGAAATAGGCGAGCGATGCACGCTGGGTGTCGTTCAGGCCGCGCTCGGCCAGGCAGCCGTGGCCTTCGGGCAAGGCCGCGGCGACCGCCTGGGCGATCGGGCGGTAGGTCTTGCCGTAGTCGAACCAGGGCAGGATCAGCGTCGTGGCGAGCAGCCACAGCGTGGTGAAGCCGAGCGTCCAGTGGGTCAGGCTACGATAAGGCGAGCGCGGCGCGGTCCGGATCAGCCAGATCCACCAGAGCGTGGCGAATACGCCGATGATGAACGACGCGAGTTCAAAATGACCGACAAAGCCGGGGCGCAGAATGACGACGCGTCCGGCGAGCCGTTCCGGCCAGCCCAGCGCCATGGCCGACCAGGCCACCCAGACCAGTGCGACGAAGAAACTGAAGGTCGTCATCGCGAACCAGTCGAAGGCGCTGGCGGCGCCCCGGCGCAAGGTCAGCGCACCGGGGGTGGCCAGCAGCGCCAGCGGGGGCAGCAACAGAAGGGCGGGAATCTCGCGCGGCCGGTAGGCGAGGGCCAGCATCAGCAGTGTCAGCAGCAGGAAGGCGAGCGGCAAGATCTGCGGCGCGGCGGCGAGTTCCTTGCGCCGCGTCCACAACGTCCAGCCGGCTAGCGGCAATGCCGGAAAGGCAAACCAGGGCAGCATCGCGAGGAAGCGGCCGGCACCGGAAAACGAGAAAGACGTCCGCAGCGGTGTGAGTTCGGTATTCAGCCAGCCGTGGAAACGTGCCGGTTCGAACGCCAGCAGCAGCAGTGGCCAGGGCAGGGCGAGCAGGGCCGCAATGCCGAGGCCGATGGCCAGTGTTTGCAGCGTTTTGCGTCGGTCCGGGGAGAGCCACCAGGCGAGCGGCAGAATGGCCAGCAGGGGCAGGGCCGGCGCAATGCCGGCGCCGAGCACGCAGCCGGCGAGCGCGATACCGTAAAACAGGCCGCTCAGGCGCGGGCGGCGGTCGATGGCAGCCAGGGCGCCCAACGCGCCGCCATAGGCGGCGAGGGCGATCAACATCGGCTGCGCATCATGGGCATGAAAAAGCAGGCCCGGAGAGCCGGCCAGCAAGAGCGGACTGGCCGCGGCGCTCTCCTGGCCGTAGAGTTCGCGCCCGGCGTAATACAGGCCCATCAACGCCAGGGTGACCCAGAAGCCGCTGGCCAGGCGCATCGCTTCGTGCATCGGCAACAACCAGCCGAACAGTTGGCCGGTCAGTGCAGCGCTCCAGTAGTAGAGCGGCGGTTCGTGGAAGGGGCGGCCGGCGAGGTCGGGCGACAGCCAATCGGCATGCGTCAGCATGTGCCAGGCGGTGCCGATATGGATGGCATCCTCACCCTTCCACGGGTCGCGGCCGAACAGGCCGGCCAGCACGTAGAAGGCCAGCATGGCGGCCAGTACCCAGCCGGCCGGGGGCAGGCGGATACCGCGGCGGATCAGGGCAGGAATATCAGGCATGGCGGCCGGAAATGAAAAAGGCAGCCGCGCGGCTGCCTTTCGTGCGCCTGTTCAAGAGATTCAGGCAGCGGACTTGCCGCGCATCGCGCCGAATTTCTGGTTGAACTTCTCGACGCGGCCCGCCGTATCGACAATCTTCTGCTTACCCGTATAGAACGGGTGGCACAGGGAGCAGACTTCGACATGCAACGGCTTCTTCATGGTCGAGCGGGTCGTGAAGGTGCTGCCGCAGGAGCAGGTCACCTGAATCTCGTTGTATTCGGGATGGATGGAGGCTTTCACTTTGTGTCCTTTCGTTACGCGACCGGCGGATGTGGCCGACCTGGAAAACGCGCGATTATCCTCGAATAATCACGTGCTTGCAATATGTTTCGGTGCCTAACCGCGGCGCATGGCGTCGAAGAACTCGGCGTTGCCCTTGGTCGACTTGACCTTGTCGAGCAGGAATTCCATGGCGGCGAGGTCGTCCATCGGGTAGCAGAGCTTGCGCAGGACCCACATTTTCGAGAGCACGTCGGGCGTGAGCAGTAACTCTTCGCGGCGGGTGCCCGAGCGGTTGACGTTGATCGCCGGATACATGCGCTTCTCGGCCATGCGGCGGTCGAGGTGGATTTCGGAATTGCCGGTACCCTTGAACTCTTCGTAGATCACTTCGTCCATGCGCGAACCGGTGTCGATCAGCGCGGTGGCGAGGATGGTCAGCGAACCGCCTTCCTCGATGTTGCGCGCGGCGCCGAAGAAGCGCTTGGGTTTCTGCAGGGCGTTGGCGTCGACGCCGCCGGTCAGCACCTTGCCGGAGGCCGGCTGCACGGTGTTGTAGGCGCGGGCGAGGCGAGTGATCGAATCGAGCAGGATGACGACATCCTTCTTGTGCTCGACCAGGCGCTTTGCCTTCTCTATGACCATTTCGGCGACCGCGACGTGGCGGGTGGCCGGTTCGTCGAAGGTCGAGGCGACGACCTCGCCCTTGACGGTGCGCGTCATTTCGGTGACTTCTTCCGGCCGCTCGTCGATCAGCAGCACGATCAGCACGACGTCGGGGTGGTTGGCGGTGATGGCGTGGGCGATGTTCTGCAGCATCACCGTCTTGCCGGATTTCGGCGGCGAGACGATCAGGCCGCGCTGGCCGGCGCCGACCGGGGCAATCATGTCGATAACGCGGCTGGTGATGTTCTCATCCGACTTGATGTCGCGCTCCAGACGCAACATGCGCGTCGGATGCAGCGGCGTCAGGTTCTCGAACATGATCTTGTTCTTGTTGGCCTCCGGCGGATAGCCGTTGATCCGGTCCAGCTTGGTCAGCGCGACGTAGCGCTCGCCATCCTTGGGGGTGCGGATCTCGCCTTCGATGGTGTCGCCGGTGCGCAGGTTGAAGCGCCTGACCTGCGACGGGGAGACGTAGATGTCGTCCGGATTGGCGAGATACGAGGTGTCCGAGGAACGAAGGAAGCCAAAGCCGTCGCCCAGCACTTCGAGGGTGCCATCGCCGTAGATGGTGACGCCCTTTTTTGCCTCATGCTTGAGGATGGCGTAAATCAGTTCTTGCTTGCGCATCCGGTTGGCGTTCTCGATGCCGGCTTCGGTAGCCATCTCGAGCAGTTTGCCGACGTGATGCGTCTTGAGTTCGGAAAGTTGCATGTGGGGGAGTGTGTGGCGCTTGCACGGTGCCGGGCGAATGCCGGAAACCGGGGAATGACGCGAGTTGCTGGGGGTGGGGGATGACGCCGGCTGCTGCCGTTGCGTCGGCCTGATAGCGCAGAACGCGCTGTCAGGCCTGGAGGGTACGGAGATTACAGATTGCTGTCAATAAATGCGGCGAGTTGTGATTTCGACAGCGCACCGACCTTGGTGGCTTCGACGTTGCCGTTCTTGAACAGCATCAGCGTCGGAATGCCGCGGATGCCGAATTTGGCCGGGGTTGCCTGGTTGTCGTCGATATTGACCTTGGCGATCTTGAGCTTGCCGGCGTATTCCTTGGAAATCTCGTCCAGGATGGGCGAGATCATCTTGCAGGGGCCGCACCATTCGGCCCAGTAGTCGACCAGGACCGGTTGCTGCGACTGCAGCACTTCGGCTTCGAAAGTGTCGTCGGTGACGTAATGGATGTGCTCGCTCATGGATTGCCTCGTGAAAATGGGAACGCGAATTGGGGTGGGCCGAGAGCGGCCCGGATCGTGTCGCGAGATGCTAGCGAAAAACCGGGTGCATGGGAAGCGTCGCTAACCGGGTTTGAGCAGATTGGCCAGTTCGACTGCAGTTTTTACCTTCATTTTGTCGAAAAGGTTGGCCCGATGCACTTCGACGGTGCGCATGCTGATGTTCAATTCGTCGGCAATGACCTTGTTGAACTTGCCGAGCAGGACGAGTTCCATGATCTGCCGTTCACGGGTGGTCAGCGTGGAAAGCCGGCTGTTTACCGAGTCGACCGTGGCATTGGCGGCACGCTGTGCGGCATCGAGCGCCATGGCTTCCTGGACGCGGGTGGCCAGGTCGTTGTCGTTGAGCGGCTTCTCGAAGAAGTCGAATGCCCCCTTCTTCAGCGTGGCGACGGCGAGCGGTACGTCGCCATGGCCGGTCAGGAAAATCACCGGCAGGGTCGAGTTGCGTTCGCGCAGCGCGTCGAAGCAGTCGAGCCCGCTCATGCCGGGCATGCGCATGTCGAGAATCACGCAGCCGGCCAGCTTCGGGCTCCATTCCGCGAGGAAAGTCTCGGCGCAATCGTAGGTCCGGCAGGGAATACCGCGCGACTTGAGCAGCCAGGCGAGCGCGTCGCGGATGGCTTCGTCGTCGTCGACCAGGTGGGCTTGGGGCGGATTCATGCGGTTTCCAGCGGCAGGGTGAAGATGAACATCGTACCGCTTCCGGTTAACGACCGGGCATTGTCTTCGCACCACAGTCGACCGCGGTGGAACTCGATGATCGAACGACAGATTGACAGGCCGACCCCCATGCCCTCCGCCTTTGTGGTGAAGAAGGCGGAGAAAAGTTTCTCGCGCGCCTCCGGCGAAATCCCGCAGCCCTGGTCGGCAATCGTGACCACGACCTCGCCGTCGACGATTTCGGCGGCAATGCGCAAGACGCGCTGCCCTGCCGGCGTGCTGCTCATGGCTTCCATGCCGTTGCGCATCAGGTTGAGGAGAACCTGCTCGAGCATCAGGCGGTCGGCCAGCACGGGGGGCAGAAGCGGCATGGCGGTATCGATCTGGACATGGCGCTTGCGCGCTTCCGATTCGACGAAACCCACGCAGTCCTCGATGATTTCGCCGAGTGCGCAGGGCGCGCGCCGGGGCTCGCTCTTCCGGACAAAATCGTGCACCCGGCGAATGATGCGGCCGGCGCGCTGGGCCTGCACGCCAAGTTTCTCCAGCGCCTGGCGAATTTCGCGTGCGTCGAAGTCATCCGCAGCCAGCAGGTTGAGGCAGCCGGTGTTGTAGCTGGCAATCGCCGCCAGCGGCTGGTTGAGTTCGTGCGCCAGCGTCGATGCCATTTCACCCATGGTCACCAGGCGCGAGGTGAATTGCAGTTGCTCCTGATGCTGGCGGGCCAGTTCCTCGGCACGCCGCCGTTCCGTGACATCGAGCACCGAGGCCATCCACCCTGTATGCCGGCCATTGCCGTCAATCAACGGCGCTTCGTAGATCAGTGCCTGGAAGCGTTCGCCGCCCTTGCGCCGGAAGGTGATTTCGAAGCCGTCCGGTGGTGCGTTGCCGTCCAGCACGGCCTGATGTACCGCCATCGTCTCCTCGAGTTGTTCCGGCACCCAGTAGGGCATCGGCGGGCCGCGGTCGACCAGTTCCTCGCTGCTGTAACCGGTCATCCGGCAAAAAGCCGGATTGACATAAATGATCTTGCCGGTCAGGTCGCGCGCCCGCATGCCGACCGTCAGCGAATCCTCCATCGCCGACCGCAGTGCATGTTCGGCGCGCAGCGCTTCTTCGGCCTGGGCGCGCTTTTTCATCAGGTCACGGACGATCCACAGGCTCCAGAAAACGCCGGCAGCGAGCGCCAGGATGATCCCGGCCAGGGCGCGCTGCAGGGGATTGCCCGGACTCTGGTAGCTGGTGACGCGGAACTTCAGGCCCTGACCCGGCGGGTCGAAGGGGAGTTCGTAGGTGAGATTTGGAACGCCCCCGATATTCGACTTGGCGGCATATTGAACATCGTTGTCGTCGACCACGACCACCTGGTATTTCTGGGCAAACCACCAGGGCACCAGGTTGCCGAGCAGGGCATCCATCGGGTAGACCGCCACCAGCATGCCGACCACCCGGTTGTCGGCATAGACCGGTACGGCGATTTCAAAATGGGCGACGTTGCCACTGAGGAAATAAGGTTCGCTGTAAATGCGCTTGTTCAGACGCTTGGCCAGTTCGAAAGCGCCCTGCGCGGCCGATGGCCCGAAGGCCTCTACCTCGCTCTCCAGTGGCGTGGCAGCAGGCAGTGCGTCAATGACCCGGCGTTGCATATCGAACCAGACGATCTGCGTGATGTCCGGGTTGATCTTCAGCAGATGGTTGGCGCGCAGGCGGAAGATGTTCCGCTTGTCGGGGTGAGTGCCGAGATCATTCGCCAGTTGCTGCAACTGCTCCTCGTTGTTGCCCAGATGGAAGCGCAGGTTCTGTTCGAGCCAGAGCACGTCCTTGATCAGGGTGGTGCGGTCTTCCTCAACCTCGTTCTGATGCAGGAGCCAGAGCAGTGCGACGAGTGCGGCGAGCAACAGCACCACGCCCAGCTTGGGCAGGGCGAGAAACCAGCGCAGGCGCCGGGAACTGACGGGCGGGGGAAGCGGTTGCATGCGCCGATGTTAACCCAGAGCCTGTCGGTGACTGCCGCGTATTGTGGAAATCCACAATACGGATATCCACAATGGCCGCAGCCACTGCCTTTGGTGATAATTTGTCGGTGCCGGAACGATATCCGGCAAATTCGAATCAACCGGAGGAGAAACCCGTATGAAGATGTCTTCACTATTGTTCGGCCTGATGACCTGTGTGCTGTCGGCCACGGCCTTTGCCCAGCAGCCGATCGTCATCAAGTTCAGCCACGTCGTCGCCAAGGACACCCCCAAGGGCCTGGCGGCCGAGTATTTCGCCAAGAAGGCGGACGAGCTGACAAAGGGCAAGGTCAAGGTCGAGGTGTATGCCAACTCGACGCTGTACAAGG
>Ga0209202_1001063_pt1 | contig 17924 bp, 29 predicted proteins | sample AD_UKC032_MetaG_FD_184416 | JGI IMG/M metagenome (GOLD analysis project Ga0209202, IMG submission 184416) | Active sludge microbial communities of municipal wastewater-treating anaerobic digesters from USA - AD_UKC032_MetaG (SPAdes) (version 2) | ecosystem: Engineered > Bioreactor > Anaerobic >... | reverse complement strand
TGGGACGGGTCAGGGGACGGGTCCGGGGACGGGTCCGGGGACGGGTAAAAAATGAACCCCGCCGAAACCCTCGCCAAGGCCCGCGAAATCACCCGCGGCACCACCTGCTTCGTACTACCAGTCGGCGGGCGCTTCAAAGTCTGCCGCCGGGTCGCCGGCCGGGTCATTCCCCTCGGCTATCGCGCCGATTCCACCCAGCTCTGCGCCTGGCTGCGCAAGCTAACCAACACCAAGGGCCAGCCGGCCCCTTCGCAGCCGGTATATATCTAGGAGTCAGATATGGGTGAAGCGTTTTCTCGCTCAAAAGCAATATTTTCCGCAATTGCAGCAGCAATTGCCGCAGGCGCATCGATGCAAGCGATTATTTCAAACGGCCAGGCTAACTATTCATCTCGTGGCCATGGCCGTGGAAAGCATTCCGGAAAAAAGCGCTGGAATAGCAGCGGAAAAAACTATCCGGCATTCAGCACCCGTGAGTGCGAGAGACGGGTCCGCCAAATGGCTGCTAGGTCCGCATGAAATCCGCCCTCAAAACCGCGTCGACCGCAATCAAGCGCTGGCTGGCCCTGTACCGCATGCGCTCGATCGAAATCAACCTCTCCGGCGCCATCGACACGCTTCCCCTGGTGCGCGACCAACTCACCCGCGAACGCATGCAGATCGCCATCCGCGAAATGTCGCTGGCGCTGTGCAAAGCCCGCGCCGACTACGTCGCCCTGCTGCCCGCCGGCCAGCGCATCGTCTGGGACATCGCCTGACATGGAAACTGCAAAGTACTGTCCATTCTGCGGATCAGGACCAGAAAACCTTTCAACTGACACGGAAGGAAAATCCGTTTTTGTTTGCTGCATTGAATGTGGAACACAGGGTCCGGATGGACCAAACGTATTTCAGGCCATCCGTTTATGGAACATCCGCGCCCAATATCAGAATTCCGCGACCGGGATCGTCAGATATGAAAACCTCTGAACTCCGCGAATGGCAGGCAGAGCACGCCGCCGACTATCACCGCATGGGCGGCCTGGTCGCCGCAATCGCTATCGCTTTCGTGATGCTCGGCGGCACCGCCCTCTACTTCGCACTCACCATTTAGGACATCACGAACATGCAAGAAACGAATGTGGTAGCAAGCACGACCCAAGCCGAGAGTGGGGACATAACCTCGGCATCCGCCGGACCGGCACCCTCCCTTGCATCACGCAGCATCGCCGGGGCCGCGGACGTTGTCGAGCAGCCGGCGGCGGATGACTCGCTGCCGCTGGCTGGCTCCGACGAGATTCAGGTCGAAGAACTCTTCGACTTCGACCTGACCGGAACGGAATACGGAGAAACGACCCGCTTCAGCATCGACACAGACGGCATTCTGACAATCACCACGCCATTCGACGGCACGCTCGAACTCAAAGCCCGTCACGTGCTCGAGCTTTACGAATTTCTAATGAACACCATCACCGTCTGGAGGCCGGCATGCAAGCGGTAATGATCGACATCGAGACCCTCGACAACACCACAACAGCCGCCATCGCCAGCATCGGCGCCGTCTGGTTCGAACCGCGCGGAAGCCGCATCGGAAACACCTTCCATATGCACGTCGACCTCTACAACTGCCAGCGCCACGGCCTCACCATCGGCGCTGGCACCGTCCTCTGGTGGCTCAAGCAATCCGGCGACGCACAAGCCGCGCTCAGCAATGGCCAGATCGACGCCGCCCCACTGGTCACCGCACTCGAAGCCCTGCAAGCATTTATTTGTGACGGCGTTCCATACCCCGACGAAATCTGGTGCAACGGCGCCAGCTTCGACCTGCCCATTCTCGCCAACGCCTACCGCGCCATCGGCTGGAAAACGCCCTGGCCATTCTGGCGCGAACGCGACCTGCGCACCCTCAAAGGCCTGCACCCGGAACAACGCATCGACCGCACCGGCCTCGCCCATCACGCCCTCGACGACGCCATCCACCAGGCCCGCCTGGTGCAGTACATCCTGCAAACCAACCCGGATACCGACGCATGAGCAACCTGCCCCTGCCCGCCGACTACGTCCGCTGCCTCGCCCACACACCCCGAAAAAACGAATGGTGCCCGCGCCGCGAAACCTGCGCCCGCCAGATCAGCATCCGACACGATCGCTTCGACGGCAGCCTGATCGTCAAGGAACGCCTCTGCGTCAGCAGCGAATTCGAGTCATTCGTTGCCATCGATGAGGCCGCCTGATGCTCAACCTGCACGGCATGCTCAAGGCCCCGGCCAGCGCTGAACCGGTTCCGGTCTACATCGCCACCTACAGCAACGGATTCGGCTTCCAGCGCCGCGAAATCACCGCGCCGAACCGCTTCTCAGCCTACGCCAAAGCCCGCGTCTACGGTCCGGACGGCCACACGCTGACGAATTTGCGGATGAATAAAGGCAGCGCGAAATGACCATCCATTGGGAAACCCGCCTGCGTGGCAACACGCCGAAATTCATCGACATATTTCATGTCGGCGCCGCCGATTCATCCGGTGCAATCGCACGCGTTCCGATCCGCGATGGCTATTTAAGCAGCAACCTGAAGACGGCGGCGCTGATCGCCGCGGCGCCTGAGCTACTTGATCGCCTTATTGAAGTCGAATCAATGCTTGACGAGTTTGATTCAAACAGTGACCGCACCATGCGTATCCGTTCTGCTATTTCAAAAGCAAAAGGCGAATCTTTATGACATTAGACACCATTTCCGACGGCAGTGACGCTCATCATTTTTCATCCGGCATCATTGAATGCGCCGAATTCCTCCGCGACTACAACAACTGGCGCCGTGGTGACGAGTTGCTTTCCATGCCTGAACCAAAAGAAATCGACATAAACATCGATTTCGCCATCAAAGCCCTGGACGCGCTGAGCGGCCATGACCACCTGATGGTTATCGCCGCATTTCGCTACTGCCTTGGCCGAAGCACCTACATCGTCGGTGAGTGCGCCGCCTGGCTCATCAAGACCTGGCCGCTGCTGAACAAGCAGACGCAAATCATCATCCAGCGCGAGCTTGAAGAGCAATTCGAACTTGACGACCACGCACGCGCCAAACAGCGCGAATTCAAACCGCTCGGATGGGACTGCGACCGCAGGGAATGGGAGCGCGTGCGCAAACTGTGGAGCGCGTCATGATCGAAGCCCTGGCCACCCTCCAATCCGCCGTCACCGCCGCCAGCGACCTGATGCTCTGCCTCGGCATCATGACCTTCCTGTATCTCGTCTTCCTGGACGGCGGCCTATGAGCCTCACTGCAACCGTGCTGCACAACCTGCCCATCACCCTGCCCAAAGGCCGGCGCATCACGCACCGCATTGAAGACAGAAAGCCGCTGGGGCGGGCGGTCCTGGTTACTACCGCCCGCCTTCCCGTCAAAACCACCTCCCCCGAAAACTGCGAACGCACCTACGCCGCAATCGCCGAGGGCTGCCGCACCGTGCGCGCCATTCAGGACGCCACGGGCTTGGGAAAAACAACCATCTGGCGCGCCATCAATCAGCTCGAAGCCTGGCCGACCGGCCCGCGCATCACGCGCGACCAAAACCGCAAACCCAGCCAGTTCAGCCCCGCCCATGCGTAAATCAGCCCACCGCCGCCCCTACCGGGCGACCCGCATGAAGCTCAGTGCCCAGCCCTGGAAGATCAGCACCGTCTTCGACCCGATCGAGCGCATCCTGCACCGCATGGAAGCCGACTGCACCGTCGACGCCGTCCAGGGCCGCCCGGTTTTTTACGAAGACGGCCACGCCGGATGGTATGACCTGGTCGCCGCCCTTCGCGGCATCATCGAGTTCCACCAGCTCGCCGAAGCGCGCTACGGCATCTCCGCCGAAACAGACGGCCTGGTCAAGTTCGCCAACAAGCTGCACAGCGGGGCGCCGGTCTTTGAACAGGATCTCGCCCAGGCGCGCGCCGACATTGAAACCTGCAAGCGCCAGGCCCTGCGCCTGACCATCGATGAAGCCACCGACATCGTCCAGACCATCCGTATCGGCATGGAACTCGACAAGCTCAAGCCAGCCCCGGCTGCCCACTCCGAAAGGAAGAAGCAGGCTGACGGGAAAACAGCGCCAGGGGCTGGCACCTCATGAAGCGCACCCACTGGACGCCCGCCGAGCTGGAAATCCTGCGCACGCTGTACCCGCACACGCGCACCGAGCACCTTCTGCCCATGCTCCCCGGCCGCACCATCAAGACCATCCAGCAGAAGGCAGCCAGCAGCGGCTGGAAGAAAACCCGCGAATTCATTGCCGAAATGTCGCGCGAAGCCATGGCTAATCCGGACCACCCGGCGCACCGGACGCGCTTCGTTAAAGGCGGCCATTCATGGAATGCCGGCATCAGCTTCACCGCTGGCGGACGTTCGCCGGAAACCCGCTTTAAAAAAGGCAACCGCAGCGGGCGCGCGGTCGAACTATACAAGCCCGTCGGCAGCGAGCGCATCAGCAAGGACGGATACCTGGAACGCAAGATCAACGAAGACATGCCATTCCAGCGCCGCTGGCGCGCCGTCCACCTGATTTTATGGGAAGCAAAAAACGGCCCGCTGCCCAAAGGCCACGCCCTCGTTTTCAGGGATGGAGACAAGACACACCTCGAGCTCGACAACCTCGAACTCGTCACCCGCGCCGACCTCATGCGCCGCAACAGCGTGCACAACCACGGCCCAGAAATCGCCCGTATTCAACAGCTCAAGGGCGCCATTACGCGCCAGATCAACAAACGAAAGGGAACCGACCAATGAGCCACCGCATTGACGAACTGTACGACATCATGTTCAACACCCTGAAAGCCCTTCAGGATAAGGACAACCCCATGGAAACTGACCGCGCCAAAGCCATCACCAGCGCCGTCGATACCACCGTTAATATCGCCAAGGTTGAAATTGACCACATGCGCCTGACCGGCGGTCACGGCAGCGGATTCATCCCCGTCCAGTCCATCGACCGCAACCGGGCGCAACTGCCCGGTGAAACCTACAGCGAGAAGACCGGAAACGGCAGCAATACCGTCACCACGCTGGCGAATGGCGCGACGGTGACGCGGCATCGGATGGGTGGCTGAAATGAAGATGGCCAAAGCAACGCCGGATGATCTTGATATGGCAACTTCGCTCGTCAGCGTTCTAGACGACATCGAGGGCGGCCACTTTCCGTTCGCGTTTTCTGACCCGGACAGCGAGGAAGTTGAATGGCTTGATCCATTCGACCGCGACCAGAACGCAAGACTGCACGAAGGGTTGCGCGACCTGCTAAAAAAAGGGTCTATCGGGCGCGTAATTTACGGCATGTCCGTGGTATGTGACTCGACCAATGAGTGCATCGACCCGGATGCCAACACGATCGAGCACCACCCGAAGCGGCAGCTACTTGAGCAGCAGCGCGACGAACTGCTGGCGGCGCTTCGTCCATTGATTACTTCTCGTATGGGAGCGGAGCAAATCCGCGAAGGAATACAGAAAGCCATCGCCAGCGTGAAAGGCGGAGCCTGATGACCAAAATGGTAACTCCAAAAGAAGCTGAAGCTCTGGCACAACAGGCGATTCAGAACTATCTAAACGCCTGCCACCTTCAGACAGTTGAAGACTCCGGAAATGCACTGATGAAGCTGTGCAGCGTTGCCGGGTTAATGATGTGCGCCACGATTGGACAGGATGAAGCGGTAGCTCGCCTCCAAGGAACGGCTGCCCACATTGCGAAGCCAAAGTTTTCCGGTGCCTGGAAAATGGAAAGGGCAAATTGACATGTCTAGCCTTAGCCAAAGCCATTTCGCCATCGTCCGCCTGCTTGCTCGGCAGGCCGTGCAAGAGCACCTGACACATCAAAGCCAGTGCCAGCGCGCCAATCAGCCAGAGCGTTCAAATCGCCCCGTTCAAAGCGCTGGCCACAACAAGTAAGCTATCCCGATGCGAACCGCCGCCTATTGCCGTTTTTCCTCCGATGCCCAGCGCGAAACCAGCATCCGCGACCAGCTGCGCAACATCGAGGATTACTGCAAGCGCACCGGATGGCCGCTGCCCGAGCTCTATCAGGACCAGGCGCTCTCCGGTTCGCGCAACGACCGCCCCGGCTACATGGCCATGCTCGCCGCCGCAGAGCTCGGCGCCTTCGACGTGCTGCTGGTCGACGACCTGTCGCGCCTGTCGCGCGATCACATCCAGACCGCGCAGACCATCCGCCGCCTCAAGTTCGGCAGCATCCGCGTCATCGGTGTATCCGACGGAACCGACACCGCCCGCGACGGCTACAAGCTGGAAACCGGCCTGCGCGGCCTCATGAGCGAGTTCTATCTCGACGACCTCGCCAAGAAAACCCATCGCGGTCTCATGGGTCAGGCGCTTGACGGCTACTCAGCCGGCGGCCTGCCCTACGGCTACCGCAGCACCTTCGACGGCACCGGCCATCGCCGCGAAATCGAAGAATCAGAGGCGCAGTGGGTGCGCTACGTCTTCGAACGCTACGTCGCCGGCGCCAGCACCCGCCAGATCGCCGACGAACTCAACACGCAGAACATCCCCAGCCCGCGCGGCGGCACCTGGGCACACTCCGCCCTATACCCGGACGCCAAGGGCGTCGGCATGCTCGGGAACCCGATCTACAACGGCCGCCAGGTCTGGAACCGCACCGCCTGGATCAAAGACCCGATCACCGGCCGACGCCGTCGCACCATGCGCCCCATCTCGGAATGGATCATCGTCGACTCCCCGGAACTCAAGATCATCGACGATGCCCTGTGGTCCGCCTGCGAATCCCGCGCCAAGGCGCTCAAACGCAATACCGCCGGCCAGCGTGCCAACGGCAAGAACGCCGGCGGCCGCAGCGCCAAATACCTGTTCTCCGGCCTGCTCAAATGCGGGATCTGCGGCGGCGCCTACACCCTGCGCGGCAGCCGCTATTATGGCTGCTCGACGCACAACAACCGCGGCGACAGCGTGTGCAGCAACAGCACTACTGTCAAAAAGGCCACGATCGAGCGCGTACTGCTCGCCGGCATCAAGCAGGAATTGCTCTCCGACGAAGCCTTCAAGGCCTTCGAAGCCGAAGCGCGCGCCCTGCTCAAACAGGCCAGACCTGACCCGGCCAGCGCCAGGCGCCGGCTGACCAACGCAAAGCACGACATCGACAACCTGATGGCCGCCATCAAGGCCGGCATCATCACCCCGACCACCAAGGCCGCGCTGCACGAAGCCGAACAACAAATGGAAAGCGCCAAGGAAGAACTGGCCGCCATAGAGCGTTTCGAACCGACGCAGATGCTGCCGCGCGCCCGTGAAATCTACCGTGACATGGTATCCAGGCTGGAAACAATCGACGACGTAACCGCCGCCCGCGAAGCCCTGCGCAGCCTGATCGGCGACGTTCGCCTGTTGCCAGAAAACGGAAAACTCACCGCAGAAATACAAAGCGCCGGACTGGCCGGCGCGCTGTACGAAACGGTGGTTGCGGGGGCATGCTTAGAACGTTACGAACTCGCGCCGCTGCGGTTTCCTGGGCTTGATTGAGTCGTCAGCCCCATGCTGCTCCCTATTGAAAGGATGGTTATGAATATCTCCAGGCGTGGGTTTCTCAAGCTAATTGGGTCGGCAATCGCTTCGGGGGCTGTCGTACCGGCCTTTGCCAAGCAACGCAAGCCGTATGTCACCGAAGGCGAGGTCGTATCCTGGATTGGTTCTTGCCCTGGTGGATTCACAGGCGGCCAGCTCGTTGCTAAAGTCGAGGATTGGGACGGGGTTGGCTTTCCGGTTCTTTGCTGGAACAACAGCTATGGGCCGGCAAGAAACCTGGAGCGGTACTACGACTTTGATTTGGCTGACTTCAAACGCGAGGTTCCTGCCGGCTTTTGGACGATGCCGGGCAGCAAGAAGTACCCGAATGTTCATACTTGGGTACGTGAACAACGGTTTGGAGAAACTGTCGTCGAAGCAATGAAGCACCTCAACTTTGTCTCGTTTAGACCATAAACAGCACAAGACAAAGGCTGCATGACAGACATACTCCAACTCCCTGGCTGGGAAGTTTCCAAGACCTACGAAGACGCCACAGAGCGAACCATCGAAGCTGCCTTCACTGAACCTGCAAGGCCAGATTCAACCTGGACATGTGGCTGGACAACGAAGCCGACATCCGCGAAGCCTACTGGCTGAAGGAGCGACTGTACGACATCTACGACATGCCGAAGGCCGAAGCGATTGCTGCCTACGATGCCTACGCCGATTCCGTTCCTGCGGCCATGAAGAAGCAGTTCCACGAACTGACCAGAGCGATGGGCAACTGGCGAACCGAGATTCTCAACTACTTCGACTACCCCATCACCAATGGCTATACAGAGGCATTGAACGGGGTCATCAAGGTCGTCAATCGCAACGCCATAGGCTACAGCTTTGACGTTCTTCGGGCCAAGGTGCTTTCCAAGAACAAGCTGCTGCAACCGGCCAGCGTGCCGACTCCGGAGCTTGTGATGGCGAGGACGATTGCAGACCGCCACGATGCTCTGATGGAAGCCCTTGGAAACAGATGCGAGTGTTGCGGAGGCGTCTTTGAGGGCAGCCAACTTGAAGCCCATCACATCTCTGCTGAACAGACTGGCGATAGGTCGAGGAACGTCTATTTGTGCCCTGCCTACCATCGACGTTTCCACACGGAAGGCGTTAAGCATGGAAATCAGCTTTCAACATGATTTTGCGAATAGCCCTAAAAACAGAGCCCATAAAAGATACTGGTGGTGGATATGGAGCGCACAGGAAACACGAAAGGCACTCGCGGCGGCGCTGGCAAGGGCCAGGGCCGCAAACCCGTCAAACCCGGTGAAGAGACAATAACAGCCTCATTGCGCATGACGGCTGGCCAGCGCTCAAAACTTGAACTGCTAGGCGGCGCTAAATGGGTGCGCGAACAGATCGACGCAGCAAATATTTGTTGATCTAGACTAATTTGATAGCGGGTATTTTCGCCAGCGCCACTCAAGCCACCACCGACGCCAGCTTCCACTGGTAGCGATCAAGCCGAGGTGGCGCAGGTTTTGCGATCCGCCCATTTCAGCGGCGGACAATGAAGCACGACATCCACGCCCGCCAGGCGTTGCGCTGCCAGGCGAAGCTGGCCAGCATCAGATGGCCGGAGATGTGCGCTAGCCGGACAATCGGCGGGTGATCTTCGCGCCACTGCTTCAGATCGACGATACGGGCGTTCATTCCCTAGCGCTCCGCCAGCATGTCGGTCTTGCGCTGGCTGCCGTAGCTTGTGCCGAGGAAGAAGCCCGTAACCGACCCGAGAACCAGGCTGATGATCGACGATACCACCATCGCCCGGATGTCGTTCGTCCATCCGGCGCCGAACAGCACGGCGGCGACGACCAGATAGACCAGCGGCAGCAGCGCTGCCGAAACCCACAGGGCTGGCGACTGCCACGGCTTGCCGCCGGCCTGCGCTGCTGCATCGGCCTTGCGCGCCCCGGCGATCCCGCCGCCGCCGGCTTCGCCGGTCAGCTCGTACCAGTTGGACTGAACGGCGCTGTTGAATTGCTCGGCGCTGGCCGGGTCGGCCTGAATCTTGTTTACCGCGCCTTCGACGGTCGTCTCACCTGTCACCTGTTTGGCGAGGTCGGCGACGGCTTCGGCGGCCTTGGCATTTTTCTCGGATTGTTCCCCGCTGCCGAAGAGGCGAATTAGCGCCGGGGCCGCCTGTATCAAGAGCGGAAGAGCTGCAGCAACGAACGGAACCATGATGGTCTCTCCGGGTTGAGTTGCGGGAAAGGGGCGGGGGCCGCGGCTTCCTCCTTTTCTGTGTTGGCAAAAAGGAAGGAGAGGCAGGTTTCCAGTGATTTGGTCGGCTGGCCGTAGGGCGAACCGGGCAGCGATGCCCATTCGCGATTGCAGCGCTCGAGCGCCGTCTTCCAGTCGCCCTCGATGACGGCATTGAGCGCCCGGCGCCGGTCGATCAGGTAAAGCGCGGCCTGATCCTGCGATAGCGGCGAGAAATCCGGCAGGCCGACGGCGACGGCACATTCGTCCCATGTGCGGGTCAGGAACTGGTAAGCGCCGGCGGCGGTAGAGGTGATCGGCTTGCCGCCAAGCGTCTTTGTAATCTTGCGCCGCGGGTGGTCATCGAACGAGGTGAAGCGCTCGCCGCCAAATAGCGTCTGATAGCCGGCGCCTTCGGTGTATTTGATGAGCGACAGGAAGGCCTTGACGTTGCGATTGCTCAGCAGCTCAGCGTATTTCGTCATTTGATTCTCCAGCGTTTTCCATGCCGGCCGCGTTCGCGGGCGGCCTGGCAGGCACCGGCAACGGCCGCCAGGGCGATGATGAGCAATATCCAGTCAGGCATCTGGTTCCCTCTTTCCGAGCACAAAACGCATGAACATCGCCTCCAACGCTGCAGTTCCGAGGCTCGCGATGCCGGCGGCGACGCCCATCTGGCTGAGCGGCGACATATTTGGCTGCATGACGAGGAAAGTGCCGGCAACGACTGCTAGCCCGCCAGTCGATAACGCCCGGCCGATGATGATCCGCCAGGAAAACGAGGTCGGCGACAGCAGGTGCTGGCCGATTCCTATCGTTGCGCCAATGAACCAAAAAACCAGCGCCAACTCGATTTCGTCGCGCCAGGCTGAAATTCCGTAGACTATTTTTTCTGGCATATGGCAATCCTATTTTTTTAGGATTATTGACCTGCATTTCAGAATGATCCTGTGAGCGAATTTCATAATTCGATCAGAACCAGCAGATCGGGACCGAGTCGACGGCGAGTTGATCGGTCACTGGCTGCCAGCTTGCGAACAGGGTTGAAATCGGTATTGAGGTGGTCTGAGAGGCCCCGCTCGGGGCAATTACCTTGTGCGTTGTCCAGGTATATGACCCCATGTAGCCTATCCGGCTGATGCAGGCCAGACATTGGGATGACAACGAGACGCCAGATACCGTAAGCGGAGCGACGACCGGCGCGTCAAAAACCTGTGGGGTATCTGAATACTGCATGGTGTTCAACCAATCCAGCATCGTGCTGACATACAACTGAAAACCTATCGTGGTGTCAGCGCTGCCAATGCTGGGGATGTGCGTACTGAGCGTCGAGATGGCATCTGTGATGCTCGCAGATTTTGATGCCACCACAACCCCATCAAACTCCCACTCGATATCAACACTCTGAATAGCAGTTCCCGTCACCTGATACTTTGGCGAAAAACCAGAGTAACCGATCTGCGCCGCTGATTCGCTTCTTGAATCTATTGAATGAAAACGCACAACAAGCAGCTTTAACGCATCTTCTTCATAGGCAGCCCAGACAGGATACTCGTTGTGCTTAACGAGTGAATAATCACTCAGGCGCGCGCCGGAGAACGACGTGGTCGGATCAGCATGTAACACGTATGCATAACCACCGCCATTTATCGCTGGCTTCGGCGAGTCGACAATCACAGGGGTGCCGCCGTTGGTGATTGTGGTGGTACGGGTAACAAAGATACCCGTCGGCATTGCGCCAAATAACTCTTTGTAAATTTCTGTGCCGATGACCACCACATCACCGGATGCCTCGGAATGCTCTACTTCCGTTCCGGACTCAATGACGGCGCCACCCAGCAGCACCCCACTGAATGTCAGCCCGAACCCCGCGACCGACAAGTCGACCGTTCCACTGACGTCGATCTTGAGCAGCGCGTTGGAATAGTCATACATGCCGCCCAATCCCACAGCACCCAGAACAAACTGCCGGCCCGTAGTGTTTTGACACACCGTCAGCAGCTTGGGGCTGCCTATGGACAAGAAGACATTGAAATCGGGATAGGTTGTTACATTGATCGGCGACGACCATGCGGTTTCGGCCCACGGCGCCGCAAAGTGCCCGAACCGCCGCAGCTTGACGGTCATGTAAGCGTTCGTCGGCGCCCAGGTGATATGCATCAGCCAGGACACTTTCGCGGCGTCGATAAAGATGACGGAGGCAGTTCCAGGCGGCCCATAAATCGGCTCGCTGGCGCCATACCTCCCCCCCGAAATCAGCCCGTAATTCCGCCATTCTCGCCCGGCCGTCGCATCGGCCGCCAGCTCCGGCGCGGTGCGTGAAACCGCCGGTTGCCCCGGCACACGCAGCAGCACGACGCCGCCGCCGGCGGGCGCCGGGCAGGTCTTGCTGGTGCTGTTCGGCAGCGCGATGCTGCCGGCCTTCCATAGGCCGTGATACGGCTGGCCGAAGGTCTTGATGCGGTCGAGGCCGAGTTCGTTGAGTTTCACGGCGGCGTGTCGTAAATCATTTCGACCGCTGAGCCGTTGAGGTCGGTGAAATAAATGTGATGAATCGGCTCGACCTCCCACGTCAGCAGGCCATCCGTCGAGGTAATCGTCTTCGGAGAGTGATAGCTGCGGTTTGCGTAGGCGGTTTCGGTCAAGGGGCTGGCGATGGAACCCCCGACGCCGGCCTTCGGGCCGCTGCTGCCGGTACGGGCGGGGATCGCCGGGGCCGCGCGGGTCGCCGGCAAGGTCTTGTCGGTGCGCGAAGTCTGCCCGGCGCCGCCTTCGGTGAGCTGGCGCAGGGCTTCGGTCAGGTCTTTGGCCACGGCATCCTCACAGCGTGATGGTGAATACGTCTTCGGTAATTTCTGCCCGGAAGGTCTGCGAAATCGCCACGTTGGACTTATTGCGCTCGGCCGCCTCAACGCCGGGGAAGGTGATGGTAATCACCTGATCCTGCCCGGCCAGGCCGTTCCAGTTGACGGTCGGCGCCGACAGGGTCGACGACGTGCCGGCGGTCGATCCAGCCGGGGCCGTGGTGGCGTCATCCGGGTGCGAAATTCCGACCCCAGCCACCGAGCAGATCGCCAGCTCGAAGTCGCTGACTGCCCGCCCGCTTTCCGGCGCCATCCGGTGCAGCACGCGGCGCACCTTGCCCTTGGCCAGCACCCCATCGGCGTTAATCGCCACGGTTTTATCGACATCAAGCGCCGGATTTAACGGCAGCGACCCGGCGACGCTGCTACGGCGCGAGGCCGCGAAAATGCGCGCCTTGGCCACGTCGATCAGCACCTCGATTGCTGCCTCGGCTGCGGTCCGGTTGCTGTCGGTGGTCAGGGTCACATCCGCCGAGTTGGTCAGCCCGACGACGACGGCGGCCAAGTCCTTCGGCGGGATCGCGCTGATCTTGTTTTTGTACAGCAGCACGTTGGTTTCGACAGCTACCGGGTCGTTGTACTGGCCCTGCAGCGAGCCGCTCATGCTCTCTCGAACGACGCCGACCTCGGCGATGCTGGCCGGGTTATTGACCGTGATGCTGTAGGTCTCCTCGATGTCCTGCCCGTAATCGAAGCTGGCGACGATGGAAAACGCGAGGCAGAACAGCGGATCGGTCGCCGGGTTGGGAATCCAGAACCCCGCCGGCGCGCCGCCGGTGCCTGGAATCACCTGGCCGGTGGTCGGCAACGCCGTCCACGTCTCGGAAACGATGGACCCGCCCGCCGCCTGGATCGCCGAGCGCACGGCGTCGCGCGAGAGAAACGGATTGCCGTCGCGCACCCAGTACGGAAAGCTGGTGATATGCAGCGCCAGGTAATCATAATTGACCTGGTAGCCCTCCGATTTCTGGCGCGGAAAGCGATAGCCGAAGCTCAGATCGACCTGGTTTATCAGCCCGACGCGCTCGGCAAACTGCGGCACCAGGCTGTTCTCGAGGATATGGTCGGCGGTGAAACTCAGGTCGGCGGTGGGCTTCGCTGTCCAGGCCGTCAGCCGCGGCGTGCGCGTGAGGTCGAGGTCGAGGCACGCCGGCACCGTCGATAGCCGGTCCTGTGCATAGGTGTAGGCATCGGCGGCAGCATTGAAGACGGCCGGCGACCAGCGCCCGCCGACCAGTGTGTCGATCGCCGCCTTCGAAAGCCCGGCCAGCACGCCCTGCAGGTCGTCGGTACAGCGCAGATTCAGGCAGCGCGTGCGCAGGTCGATGGTCGGCAGATCGACGATGCCGGAGAACAGCACGACGGCGCCCGTCGCGACGCCGGTGGACATATCGGTAAAGTAGATGACGACCGGCTTGCCGGTCCAGGATGGCACGTCGACTGTGGCGCCGGAGCCCGGCTGCAGCACCAGATCAGCGACACGGGCAGCGCCTTCTTCGGCTTCCACCGTCAGCTCGCCGACGATATTGGCGGTCACGTCGACCGCCCCGACAATGACCTGCACGCCCCAGACGGCGGCAACCGTCACGCCATCGGCCGGGGTGGCGCCGCTGGGAGCTACCGCGCCTGCAGCAGCCCCCAGCGGGGTCGTGGCAATGGGATAAACACCGATCACGGCGCGCCGAACACTTCCGTCTTGATGAGTACCCGTTCCGCGATAAACCCGCCGGATACCAATGCCCTGACCGATGTTTCCGTCGTGCTCGGCGTGTCCAGCGCGACAGACAGGACCGGCGCACTGGCGCGCGTCGAGTAAATCTGCGTCAGCGCCTGCGTGATGATGAGCGTCGTGCCGGCCACGACCAGCCAGCGCAGCTCGCCGACATAATCACCGTCGGTCGGATCGGTCACCACCAGCGTCAGCTTCCCGGCGAACGTTTCGGTCGACGCGTTGGAAAAACGAAGCGTATGGCCAAACGAAAAACCGCCGGCGTATGAAAGCAGCGTCTCGCCGAACCAGCCAGGCGTGTTAGTCAAAATGTCGTTGCGTGGCGCACCGACACAAAACAAGCCCGGCCCACGGCTATCAACAGACCCCAGCGCTACCGCGTAATCATGAAAAGCGCCGGCGCCGGTTCCGACCGCCACGGATCGCAGGCCTTCGCTATAGCTCTGCATCCCTACGGCAAGCGCGGCGGAACCGCTGGCTAATGGCGGATTGCCAATCATTGGCGTGGCGCCGTTAAATATGTTTTGAGCGACCATCGCCAAGTCGAGCGCCACCGCGAAAACCTCTTTCACGCCAGACGGCAGGCTGATCTGCATTGCCGTCAAATCGTGCATGCCGCCGTCGATGTACCCAGAACTGCTCGAGGTCATCAGCACGTAATCGCGCGTCAGCTCGGCGCCGGTCGCGGTAGCATTATCCTGCACGGTGCCAATGCCAATCTCAAAGACCGAGCCGATCTGTACCCGGTAAAGCGTCTGCTCGCCATAAACGAGATCCCAGAATGCCGAATGCCCAGGTGCCGCCCCATCAAGCTGAAGGGGTCCGGTTCCCGTCGTCAGCGTCGTTTCCTTTACATTCGAAGCCAGTTTCATCAAACCTCCTCAGCCGTGAATTCCCACGAAAAACCCGGCCCGCTCTCGTTTGGCCGTTTCACCCAGCACAGCAGCAGCGGGTAATAGCCGACCTGATACGCCACCGCGCCGGGCACCGCGGCGACCGTCGCCACGTCACCGGCCAGCGTCACCGCCGCCATGATCGACTGGCCGCCCGGCAACTGCGCCAGGCCATAGGGAAGATGACCAGCATCGGCGCGCCGTGCGGTCGGCAAGGTTGCCTGACGGGTTGCGAAATCAGCCGGCACGGTACGCGCATGCACGCAGGCCAGCAGCAACTGGACGCTGTTGTTGATCGCGTCCAGCCCCGGCGGCACCCAGCCGGAACCGCTGGTAACGACGCGCGTCTTGCGCCACGTCTGCTGAAAAATGCCGCGCCCGGAAACCGAGCGCTCGATATTCTCGCCGCCGATCGGCTCATAACGCTGGGTCAGTTCGAGGCCGGCATAGACGGGCAGTTCGAAGGCGCCGATCTTGAGAATCATCATCGCCGGCCGCCTTTCCGCAATGCTTCCCGGCTGACGAAGCTCGTCAACTGGTCGATGGTGTTATCGCTGGCGCCAACCTGATAGCGCTCCCCGCCAAGCACCAGGGTAAGATTCTTGCCAGATTCTGGCGCAGCTGGCCTGGCTGATGATCCGGACAGCACGGGGATCGACACGCGGCTTATAGCGGAATTGCCGATCTCGCCGCCGAATGCGAACTTCGGAAGTTTCATTTCGTTCAGCGCGGCGATGAACGACGACCCGTAATGGCGTACCGCCGGGCGCTGTATCACCCACTCGCCGGGCGTGCCCCAGAACAAGCGATTATCGGCGCGGTCGTGTGGGGCTGATCCGGCCAGCTGGCCGCCATAGGCCAGCCCCTGCGCATCGCTGCCGAGCGCCTGCACGGCAGCTGCGGCGGCACTCATCGCGGCCGGCGAGCCGACCTGATTGACGGTCACCGTCACCGTCTTGTTCGCCGGAAGTTCGTCGAGCTGCTTTTTCAGGGCTGCAACGGCGCCTTCAGCCTGGGCAATGTCGGCAGTGATGGCGATGTTCGTGGCCTTTGCCTTCAGCGCCTCGATGTCGGCATCCAGCTTGGCGATGGTGGCAGCCTGTGCCGTCGCCTGTGCTTCCAGCGCCGCTGCCTCGCCCTGCTTGGCCTTGGCGTTGTTCTCGATCACCCCGGCCTGCGCATTGCCGACTGCCTCGATGGTGTCCGGGCTGCCGGAGGCTTCGGCGAATTTCATGGCGCGCTCGAGGAATGATTCGGCCTGTTTCTGATATTTCTCGAAATCCTTGGTCCGGCCGTCCAGCTTGGCGGCGCCAGCGGCGGCGGCGAAGAAGTTGCCCTGCCCCTGTAGATCCTCTGCCTGCGATAGTGCCAGCGCCTGCTTCTCTTCGTCGGAGAGGCCGGCGTTGCGCAGTTCTGTCGCCTTGTCGGACGCCGAAGTTCGCACGCCGGCGGCCTTCTCCAGCAGCTTCTGCGCATCTTCGCCAGCCTTGAGCGCTTCCTTGCGCGAAGTTTCCCATGCCGTCTGCAGTGCCCCACGCAGCTTTTCGGCATCCTTCAGTTGTTCGTCAGTGCGCGCCTTGTCGCTCTTCAGAATATCAGCCGATGCCTTTCCTGCAGCAATGGCCTTGAGCTGCTCAAGGGTAGCAGTTTCACGCGCCAGTTGCGCGGCGATGTTCAGGCGCTTGACGGATGTTTCGGCGTCGTCTGCTTCAATCTTCCTGTTCTGCAGACTGATGTATTCGGCGCGTTCGGCTTCGAGCTTTTCCAGCTTGGCCTTGTTGCCGTCGTCGAATCCGTAAATAGATTCGGACCGGCCGCCGGACATCTTTGATTTCAGAGCATCGATCTGTTTGGTCAAACGCTCGATATTGCTGGCCGCGTCTCGTGTCTTCTGTACCTCTGAAATCCCTAAAGGCCATTTCAGGAAGGTCATGAGAAATCCATCCGAGCTTTTCGCTGCGGCGTTCATCTCGCCAATCATCTTGTTCAGCCATGGAATCATTGAATTTCCAAGGCTGATGCCGACACTCTTCGACAACTGGCCGAGGCGATCAAGGTTATCGTTGAAATCCGCAGCGGCCTTGGCCTGTTCAGCACTGAGCACCAGCCCGAGGCGCTCGGCTTCGTCGGCCATCTCCTTCAGGCCGGCGCTGCCCTGGTTGAGCAGCGGAATCAGTTCGGTGCCGAGTTTCTTGCCGAAGAAATCCATCGCCAGCGCGGTCTTTTCCGGGCCGGCCGGCATCGCCGTGAACACGTCCGACAGATCGTAGAGCACCTCGGTCGTGCTGCGCATCGTGCCGTCGGCGTTGCGCAGCGAAATCCCGAAGCGCTCGAACAGCTTGCCGCTTTCGGCGCCGCCATTGGCCGCGCCGACCATCAGTTTCGACAGGTTGCCGACGCCCTTTCCGAGCGCTTCAGTCGACGTATCGGAGAGCTTGGCGGCGTATTGCAGGCGCGACAGTTCCTCGACGGCGACGCCGGTGCGCTGCGACATGTTGTCGAGTTCGTCGCCGTAGTCGGCGGCGGCCTTGACCGAAGCGCCGACGGCGGCGGCAGCGGCGGTCGCCGAGAGGCCGATGCCGGCCAGGCCGGACATGGAGAATCCGCGCGCCGATGCCGCCTCCAGGCTGCCGATCTGCGTTTGCAGACCACGCAGGGCGCCCTGGGCAACGGCGACGCCACGCGGAACAC
>Ga0209202_1001062_pt1 | contig 17924 bp, 17 predicted proteins | sample AD_UKC032_MetaG_FD_184416 | JGI IMG/M metagenome (GOLD analysis project Ga0209202, IMG submission 184416) | Active sludge microbial communities of municipal wastewater-treating anaerobic digesters from USA - AD_UKC032_MetaG (SPAdes) (version 2) | ecosystem: Engineered > Bioreactor > Anaerobic >... | reverse complement strand
ATCCCTTCCTCGATGGCAAGTTCTACTTCGTCGGGCAACTTGGTGCCTTGCGCCGAAAAAAACTTGATGCCGTTATCGTAGTAGGGGTTGTGCGAGGCGGAAATGACGATGCCCGCCTGCAAGCGCAACGCCCGCGTCAGATAGGCCACTGCCGGCGTAGGGATCGGCCCGACCAGGCAGACATCGACGCCGGCTGCAGAAAACCCCGCCTCCAGGGCTGATTCGAGCATGTACCCGGAGAGTCTGGTGTCCTTGCCGATCAGGACCGACGGACGCTCACCATCCGGCATCGAGGTTTGGTCAAGCAGTGCCTTCCCGGCAGCATAGCCCAGGCGCATCACGAAATCCGGGGTAATGGGGGCTTGCCCGACGCGACCGCGCACGCCATCGGTACCGAAATATTTTCTACTCATTGCAAACTCCCTGTTCTATGGCCGCCAGCACCGCCAGCGCATCTTTTGTTTCTGCGACATCATGCACGCGCAATATTTTCGCACCTTTCAGCGCACCGAGCAGCGCTGCTGCGACACTTGCCGCCCCGCGCTGGTCGACCGGCCGGCCGGTGATGGCACCGAGCATGGATTTTCTCGACAAACCGACCAGCAATGGCAATTCATCGGTGCCTGCTGCGGTCAACACCCGAAACAGGGCCAAATTGTGCTCCAGCGTTTTTCCGAACCCGAAGCCCGGATCAAGCACCAGACGATTGTCGGCAATCCCGGCTTCGCGGCAACGTGCAACGCGCTCGGCCAGAAATTCGCGCACCTCGCGGACCACGTCGTCGTATTGCGGAGCATGCTGCATCGTTCCCGGTTCGCCCGACATATGCATCAGACAAACGCCACATTCGCTGGCGGCAACGATGCTAATTGCGTCAGGATGGCCGAGTGCGGTGATATCGTTAATCATCGAGGCGCCCGCTTCCAGTGCTGTACGCATGACAACCGGCTTGTAAGTATCAACCGAAATCGGCACGCCCCAGGCAGCAATTTCCCGAAGGACGGGAATCAGGCGACGCAGTTCCTCGTCTTCCGGGGTTGGAATCGCACCGGGACGCGACGACTCCGCCCCGATATCGAGCATGTCGGCGCCAGCATCGATCTGGTAGCGCGCATGCCGGATGGCGCGGTCGACATCCGATCCCGTCCCATCGCCCGAAAACGAGTCCGGCGTGAGATTGACGATGCCCATGACGAGCGGACGGTCGAGTGGCAGCCTGAAGCGGCCGCAGTGAAGAATGGACATGGCAGAAAAGGAAAAGCCGGGAGAGAACTCCCGGCTTGAAATAAAAGAGCCTTGTTCAGGCAGTCGCCGGCGCGCTCGGCTCGGCTCCCGGAGAATCGCTGGGCGTGGAAGCACGCGGCGTGCTCTGCGACGGTTTCGGCGGACGCGGCGGCTTGCCTGCCATGATGTCGTCGATCTGCTCGGCATCGATGGTTTCCCACTCAAGCAGCGCATGCGTCATCGCCTCCACCTTGTCGCGATTTTCCTCCAGCAGCTTGCGCGCAAGCGCGTACTGCTGGTCGATGATGCGGCCGATCTCGGCATCGACCTTCTGCATCGTCGCTTCGGAAACATTCTTGTGCTGGGTCACCGAGCGGCCGAGGAAGACCTCGCCCTCGTTTTCGCCATAGACCATGACCCCGAGATCGGACATGCCGTAGCGCGTCACCATGTCACGCGCCATTGCGGTAGCCCGTTCGAAGTCATTGGAGGCGCCGGTCGTCATCTGGTCCATGAACAATTCTTCGGCGATCCGGCCACCGAACAAGACCGCAATGCGACTCATCAGGTAGGTACGATCGTAGGCGTAGCGATCTTCGACAGGCAACTGCATGGTCAGGCCCAAAGCGCGGCCACGCGGAATAATGGTGACCTTGTGCACAGGATCAGACTTCGGCACCAGTTTGGCGACGACGGCGTGCCCCGACTCATGGTAGGCCGTATTGCGCTTCTCGTCCTCGGACATCACCATGCTGCGGCGCTCGGCGCCCATCATGATCTTATCCTTGGCTTTCTCAAAGTCTTCCATGTCGACCAGGCGTTTGTTGGTGCGCGCTGCAAACAAGGCCGCCTCGTTCACCAGATTGGCGAGATCGGCACCGGAAAATCCAGGCGTTCCGCGGGCGATGATGTCGGCCTTGACGTCGCCTGACATCGGCACCTTGCGCATGTGCACCTTGAGAATTTCCTCACGACCGCGAATATCCGGCAACGGCACGACAACCTGACGATCGAAACGTCCCGGACGCAGTAGCGCCGGATCGAGAATGTCCGGACGATTGGTCGCAGCGATGACGATGATGCCAGCATGGCCTTCGAAGCCGTCCATTTCGACCAGCAGCTGGTTCAGCGTCTGTTCGCGCTCATCGTTGCCACCCCCGAGACCGGCACCGCGATGGCGGCCGACCGCATCGATTTCGTCGATGAAGATGATGCACGGCGCGTGCTTCTTGGCATTCTCGAACATGTCGCGGACGCGGGCAGCGCCGACGCCGACGAACATTTCGACGAAATCGGAACCGGAGATGCTGAAGAACGGCACCTTGGCCTCGCCGGCGATGGCCTTGGCGAGCAGAGTCTTGCCGGTACCCGGGTTGCCGACCATCAGCACGCCCTTGGGAATTCGGCCGCCAAGCTTCTGGAACTTGGACGGATCGCGCAGAAAGTCGACCAGTTCCTGGACTTCTTCCTTGGCTTCATCACAACCGGCAACATCGGCGAAGGTAATCGTGTTCTGCGCCTCATCGGTCATCCTGGCGCGCGACTTGCCGAAGGAGAAAGCACCACCCTTGCCACCGCCCTGCATCTGGCGCATGAAGAAAACCCAGACGCCGATCAGCAGCAGCATCGGGAACCAGCTGACGAAGATATTCATCAGGAAAGACGGCTCCTCTTCCGGCTTGGCCTCGATCTTGACGCCGTTCTTTAGCAGGTCCGAGACCATCCAGAGATCGGGCGGCGCATAGGAAGTGATGCGCTTGCCTTCGGTGGTCGTCGCCTTCAGCGTGCGTCCCTCGATGACCACCTTGTTGATGTGGCCTTGCTTGACCTCGTCGAGGAACTGCGAATACTCGACCGAACCCTGCGCCACCTGGCGGGTGTTGAACTGATTGAACACCGTCATCAGCACAAGACCGATAACGAGCCAGACTGCGAGGTTTTTGAACATGTTGTTCAAGCTTGCTCTCCTTCTACAGCGTCGAGCGATAAAAACGCCATTTTATACATAACTTTCAACGCAATATACGACCGAGCAAATAAAGCTCGGCACTACGGTCGCGCGACGCGTCAGGCTTGCGCACAGCAACAGTCCTGAACGTCTCACGCATGGAACGGAGAAAGCTCTCGTAATCCGTTCCCTGAAAAACTTTGACCAGAAAGGCCCCCTCAGGTTTCAAGTGGGCCTTGGAAAACTCCAGTCCCAGTTCGGCCAGATGCATGATCCGCGCCTGATCGACAAGCGGCACACCAGACATATTGGGGGCCATGTCCGACATTACAAGCCCCACGCTACGCCCGTTGAGTTTTTCTTCGAGCCTGGCGAGAACGTCGTCCTCGCGAAAATCGCCTTGTATGAACTCGACGCCGTGAATCGGTTCCATCTCCAGCAGGTCCAGCGCCAGCACCATGCCGCCATCGCCGACGCGCTTGGCGGCGACCTGCGACCAGCCGCCCGGCGTCGCACCAAGGTCGACCACCACCTCGCCGCAGCGCAGCAATTTGTCCTTGTCGTCCATCTCCGTCAGCTTGAAAGCCGCGCGCGAACGCCAGCCCTCCTTTTTGGCGAGCTGAACGTACGGGTCATTCACATGCTCCCGCATCCAAGCTTTGCTGGTTCTGGTTCTTTTCATTCGGTAAAATGCCGTTTTTGAAAGGTTTACTATGCTGCAATTATCGTCTGCCCAACGCCGCGAACTGCGTGCCCAGGCGCACAATCTGAATCCCGTCGTCTCGATTGCCGAGAACGGCCTCACCGAGGCGGTTCTCAAGGAAATCGAGGTCAATCTCCAGGCCCATGAACTGATCAAGATTCGCGTTTATGGCGACAGCCGCGACAATCGCCTCGCCTACCTTGAACAAATTTGCGCCGAACTTGGCGCCGCTGCCGTTCAACATATCGGCAAGCTGCTGGTGGTTTACCGCCCTGCCCCGGCCGCCCCTGCTGCGGTCAACGCCCCGAAAAGCCCCAAAACCCGCCGACCGACCACCGCGCCGCGCAAGTCCAAGCGCAGCTTTCAGGGCTGATTACTTCAACCCTCTGTTGGCCCAGACAACCAGCCACAAACCCAGCAGACTCTGCACCAGGTAGAGAATGCTGGAGATTCCGTGCCAGGCGGCAAAGCGGTCGCGCAACACGCTTTCCATCACTTCCCGCGGCAAGGCATCGGCTTTCAATTGGGCCATCAGCGGCTGAATGCCGAACTGGCTGGCTGCGAGCATCAACGCCATCAACAGCACCAGCCAGAAAACCGCACTTTTGAATATCTGACCACCCCGACGGGCAATCAGAAAAATCAGCAAGTAAGCTGCGCTACCCAAACCGACCCAGCCAACCCATGCGAACAGCTTGCCGGCCACCATGCCGGCTAGTTGGCGGTCGCCGAGGCTGGCGAACAGAACCGGCGCCGCGAGGTATCCGATTGCCCACATTCCACCCACCCAAAGCGTGATGGTCGTGAAGTAGAGCGCTTCGGACAGTTTGCGCACCGGTGCTTACTCGTAGCGGACGTCGATGATTTCGTACTCACGAATGCCACCCGGCGCTTGCACCTGGGCAATATCGCCGGCGTACTTGCCGATCAGTGCCCGCGCCATCGGCGAAGCGACCGAAAGTTTGCCATTCTTGATGTCGGCCTCATCTTCGCCGACGATCTGATAGGTCACGGCAACACCGGAATCCTGATCTTCGATATCGACGGTGGCACCGAAAACGCAACGGCCATCGGCATCGAGCAGTTTTGGGTCGATGATCTGCGCATTGGAAAGCTTGCCCTCGACTTCCTGAATGCGCCCCTCGACGAAACCCTGACGCTCCTTGGCGGCATCGTATTCGGCATTTTCGGAAAGATCTCCATGCGCGCGCGCTTCGGCAATCGCCGCGATGACGCTCGGGCGTTCAATCGTTTTCAGGCGATGCAGTTCGACGCGAAGTTTCTCGGCACCGGTCACGGTCAACGGAACTTTACTCATCTTTTATTCCAGCAAAAGCAAACCGCCGGCGCCCGAACAGGGCAACCCGGCGGTTCGGGGTTTTCTTAGTGAAGTTGCTCGTGCAACGCCTGAATCGGATACACCACAAGCTCACCCAGGTTGCGGATACCTTCGGCGGCGGCCTCGGCGCCCCAGATCGTCGTGTACATCGTCACCCGCGCCTGCAGACCGGAGGTACGAATCGAACGCGAGTCGTTGATGGCCCCGCGTTTTTCCTCAACCGTGTTGATGATCAGGGAAATCTCGTTGTTCTTGATCATGTCGACGATGTGCGGACGACCTTCGGTCACCTTGTTCACCGGCAGCACCGGCAAGCCGGCAGCTTCGATGGCATGCGCCGTGCCACGCGTGGCGACCAGGTGGAAACCTGCTTCGTGCAGGTGACGGGCGATTTCGATAGCCTTGGCCTTGTCACTGTCCTTGACCGACAGGAAAACCTTGCCGGACGATGGCAGCTTGACGCTGGCCGCCAGTTGCGACTTGACGAAGGCTTCGGCAAAAGTAACACCGACACCCATGACTTCCCCGGTCGACTTCATTTCCGGGCCCAAAATGGTATCGACGCCCGGGAATTTGACGAAGGGGAAAACCGCTTCCTTGACCGAGAAATACGGCGGAATCACTTCCTTGGTGATGCCCTGCTCCTTCAGGCTACGGCCCGCCATGCAACGCGCGGCAATCTTGGCCAGTTGCAGGCCGGTCGCCTTGGAAACGAACGGTACGGTACGCGAGGCACGCGGATTGACTTCCAGCACGTAGACGTCGTTGTCCTTGATGGCGAACTGCACGTTCATCAGACCGCAAACATTCAGCGCCTTGGCCATCAGCTTGGTCTGGCGACGCAGTTCATCCTGCACGGCGGCAGAGAGCGAATACGGCGGCAGCGAGCAGGCCGAATCGCCGGAGTGCACGCCGGCCTGTTCGATGTGCTCCATGACGCCGCCGATGATGACTTCCTCGCCATCGGACAGCGCATCGACGTCGCACTCGACGGCGTCGTTCAGGAAACGGTCAAGGAGCACCGGCGAATCGTGCGAAACCTTGACGGCTTCGCGCATGTAGCGCTCGAGATCCTTCTGCTCATGGACGATTTCCATGGCGCGGCCGCCGAGCACGTAGGACGGGCGGACGACCAGCGGATAGCCGATTTCGGCCGCCAGGCGCAACGCGTCTTCTTCGGTGCGGGCGGTACAGTTGGACGGCTGCTTCAGGCCGAGTTCGTGCAGCAATTTCTGGAAACGCTCGCGATCCTCCGCGATGTCGATCGATTCCGGCGTCGTGCCAATGATCGGCACGCCGTTGGCTTCCAGAGCCAGCGCCAGCTTGAGCGGCGTCTGGCCACCGTACTGGACGATGACGCCGACCGGCTTTTCGATGGCGACAATTTCCAGCACGTCTTCCAGGGTCAGCGGCTCGAAGTACAGGCGATCCGAGGTGTCGTAGTCGGTGGACACGGTCTCCGGATTGCAGTTGACCATGATCGTCTCGTAACCGTCTTCGCGCATCGCCATGGCGGCATGCACGCAGCAGTAGTCGAACTCGATGCCCTGGCCGATGCGGTTCGGACCGCCGCCCAGCACCATGATCTTCTTTTTGTCGGTCGGCATCGCCTCGCACTCGTCCTCGTAGGTCGAATACATGTAGGCGGTTCCGGTGGCGAATTCGGCAGCGCAGGTGTCGACGCGCTTGTACACCGGGCGGACGCCCAAGGCATGACGGCGATTGCGGAACTCGGATTCGTTCGTCTTCAGCAAATAGGCCAGCCGGCGGTCGGCGAAACCCTTGCGCTTCAGATAGCGCAACTCGTCTGCGGTCAACGTCGAAAGTTCGCGTTTTTCCACTTCCAGTTCGAGATCGACGATCTCCTTGATCTGGACCAGGAACCACGGATCGATCTTGGTCAGGTCAAAAACCTTCTCGACCGACATACCAACACCAAAGGCATCGGCAACGTACCACAGGCGATCCGGCGTCGGCCGGGCCAGTTGCTCGTCGATGGTTTCCGGATCGACCGACTTCAGGTTGAAGCCGTCGACACCAACTTCCAGACCGCGCAAGGCTTTCTGCAGCGACTCCTGGAAGGTGCGGCCAATGGCCATGACTTCGCCAACCGACTTCATCTGCGTCGTCAGCGTATTGTCGGCCTGCGGGAATTTTTCGAAAGCGAAACGTGGCACCTTGGTGACGACGTAGTCGATCGACGGCTCGAACGAAGCTGGCGTCTTGCCACCGGTAATGTCGTTCGAAAGCTCGTCGAGCGTATAGCCGACCGACAGCTTGGCGGCGATCTTGGCTATCGGAAAGCCCGTGGCCTTGGAGGCCAGCGCCGATGAACGCGACACACGCGGATTCATTTCGATGACGATCATCCGACCGTCCTTCGGGTTGATCGAGAACTGCACGTTGGAACCGCCGGTATCGACACCGATTTCACGCAACACGGCGATCGAGGCGTTACGCAGGATCTGATATTCCTTGTCGGTCAGCGTCTGGGCCGGCGCCACGGTGATCGAGTCACCGGTATGCACGCCCATCGGATCGAGGTTTTCGATCGAGCAGATGATGATGCAGTTGTCCGCCTTGTCGCGAACCACTTCCATCTCGTATTCCTTCCAGCCGAGCAGCGATTCTTCGATCAGCAGCTCGTTGGTCGGCGAGGCTTCGAGACCGCGCTTGCAGATGGTCTCGAACTCTTCCATGTTGTAGGCGATGCCGCCGCCGGTGCCGCCCAGCGTAAAGGACGGGCGGATGATGGTCGGGAAGCCGATCATCGCCTGCACCTGATAGGCCTCTTCCATGCTGTGCGCCGTGGCCGAACGGGCGGAACCGAGACCGATCTTGGTCATCGCATCCTTGAACTTCTGGCGATCCTCGGCCTTGTCGATGGCTTCCTTGGAAGCGCCGATCAGTTCAACGTTGAACTTGGCCAGTACGCCCTCGCGGTCGAGGTCGAGCGCACAGTTCAGCGCGGTCTGCCCACCCATGGTCGGCAGCAGCGCGTCCGGGCGCTCCTTCTCGATGATCTTGGCGACGACCTGCCAGGTGATCGGCTCGATGTAGGTAACGTCGGCCATTTCCGGGTCGGTCATGATGGTCGCCGGATTGGAGTTGACCAGGATGACCTTGTAACCCTCTTCGCGCAGCGCCTTGCAGGCCTGGGCGCCGGAGTAGTCGAATTCGCAGGCCTGGCCGATGATGATCGGGCCGGCGCCAATAATCAAAACACTTTTTATGTCTGTACGTTTCGGCATTTCTTTACTCTCGCCTTATTTCGCCTGCTGCAGCGCGGCAACGCCGCGCGTCATGGTGTCGAGGAAGCGGTCGAACAGGTAGGCCACGTCATGCGGGCCGGGGCTGGCTTCCGGGTGGCCCTGGAAGGAGAAGGCCGGCACGTCGGTGCGGGCGATACCCTGCAGGGAACCATCGAACAGCGAAACATGAGTGACCCGCAGGTTGGCCGGCAGCGAATCGATGTCAGCGGCAAAGCCGTGGTTCTGGCTGGTGATCAACACCTGGCCGCTATCGAGATCCTTGACCGGGTGGTTGGCACCGTGGTGGCCGAACTTCATCTTGGCCGTTTTGGCGCCGGAGGCCAGGGCCAGCAGCTGGTGACCGAGGCAGATGCCGAAGGTCGGCACGCCACGGTCGAGGAATTCACGGATGGCGGCGATGGCGTAATCGCAAGGCTCCGGGTCTCCCGGGCCGTTGGACAGGAAGATGCCGTCCGGCTGCATGGCCAGCACCTCGGCGGCCGGCGTCTGAGCCGGCACCACGGTCAGGCGGCAGCCGCGCTCGGCCAGCATGCGCAGGATGTTGCGCTTGACGCCGAAATCGTAGGCGACGACATGGAAGCGCGGCTCGGCGGCCGGCTTGTAGCCCCTCAGGGTCCACTCGGCTTCGGTCCAAGGATAGCCTTCCTTGGCGGAAACCACCTTGGCCAGATCCATGCCATTGAGGCCCGGGAAGGCCTTGGCCATCGCCAGCGCCTTCGACTCGTCCACTTCGCCAGCCAGGATGCAGCCAGCCTGGGCGCCTTTTTCGCGCAGGATGCGGGTCAGCTTGCGGGTGTCGATGCCGGCAATGGCGACGATGCCATGCTTCTTCAGGTAGGACGACAGATCCTCCTCGGTACGCCAGTTCGAGGCAACCAGCGGCAGGTCGCGAATGACCAGGCCGGCAGCATAGTTTGCATCGGACTCGAAGTCTTCGGCATTGCAACCGGTGTTGCCGATATGCGGGTAGGTCAGCGTGACGATCTGGCGGCAGTAGGATGGATCGGTGAGGATTTCCTGATAGCCCGACATGGCGGTGTTGAACACCACCTCGCCACTGGTAACGCCATCGGCGCCGATGGATTGCCCCTTGAATACCGTTCCGTCGGCGAGGGCGAGAATGGCGGGAGTGAATGAGGGCAGCAACGACACGACCGGCTCTCCTAGAATTTTCTGCTTATTCATGTGCCAAGCGGGAAGGCTTGCGCCCTCCCGCTTGTGCTTTTTAACCTTGTTATTCTAGTCGAAAAGAGCCTTTTCAGGCAAATCCGGAACCCCGGAACGGCATCAAACAGCCGTTCGGATCCAGCTCACCCGTCCCGCTCCGGCAACAGCGCCACGGCCGTTCAGCGCAGGCCAAGGACATCCTGCATGTCGAAAAGGCCATTCTTCCGGCCAGCCAGAAAACGTGCAGCGCGCATGCTGCCCAGCGCATAAGGCATGCGGCTTCCGGCCTTGTGGGTGATCTCGACGCGTTCGCCGATCCCGCAGAACATGACGGTATGGTCGCCGACCACATCGCCGCCACGCACCGTGGCAAAACCGATGGTCGAGGGATCACGCTCACCGGTGACGCCCTCGCGGCCATAGACGGCACACTCTTCGAGGTCTCGCCCGACGGCCGTGGCAACGACCTCGCCCATGCGCAGTGCCGTGCCCGACGGCGCATCGACCTTCATGCGATGGTGCGCCTCGACGATTTCGATGTCGTAGCCCTGATTCAATATCCGGGCGGCAGTATCGAGCAGCTTGAACACCAGATTGACGCCAACCGCCATGTTCGGGGCGAAGACGACCGGAATGTCGCGTGCCGCCACCGCGATTTGCTCCTTGCCTTCCGTTTCGAAGCCCGTTGTCCCGATCACCATCGCCACGCCAGCCCGGCGACAAAGCTCAAGGTGCTCAAGCGTACCCTGCGGCCGGGTGAAGTCGATCAGGCAATCAACATCCTTGAGCCCGGAGGCAAGGTCATCGCTGACCCGGACCGTGCCGGGCAGCCCCGTCAACTGTTCGACGGTCTGGCCGATCGCCGGACTCCCGGGAACGTCGAACGCCCCCGCCAGCGTGACGCCATCGTCCTTCAGCGCCGCTTCGAGCAGCATTCGCCCCATGCGCCCGCCTGCCCCGACAATACCAATTCGCGTTCCAGCCATGATCAGAACCCAACAGAATCCATCAAACTCTTGAAGAAACCCGGCCCCTCGGGCGGCGGCATCGGCGGTGCCGAACCGTCGGTGGGCAGGGAACCGAAATCGACCAGTCGTGTGCGTGCCGTCGGCACCGTCAGGTCTTCGAGGCCAGCGGTGTCGACATCCCCGGAAGCCCTCTCCAGGCGGTTGTCCTTGTCGAAAAACACGGAGAACTGACGGGTCTCGACCACGCCGGTCCGCCCGTTGCGGTAGCTGTAGACATAATCCCAGCGTTCCTGGTGAAAAATGTCGGTCAGCAGCGGGGTGCCGAGAATGTAGCGGACCTGTTCGCGCGTCTGGCCTGGCTTCAGCTGGGCGACCATTTCCTGCGTCAGGACGTTGCCCTGCTGGATGTCGATCTTGTAGGCGTTGACGTAACGGGCCGGGCTGCTGCACGCTGCGAGCAAGGCAACGACGACACAGAGATAAGGCAATGGGGAACGGAACATACGGAAATCCGAAGTTTCTCAAACATCTTTGAAGCGGTATATCATACCTGAAATCACCGCTTGCTCCGCCCCCACCACTAACGGACACAAAACAATGAGCGACCCGCAAAGCCTCAAGAATATGGGGCTCAAGGCCACTTTCCCGCGCCTCAAGATACTCGAGCTGTTCGAAAAGAGTAACGTGCGCCACATGACGGCGGAAGACGTCTACCGGATGCTCATTTCGGAAAACATGGACATCGGTCTCGCCACCGTTTACCGGGTACTGACCCAGTTCGAACAGGCCGGCTTGCTCGAACGCCATTTTTTCGAGTCGGGCAAGGCCGTCTTCGAAATCAATCGCGGCAATCACCATGACCATCTGGTCTGCGTCGATTGCGGTCGTGTCGAGGAATTCTACGATCCGGAAATCGAGCGCCGGCAAAACATGATCGCCAGCGAGCGCGGCTTTTCGATCCAGGATCACGCGCTCTACCTCTACGCTCACTGCACAAAAACCGACTGCCCCAATCGGGACAAGCCCACAAAACCCTGATTGGAAGCACAATGCCTGATTGGATGCCCGCCCTGTCAGGGCCATGGCTGACCTCGGCTGGAACAACCTTTCTGCTCGTAGGACTGGCCGAATTCGGCGACAAGAGCCAGCTGGTCTGCATGACCCTGGCGGCTCGCCACCGCGGGCTGCCGGTCGTCATCGGTGCGATCCTGGCGTTCGCCATCCTCAATCTGCTCGCTGTCCTGTTTGGCGCAGCCGTCGCCGCATGGCTCCCGGAATGGCTGGTCACTCTGGCAGTCGCCGTCCTCTTTGCCATTTTCGGCATCAGCGCACTGCGCTACGAAGAGGAAGACGAGGACGACAAGGTGGAAGAAACGCCCGGACACGGGATCGTCGCGACCACATTTCTGCTCATCTTCCTGGCCGAATTCGGTGACAAGACGCAACTGGCCGTCGCCGGCCTCGGTAGCACCAGCGAACCGTCCGCAGTCTGGGCGGGGGCGACGCTCGCGCTGGCCACCACCTCGGCACTGGGCGTCTTTGCCGGGCGCAAACTGCTCAACCGGCTGCCGCTGCGGTGGATTCACCGGATCAGCGGCGTCTTCTTCCTGTTGCTGGCGATTATTGCCACCAGCCGCCTGCTCTGGTCATTTTTGGGCTAAAACCGGAGTCGACCGCAACAGCTCGCGGGCATGTGCCAGCGTAATGTCCGTCACCTCGACGCCGCCCAGCATGCGGGCAATTTCGCGCACCCGCTGGTCGTCGCCGAGCGGCTGGATCGAACTGAGCGTGGCGCCGTCGCGGGTTTCCTTGCTGACCTGCCACTGCCACTCGGCGCGTGCCGCAACCTGCGGCAGGTGGGTCACGCACAGCACCTGGCGTTCGCCACCAAGTTCGCGCAACAGGCGACCGACGATCTCGGCGACACCGCCGCCGATGCCGACATCGACCTCGTCGAAAATGAGTGTCGGCACGCTGGCCGACCGTGAGGTAAGCACCTGGATGGCCAGGCTGATGCGCGACAATTCGCCGCCCGACGCTACTTTGGCCAGCGGCTTCGCCTCCTGCCCGGCCAGCCCACCGACGCGGAACTCGACCTGCTCGAGGCCGTAGGCAGCGCCCTCGGCCAATGGCAGCAAGGCCACTTCGAAACGCCCGGTAGCCAGTGCCAGTTGCTGCATCAGCGCGCTGACCGCGGCACCCATCTCGCCGGCGACGCGGCGGCGACCGGCGGACAACAATTCGGCCAGCCGCAGAAATTCAGCACGCGCCGCAGCGACCCGGGCGGACAGCCCGGCGAGGTCGGCTGACGCATTCAGCGCAGCCAAGCGCGCCTGCCAATCGGCTAGCAGCACCGGAAGTTCAGCCGCTTGTACGCGATACTTGCGGGCGCAGGCGAGCACCGCTTCCATCCGTCGCTCGACTTCCGCCAGCCGCGCCGGATCGAGATCGACGCGATCGACATAGCGGCGCAGCGTGGACACCGCCTCCGCCAGTTCGGCCTGCGCCGACTGGAGCAGGCCGGCAACGTCCTGCAGCACCGGGTCGTAGCTCGCCAGCCCGTCCAACCGCGTTGCGACGCGGTCGACCTGGCCGGCGCAGGCCGCTTCGCCGTCGGCCAGCACATCGAGGGCGAATTGCGCGCCTTCGATCAGGCTCGCCGCGTGCCCGAGGCGCCGATGTTCGACTTCCAGTTCGGCCCATTCCGCGCAGGTAAAGGCCAGGGTGTCCAGCTCGCGCACCTGCCATTTAAGCTGCTCGCGTTCGCGCTCCAGCGCTTCCGCGCCGGCAGACGCCGATTGCAGTGTCTGCAGGGCATCCCGCCAGCTGCGGTAAGCAGTAGCGACCTGTTGTGCGCTAGCGGTCAGCCCGGCGTGGCTGTCGAGCAGCGCCCGCTGTGCGTCGGCCCGCAACAGCGACTGGTGGGCATGTTGACCGTGGATATCGACCAGAAACTCGCCGACCTCGCGCAACTGCTGCGCAGTCGCCGGCGAGCCGTTGATGTAGCCGCGCGAGCGGCCGCCGGCATCGAGCACGCGGCGCAGGATCAGCTCGTCTTCGGTTTCGAGATCGTTGGCTGCCAGCCAGGCGCCTACCTGCGGCAGCTTGCCGATATCGAAGGTCGCAGCCACTTCCGCCTTGTCGCAGCCGGCACGCAACACACCGGCATCGGCGCGCTCGCCCAGCGCCAAAGCCAGGGCATCAATGAGGATCGACTTGCCGGCGCCGGTCTCCCCGGTCAACGCGCCAAAACCGGCCGCAAACTCAAGTTCCAGCCGGTCGACGATGACAAAGTCGCGAATCGCAAGGTGGCGCAGCATCAGTTAGTTGCCCTTGGGGCGTTCGCTCCAGTGCAGTTTCTGGCGCAGCATGGCGAAATAGCTGTAACCGGGCGGATGCAGGAAACAGATGGTGTACGCGGAGCGCCGCAGGCGGACGCTGTCGCCCGGCTGCAGGTCCAGCGTGACTTGGCCGTCGAAGTGCACGCGCGGATCGTCGGCATGGGTAATGCGGAATTCGATATCCGCCTGGTCATTGACGATAATCGGCCGGTTGGTCAGGGCATGCGGACACAGCGGAACCAGCGCGATGCCGGTCAGCGTCGGATGCAGGATCGGCCCGCCGGACGACAGCGAATAGGCGGTCGACCCGGTCGGCGTCGACACGATCAGGCCGTCCGAGCGCAGGTTGTAGATGAATTCGCCATCGATGAAGAGTTCGAACTCGATCATCCGGCCGATCGCCCCCTTGTCGACCACGACATCGTTGAGCGCCAGGTTGGAGGCGATTTCCTTGCCTTCGCGAATCACGTCGGCGTCGAGCAACATGCGGTTTTCGGCGGCGAAGCGCCCATCGAGCAGGTCGTCCATGCAGGTCAGCATGTCGTCGCGACCGATATCGGTCATAAAACCCAGGCGCCCCTGATTGACGCCGACCAGCGGCACACGGTAGCGCGACAGGCGGCGCGCCGCGTTGAGCATGGTGCCGTCGCCACCGATCACGATGGCCAGATCGGCATGCGCACCGATATCGTTGAAACCGCAGGTGACCCAGCGCGACAGATCGACCTGGCGCCCGATGTGCTCGGCCGTCTCGCGTTCGATGAACACCGACACCCCGCGCTCATGAAGGTATTCCGCCAGCCGGCGCAAGGACTCGGCAATTTCGAGGCTATGGTACTTGCCGACCAGCGCGATGGTCTTGGGCGAGCGGTAGGAGCCGAAGCTGGAGTTCATGGCCCGAATTCTTGCATAAAAATGGGTTCTCGCGCCGCTCCCGGTTTTTTGTACAATGCCCTGCCATGCTCGATGATCGCTCCCGCACCCTCCTCAAGGCCCTGGTCGAACACTACATCGCCGACGGTCAGCCGGTCGGCTCGCGTGCGCTGTCGAAATTTTCCGGGCTCGATCTGTCGCCGGCCACCATCCGCAACGTCATGGCCGACCTCGAGGAAGCGGGGTTCGTCGCCAGTCCGCATACTTCGGCCGGCCGCGTCCCGACGCCGCGCGGCTACCGTCTGTTCGTCGATACCCTGCTGACCATGCGCCCGCTTGAAGCACGGCAACTCGACGAAATGGAAGATGCCTTGCACGGTCAACCGGCAAAACAGGTCATTTCCAGTGCCTCGCAACTGCTGTCGAGCCTCACCCATTTCGCCGGCGTCGTCATGGCGCCGCGCCGGACGGCGAGCCGCATCCGCCAGATCGAATTCCTCAACCTGACCGAGAAACGCATCCTGCTGATCATCGTCACCACGGACGGCGACGTGCAGAACCGCGTCCTCGTCACCGAGAAGGCCTATTCGGCATCGGAACTCGTGACGGCGGCCAACTATCTGAACCAGAATTTTGCCGGCATGGATTTCGAACAGATCCGCCATCGGCTATCGGCTGAAATCCAGCAACTGCGCGATGACATCAAGCCGCTGATGACCCTGGCGCTCGAGGCCGGCGACGAGGCACTGTCCGGCAACCCGGCGCCCTACGTAATCTCCGGCGAGCGCAACCTGATGGACGTCGAGGAGCTTTCGTCGAACATGAAGCGCCTGCGCGAACTGTTCGACCTCTTCGAGCAGCGTTCCAGCCTGATGCGCCTGCTCGATGTCTCCAACCGCGCCGCCGGCGTCCAGATCTTCATCGGCGGCGAATCGGGCATTGCCACGCTCGACGAATGCAGCGTCATCGCCGCCCCCTACACGGTGGATGGCCAGATCGTCGGCTCGGTCGGCGTCATCGGCCCGACCCGCATGGCCTACGAGCGCGTCATCCCGATCGTCGACATCACCGCCAGGCTGCTCTCCAGCGCCCTTTCCAACCAGCAGAATTACTAAATGCCACGTTTTCAGGCGGAACCACCCTACCAGCACGGCACGGCGCCCGGCACCGCCGTCGTCCTCGTCAACCTCGGCACCCCGGAAGCGCCGACGGCGCCGGCCCTCAAGCGTTACCTGCGGCAATTCCTGTCCGACCCGCGCGTCGTCGAAATCCCGCGCCCGCTATGGTGGCTGATCCTGAACGGCATCATCCTCAATATCCGTCCGAAAAAGTCCGCCGAAAAATATGCCTCCGTCTGGATGCCCGAAGGCTCGCCGCTCCGGGTTCATACCGAGCGCCAGGCCAAGCTGCTGACCGGCTATCTCGGTGAGCGTGGCCATCACGTGACGGTCGCCTGGGCCATGCGTTACGGCGCGCCGTCGATTGCCGATGTGCTGGACAAGCTCAAGGCCGGTGGCGCGACACGCATCCTGCTGGTGCCGATGTATCCGCAGTACGCGGCCAGCACCACGGCCACCGTGGTCGACGACGCCTGCCGCTGGCTGCTGGCCCAGCGCAACCAGCCCGAGATGCGCTTCGTCCGCAATTTTCATGACGACCCGGCCTACATCGAAGCGCTTGCCCAGACGGTGTGCAGCCACTGGATGAAACACGGACGCCTGGCTGCCGGCGACCAGTTGCTGATCAGCTTCCACGGCCTGCCCCGGCGCAGTCTCGATCTTGGCGACCCTTATCACTGCGAATGCCTGAAAACCGGCCGCCTGCTCGCCGAGCACCTGAATCTCGCGCCCGAACAGTTCAAGATCTGCTTCCAGTCGCGTTTCGGCAAGGCCGAATGGCTGCAGCCCTACACCGCGCCGACCCTCGAAGCGCTGGGAAAGGGCGGCACCCGCCGTGTTGACGTCATCTGCCCCGGCTTCGTCGCCGATTGCCTGGAAACCCTGGAAGAAATCGCCATGGAGGGCAAGACCGCCTTCCTGGCCAAGGGCGGCAAGGAATACCACTACATTCCGGCACTGAACGAAGACCCGAACTGGCTGGCGGCGCTGACCGCGCTGGTCGAACGCCACCTCGGCGGCTGGCCGTCGACGGAAAAGGCCGATCCGCAGGCGTTGACCGCAACAGCCCAGCGGGCGAAGGCGCTCGGCGCCAGGACTTGAAATCGGCTCCGGCAACCAAATATCAGTCTTCCCTGATACAAAGGAAGCGCCATGAGTGACACCCTGCACGTCGTCTGCCCGCATTGCGATGCCGTCAATCGCCTGCCGGCCGCTCGGCTCGCCGAAAAGCCGGCCTGTGGCCAGTGCGGGCATGCCTTGTTTGCCGGCCAGCCGGTCGACCTGAACGCCGGTAATTTCGAGCGCCATATCGGGCGCAGCGACCTGCCGGTCGTCGTCGATTTCTGGGCGCCGTGGTGCGGCCCCTGCCGGGCCATGGCACCGACGTTCGCGCGCGCCGCCGGCGAACTGGAACCCGCTGCCCGCCTGGCCAAGGTCGATACCGAAAGCCAGCAACAACTGGCCGCCCGCTTCAATATCCGCAGCATTCCGACCCTGGCCATCTTCCGGAACGGGCACGAAATCGCCCGCCAGAGCGGCACGCTCGATGGCGTCACGCTCAAGCGCTGGGTACAGTCCTACCTTTGATTCCACGGCAGTCCGGCAACACGACTACAGCGGGCTGAGTTCGAGATCGAGTCCGGTACCCGGTGAAGCCCGCGTCGAGCCGGCCATCAAACTCTGCGCGCACTCGACGGCGGGCGTGCCGTACGATGCGGCAATACGGTTGACCTCGCGCATGCGGTCGATCATGCGCCCGAGCAGCGCCGAGCGCATACGCTCCTGCAATTCCTCGGAGGCGAGCGCCAGCGCTGCCGCGTTGATTTCCAGAAACAGCGTACCTTCGAGCGTAACGACGCTCGCCGAACGCTCATCCTGCGTCGGATGCAGATAAGCCACCTCGCCGATGACCTCGCCTGTCCCCAAACGGCAAAGCGTTCGTCCGGCGATGGAAACCTCGACGTAGCCCTC
>Ga0209202_1001061_pt1 | contig 17924 bp, 16 predicted proteins | sample AD_UKC032_MetaG_FD_184416 | JGI IMG/M metagenome (GOLD analysis project Ga0209202, IMG submission 184416) | Active sludge microbial communities of municipal wastewater-treating anaerobic digesters from USA - AD_UKC032_MetaG (SPAdes) (version 2) | ecosystem: Engineered > Bioreactor > Anaerobic >... | reverse complement strand
CAAGCTCATTCTGTTTTCTCTCCCCAATCTTCTCATACTTTCTTCTATCTAAGTCATATTGAACAATCTGATCATCTTGGACAAACAGAATACTTTCTTGATTTGGTATTAATACTTGCTGAGGAGATGTTATACCCTCAACAAGAAAGAATTGTGTAGAGAGAATAATTGATGAAAGAATTTTTACTAAAGTATTTAGCATATTTTTTTCTACCAAATTAACTACCTGGGTGTGGATTATCTCCACTTAATCTACCGGGGTTCTGTTTGTATCCTACCGTTAAGACTTTACTCCAATCTTGGTCAATATATTCAACTGGATTAACATGTGTACTTTGAAGTCGCTCTGTTCTAAGTTCAAAATGTAGATGATATGCAAGGGGCTGACAATTCCAAAAACCAGAATTACCAGTCCTAGCAATAACTTGATTCTTTTTGACGTTTTCACCTACATTAACAAAACTTTCGTCAAGATGAAAATATACTGTATGCATCCCATTATCTTGCTTAACTGTAAGATAGTTGCCACCAGACAGACATTTTCCATAGTAGCTGTCCCAACCTTTTCCAACAACAAGGCCACTGCCAATGGCTAAGGTTTCTTTCTTTGCAACAGAAAAATCAATACCCGTATGTGGTTTCTGATACTGAGTGTATCCATGCCACTGGGATACTCCCACAGCTGATTGAAAGGGAAAAGAAAAAGGCTTTGATGAATCATTTTTATCTTGCTCAAGTATTGGAACATCATATGTTTTTTTGAAATTTTCAAATACATTGTATTCTTGGATTCTAAAGAAGGAAGAGTAATCTAGTTGAACTTTCTTTACTTCATTTACTTTTGAAATTTGAGAAAGAAGTGTAAAGTCATTTACATTAAGATAGTAAGCAAGAGGGGAGTATGCTTTGTCATCAAGAAGGATATTCATATGAATATATGGATGAATGTTGAGATATTTTGTTTCTAGATATTTCTCTTCGCATCCAAACCATGTCTTGGGTTTGAATATATTTCTCTCACAAACATACACATCAACAACGATTTCCATATCTCTGAAGATATTACCCTTAACAAGAATATCCCGAACTGTCTCCTTCTGGACAATTTCTGAAGAGAGGTTCTCTAGGTCGGGGATTGTACATTCAATCTTTGTTGCTTGATTGTACCTTTGTAGATATTTGTATCTACACTTTGTACTCTTTCTCCCAACACCTTTAACGTCTTGTTGTTGAGGAAAATTCCAATCATACATATCTGGCTCATTTACAACTTCTATAGAAGGAATTTTTACCTTTTTTGCTTCTACTTCTTTTGGTTTTACAACAATTGGTTTCTCCTCCTCAATTCCCTCGACTATCTCCTTTGGAATCTCAATTGTGACAGGTTCTTCAATTTCTTTCTCTTTGTAAAACCGTTTGTACCAATATTCGGGTATATCCATCCCTATACCTAAAACAAGGATTTCAGAAACATACGTATGCTCTGACCTTTGCTCTGTCCAGTAAAACTCCTTGTCAAAAAGATATACTTGTAATGCTACGACACCCTTTTCAATGAGACGGATAGTTGCTCCGTAATCTTGAGTTAAGGTGAATGTAGAACCCATGTGGAACTGTCCTTCCAGGTAATATATGTAAACGTAATATACATATTCTTTTTGTGTATCTTTGTTTTTCCATTGAATATCTATATCCTCCTCAAAAGAGAAAACATCTCCATACTTTGGAGAGAGAATTTCAAAATCAGAAAATTTCCCTGCATCTTCTTCGTTTATCCCAGGATATACTTCTTCCTCGCCTTTGGTTTGAAATATCGGAAAAGAGAGCAGTGCTAAACTCACGAAAGAGAGAAGGAGTGTAAATGTGAAAAACCTTTTCATTTGTAAAATATATTTCAGGTATATTAATTCAAAATTAATTCGGAAAAGACTCATATGGGTGGTATAATATGAATCGTATGTTCAACTTTTTAACAAAAATATTTGACTCAAATGAGAAGCAGTTGGCTAAATTACAGCCAATCATTGAGGAGATTAATAGTAGGGAGAAGGCAATGTCAAAACTCTCAGACGAGCAGTTGAAGGCAAGAACAGAGCATTTGAGAAAAGAAATTGGCGTAAATTTGGAAACCTCAAGAACTGATTTTACAACACTTAAGGATGAGGAATTAAGTAAGGACCTCGATTTAGAGAAAGAGAAGCTTTACAGTATTCTTCCCGAAGCTTTTGCAACTGTTAGGGAAGCTTCAAAAAGGGTTGCTAATCACAGACATTTTGATGTTCAGCTTATGGCTGGATATGTTTTGTTTGACAACAAAGTCGCAGAACTATTTACTGGTGAAGGAAAAACCTTGGCTGCAAATCTTCCATTGTATCTGTATGCGTTAACTGGTAGAGGTGCTCACCTTGTAACAGTTAACGACTATCTTGCAAGAAGGGATGCCGAATGGACGGGCCATATTCTCAATGCTTTGGGCATGAGTGTTGGAGCTATTAACTCTGGGAAGCAGTACAGATTTGTAGATGATAAGGAAGCGATAAAGATAAAGGGGGATGAGGCTAAGAAATTGATTAAGGAAAGAGATTTGAAATTTAAAGAAGCAGGAAGGTTGAAGTATGACCATATGAGTGGGGTAAATCTTGTCGAGTGTAGTAAACAGGAAGCATATGCATGTGATGTTGTGTATGGAACAAACAGTGAATTTGGTTTTGATTATCTTCGTGACAACATGGCTAGAAGTCTGGAAGAAAGAGTTCAGGGCCCAAGGTATTTTGTAATCGTTGATGAGGCTGACTCAATTTTAATCGATGAGGCTAGAACACCACTGATTATTTCAACAAGTGCAGATACGGCAAACGATTTGTACAAGCAGTTTGCATCCTTAGTTAAATCACTCCAAAAGGAGAAACATTACACTGTAGATGAGAAAGCTCATGCTGTTTCTTTAAATCAAGAGGGAATGGATGCTGTAGAAAAAATGCTTAAGGTTGAGAATGTATACGAGAATGCACAGTTAGCATACCATTTAGACAATGCTCTTAAAGCTAAGGAGCTTTACCATCTTGATGATGAATATATGATTAGAAATGGGGAGATTCTTATAGTTGACGAGTTTACTGGAAGGGCAATGGAGGGTAGAAGGTACAGTGAAGGACTTCATCAAGCAATCGAGGCAAAGGAGGGTGTAGAAGTCAAAAAGGAATCCAAGACTATGGCTACAATTACATTGCAGAACTTCTTTAGGCTTTACAAATTTCTCTCTGGAATGACAGGGACGGCTGTTACAGAAGCTGAGGAATTCTCTTCAATATACAAATTAGACACAATCGTTGTCCCTACAAACAAACCTGTTGTAAGAAAGGATTACAACGATGTTGTCTATCGAACTCAGGAAGGGAAATTCAAAGCAATTGTAAGGGAAATAGTTGAGAGGCATTCCAAGGGACAACCGGTACTAGTAGGAACTACATCTGTGGAGAAATCGGAAGTTCTTTCTGAGATGTTAAGAAAAGAAGGAGTTAAGCACAATGTTTTAAATGCAAAACAGCATGAATTAGAAGCAAAAGTAGTTGCGGAGGCAGGTCAGTTGGGTGCAGTAACGATAGCAACAAATATGGCGGGTAGAGGAACTGACATTGCTCTTGGTGATGGAGTAAAAGAGGTCGGAGGGTTGTATGTCATTGGTTCTGAGAGGCACGAATCAAGGAGAATTGATAACCAGTTAAGAGGGCGTTCTGGAAGGCAGGGAGACCCAGGGGAATCAAAATTCTTTGTATCCTTTGAGGATGATTTAATGAGGATATTTGGAGGAGACAAAATGAAGTTAATCATGGGACAGGTTGGATTGGATGATGACATGGAGATATCCGTAGGAGTAATTGGGAAGTCAATTGAGAATGCACAAAAGAAAGTAGAGTCAACAAATTATGATATCCGAAAAAGACTTGTTGAGTATGATGATGTGCTAAATCAGCAGAGGGAAATCATATATACATTGAGAAGGAAAATACTTGAAATTGATTTGAAAAATGAAAAAAAACTAACAGAGAAAGATTTGCAAAGCGATTTCAAATCTCTTAAAGAGGTAGATATTGAGATGGTACAGGACTCTTTAGATGGGTTTGCTCTTAACAGGCAAGGGAGTTGGGGAATCGAGGGTTTGGATCAGCTAAAATACCCTCTCTCGCCCTTAGATAAGTGGATATTAAAAAAGACATGGGAATTTTTAGATTACCTTGTTGCATCTTCATTGGAAGATGATATGAAGATTGATAATATCGAAGAGAGAAGCATATATACCAACGTTATCAACTTAGTGACTGAGAACCTAATAGACATTGCTGCAGTGCAATTAGGTTACAAGAGTAGGGAAGATTTCTTTAAAAAGCTTTATTCTCTTCCAAGAATTGAGAGCATTACCGAGCTTAAGAGAGCAATTCTTTATGCATTTATTATCCATGTATATTCTATTGGCATAGAGGCCATGAGTGCACTGTCCAGATATTTAATACTTCAATCGTTTGATAAATTCTGGATGGAACATCTTGATACTATGACAGATTTGCGAGAAGGAATTTCTTTAAGAAATCTTGCACAGAAAGACCCTCTAGTAGAATACAAAAATGAAGGTTTTGAGATGTTTGATGAGATGCTAAGAAAGATTGATGAGTTCGTAGTAACAAGGTTTTTCAAAGTTAGGTTAGTTTCAAATGAACCCACCAAAACTCCTCAAGTTGCCTCACATGAAGACAATAGACCCGGGAAAGTAGGAAAGCAAAAAACTATAAAGAAGGGTAAAAAAGTTGGAAGGAATGATCCTTGTCCTTGTGGTAGTGGGAAAAAATATAAAAAATGTTGCTATCCCAAATACGGGTAAAAACCGTATGCTATGGGTTCCTTGACACACTATAACCCCTATACTATGCTAGATATACAGTATGGGAACTACAAAAAAAGCAAAAAATGAGGAGTTGATTCCAACAAGGCGAAGTGTTCATGTAATATATCTTTCTTGCCCTCACTGTAGTTTTGAGACGGATGATATAAAGTTATGCCCACAGTGTAATGAACCAATGAAGGTGATCGATGTCGTTGAGAAATTTGGTGATGATGCGGAGAGGTTTTTAGAGAGAATTAACAAAAGGAGAGAGAAGGGTGGTGAAATTGAAAGTATCTCAGGGACAGAGACAGACGAAGGTGTTGTTAAAATTGATAAAGAAGAGCCTAACATTATCCTTATGGGTGTAGATGAGTCATTAGATGATGGAATAGATCCGATTACTGAAGCTGATGATTCGACGCTTGATGTAATATTCCCAGATGATGATGAAGAGGCAGTTGACCATCAGCCAGTAGTAGCTGACGATGATTTAGCAAAAGCTCTAGACCAGTTGGATTCTGAAGAAGAGGAGAATGTTAGTGCAGAGGATTTTGGCTTTGACGATGGTGAGATACCCGAACTATAATATAGAATGTTAAATTTCAAAAAAGAGCTTGAGAAAATTTCTCTTGATGACAGTAATTCTGTTGTAATAGGATCTGGTATATTAAATGCATTAGGTATTAGAGAGAGTCGGGATATTGATGTGGTAGTAGAAAGTGAGAAATTCTCTCAATTACTTGAAGAGGAAACCCTTTCAGGTTTTGTCAATGAAACAGGATCTTTTCTCTTGACAAATGGAGTTGTTGAAATAAGTGACGGTTGGCATATTGAGAAGTTAGGTATTGACCTTAGCTTTGAGAAACTTAAACCACAATCAACAGTAATTGACGGAGTTAGATACGCAAATATCGAATTAGTGCTTGAGATTAAACGGTTATGGGCGAGGGAGAAAGATATTAAAGATGTTAGTTTGATAGAGAATTTCTTAGAAAAGAATAGATAGGGTATAATGTCCTATGTATAGCCTTCATAAATTATTTCCTAAAGTTGCCATAGTAGCCGACCAAATGACATCATTTGGAGGAGCAGATAGAGAAATGATATCAATACTTAAGGTATTCCCAAACGCGCATATCTTCACAGTACTTTTTTACAAAGAGAAATACCCTATGATTTCGAACAAGGTATATACAAGCTTTGTTCAGAAATATACAAAAATATTTGGTAAAAAATTTAGTAGACATTTAAAAATATTTAATCCACTAGCCTACGAGAGTTTTTCATTTGAGGGATATGATTTGGTAATCTCAATTTCTGCTGGTCCAGCTAAGGCAGTAATAACAGGCATTAATCAACCTCATCTAGCTATGGTAATGACACCTCCAAGGAGTCTTTGGGATAATGAACTAAATGCCAGAGCATCAAAATTTCACAAGATTTACAGGTGGCTTTCAAATATCTTAAATACCTATCTTCGGGTTTGGGACATTTCAATCTCTAAAAGAGTAGACTACTGGAGTTCAAATTCAGAATTTGTAGCAAGAAAGATAAGAAAAACATATGGAGTAATCCCAAAAGTTCTCTATCCGGGCATAGAGGAGAGATATTTTGAGCCTGTAACTTCAAACGATATAGAAAAGGTAAAAGAAAAATACTCTGTTTCAGAGGATTTTGTTCTAGTTGTTTCAAGGCTTTACGACTACAAAAGAGTTGATTGGGCAATTAGGGCTGCACAGAGAAGTGGTAAAAACTTGGTAATTGTTGGAGAGGGTCCTGATTTAAAATTTCTTAAGAAAATTGCAAAGGGAGATTCCAGAATACAGTTTCTTGGCTTTCTTTCAGATGATGAGGTTAAGGCCCTATATACAGCAGCGAAAGTTCTTCTTTTTTGTGGAGTTGAAGATTTTGGATTAGTTCCTCTTGAAGCAATGGCTGCAGGGACTTTAGTATTTGCCTATAAATATGGTGGGGTTCTTGAAACAGTCAGTCAGGGTAAAAGTGGAGAGTTTTTTGAGAATGAAGAGCAATTAGTAGAATTACTTAAGAAATTAGATGAAAGAAGGTATAATAAAAAGGAAATTGTAAATCAGGCAAGAAAATTTTCAGAAGAGAAATTCCTAAATAATTTTACAGAATACATTAAACAAATTCATGAAGAAGAATCATCCCAATTGGCTCAATGAGATAAAAGTTGCAGTAGTATATGAGCCTCTTTACAAAATGGGGGGAGGAGAATTACATATGAGATATATTTTAGAAGCCTTCCCTAACTCAGAACTCTTTACGGCCTACTATGATGAAGATTTAGTAAAGAAGAATTTCAAAAATACAAAGATTAATGCTTCCTTTCTTCAAAAGCTTCCTTGGAGAGACAAATTTAGATATATATATCTTCTTTTTCTCCCAATGGCATACAAATCATTTCGATTTAAGGATTTTGATGTAATTATTTCTCTTTCCTCACATTTTGCAAAATTTGCTAATCAAAAAGGAGTTAAACATATAGATATTTGTATGACCCCACCTAAATTTCTTTGGCAAAAAGATGATAGAACTTTAAAAAAGAAATCTCAGCTAAGTGGTATAAACAAATTCCTTTTTGGAATCTATTCTTTTTTCATGAATACTGCACTTGAAGATATTTGGAGAAAATGGGATAGAGAGGCTGCTCAAAAGTGTGAGAGAATTGCAGCGATATCAAATGTAGTTAAAAAAAGAGTTCAAGAGTATTACGGTGTTGATGCAGATGTAATATATCCTCCAGTTGAGGTAAGTAAAATTGCGAAATATCCAAAAGTTAATAGGAAAGAAAACTGGTTTCTTTACTTAGGTAGAGTGGAGAGGTACAAAGGGGTTCATCTAGCTATTAAAGCCTGTGACAAGTTAGATCTTCCTCTTAAGATTGCAGGAACAGGGGATGATTTAGAAGCAATGAAGCAGTTAGTTGATACATTAGCTGCAAAGGGTATAGTCAAATTCTTGGGATATGTTTCTGAGGATGAGAAATATGAGCTCCTAAGTAGAGCTAGAGCATTGATATTCCCTGTAAGGGGAGAGGATTTTGGTATTGTACCAGTAGAAGCGAATGCTTTTGGCACTCCTGTCATTGCATACAAAGATGGGGGCCCAATGGAAACAGTCTCATTGGAAAATCCATCAACAGGTGTATTCTTTGAGAAATATTCAGTTGATTCTCTTGTAAGTGTCTTAAAGAAATTTAAGCCAGAAAAATATACACAAGACAACTGTATTAAACAGTCTCAGAATTTTGCGTCTGAGATATTCATCTACAAGCTTCAAAACTATGTCAAAGACACACTACAAATTCATTAAGAGATTTTTTGATATATTTTTTTCAATACTTCTCTTAATTCTTCTTTCACCTTTACTTTTGTTTACCTCATTTTTGATTTGGGTTAATGATGGAGGGAGTATATTTGTAAAAGAACCTTTAAGAAAAGGTAAGGAGGGTTGTAATTTTAAGATGTATAAGTTTAGGACAATGATTCCAGATGCACATTCGCAATTGCTTAATAATCCTAAATACAAAGAATTGAAAACAAAATGGGTGAAGAATGGGAACAAAATGAACAGTCAAGAAGACAGTAGAATCACGGGGATAGGTAGAATCTTGAGGAAATGTGATATAGATGAATTGCCCCAATTGATAAACGTTCTTTTAGGAGAGATGTCTTTAGTTGGTCCACGGCCAACATATGACTACGAGATTATCCAGCATTTGAAAAAACATCCCAAGGATAAAAGTCTTTTAAAACAGATATATACTATTAGACCAGGTATAACTGGGATATGGCAAGTTTCTGGAAGAAACAATATTGTACTCCATGATAGATTTAAAATGGATGCTAAGTATGTTAAAGAAATGAATTTTTTAATTGATCTAAAGATACTTCTCAAAACACCATTTGTAGTAATCACAAGGAAAGGCGCATATGAGTAGAGATATTGTTACTGTAATAAAGTCTGTTAATTACTCAGAGGCTGATAAGATCCTTACAGTTTTTGGAAGAGAGAGAGGAAAATTTACACTGTTTGCTAAGGGTATTAGAAAAATAAATAGTAAAAACAGGGGGAATATGCAAACTTTGTGTACTAGCAGTATCTCTTTTTTTGAAGGGAAAGGAATGCCGTTGCTTACGGAATCACAGCTTGAGAGTACTCTTGATATTGAGCATCTTCATGTTCAGAATGTGCGCAGGATTCTTTTTTTGTTAAACAAATTTCTTCAAGAAGGAGAGCAGTATCCACCGCTTTTTGACAGTCTGCAAAGAGCGCTAAAAAAGGGTCTTGATTTAGTATCAACTAATAAACTTAGAATAATTTTTTTGAAAGAGATGGGGTTTTTAGAGGATTTTACCAAATGTAAATATTGTCGAAGTAAAGACGATATTGTATATTTAGATACAAAAAATTTTGCTCTAGTCTGTGAAAATTGTTACAGTATAGGTAGAGACAAGAAACTGGGAGAGAATCCCTACGAGTCCAAAGTATTAACTAATGCTTTGGATGAATATATTAAGAGAATAGTAGAAGAAATTTAATGAATAAAAGAACTGCCATTAAAGTACTGTTTTTTGTAATTGCTTCTTTTTTTGTCTTGAATAAAGTTTCTTTGGCCCAAAATATTGAAACCTCTGTTACTGTTGGTACTGATACATTCTCACAATTGGGCTTAAGTCCTCAGAATGTAGAGATTGCAGAGAAGTCAGAGGTGTTAATAACCGCTTACAATGGAGATGGTACTCCTAAGGTTAATAGAACAATTCAAATATATGTTGATGGTGATTCTTCAAGTGTTTTCATAGTGCAACCTCCTCCGACCGATACAAATGGAAAAACAAGTGGGGAGATTAGTGCCTCGGTAGCTGGTACTTATCGTGTTTGTGGTAGAGATATAACTGGTGGTATTTCTGTTGATATTCAACAATGCGAGATGTTGTATGTAACTCCTGTCGCAGTTCCAACAATGGTTTCTGAGCCCCAGTATACCGTTGGCACTTCAAATACTGTGTCATGGGGAATATCTGGAACAAACTCGTATGAATACTATGTTGAAGTAAGCACTGGTCCAGATTTTTCTAGTATCGTTGGGAGTAGTGGGTGGATTTCTACTTTGAGTACAACTTTTAGTGATCTTTCAAGTGGTCAAATTTACTACTACCGAGTAAAAGCAAGGAACCAATCAGGGGGAGAGAGTGGCTGGTCAAACTATGTATATTCTGTGCAAGAAGCAAGTGCACCTGAGATTACTCTTTTGAGTGTAGTTAAGCCCTCAAATGTTACGACTGAAAACTTTAACCCCACCCTTCCAGTTACAATTACTTACAGAATTGAGGATAACATGAGTGTCGCTTCAAGAGAGATTTGGGTGATTTTACCTTCTGGAGAGAAAGTATCAGTTCCTTTCACAACAGTATTGAATGGCAATGTTTGGACTGTAAATATTTTGTTAGGTGATTTGCCTAAGGATTCACAAGGGAATCTTTTTACGGCTTACAGTTTCTATATTGAAGCGACTGACAATATGGGTAATATGAGTTGGGATAATAGCGCAAGTGTAAATTTCCCAATTCCATATGTTCCTCCTGTTATTCCTCCGGAGCAACCCCCTGTAGCCCAGAAACCATCAAATCCCGGTGTGCCTGTAAAATTATCAGAAGATGATGATAATACCCCAACTTGGACATGGGTTCCTTCATATGGGAAAGATGGGACATTGATAACGAAGTATATTGTAGAATGGTGCTTGGATTTAAATTTTAAGGGTTGTGAATCGCAATCTATTGAGATTGATTCTAATTCCTTTACTCATTCGACCCCCCTTGGGTTAGGAGAGTGGTTCTTAAGAGTAAGGGCTGTTGGAGATGGTGATTTAGTAAGTGATTGGGTTGTGGTAAATTTCTCTGTTTTAGAAAAAAAGGATGATGATAAAGATGATGGGGAACCTACTACGCCTCCAAGCGAGGAACCTGAGAAACCAACAAATTGGTTTGTTACAAAAGTTACAGAGCCGGTGAAGCAGTCTGTAGAAAAAGTACTGGAAAATACTGTCGGTAAATTAGATCAGAAGACTGCACAGGTATTTACAGTAAGTACTGTTGTTACAAATGTGGCTGTTGGTATGGGTTTAATTATCAATATGCTTGGAACTATTCCTTATCTTCTAGTGCAAACATCCTTGGCGTTCTTGAGTTTAATAGGATTTAGGGTAAAAGGTAATCTCTCTGGATATGTATATGATTCAGTTACAAAAGATCCAATTAAGCAGGCCATTATAAGGATCTTTAATGAGAAAAATGTATTGGTTTGGACGGATGTATCTGACTACAAAGGAAGATTTAGAAGTCCTGATTTGGAAAGTGGGAAATACTACATTAAAGTAACTGGGAGGGATTACAAATACCCGTCATCTATCGTAGTAGGAGAGACAGACTTTCCTTTGGAGAATATATATAGGGGAGGAATCTTTGAAGTCAAGGATGGTAATATACCTAAATTTTCAATCCCTCTTGACCAATCAGAGTTAAGTACCGTAAAAATCCTAAGTGAGAGATTCTTTTCTAGAAGTAAATGGTTTTGGAAACCACTACATTTTGGAGTTTTTGTATTAGGTTTAGCTTTTAGTGCATATGCTGTTAAGGTGAACCCAGTTTGGTGGAACTACCTAATTTTGTTTATGTATATTCCCTCTTTAGTTTTGTTGCTTTTCTCATTGTTTGGAAAGAAAGAGAAGTATGGATATGTTAAGGGAGAAGAGAAGAACTTGCTTGCGGGCGTTACTGTGCATCTTCTTGATAGTGAATTTGAGAAGGTAGTTTCAACAAGAGTTACTGATGATAGAGGGAGATACAGGTTCTTGGTAGATAGGGGGATTTATACCATTGAGGTTGCAGATAAGAGATATGTTTTGCAGAAGCCAGACGAATACAGGAGTATAAAGATAAAGAAAGAGACTTCATTTGTACTTTGTCCAAATCTTATTGTGAAGAGAAGAGTGTAGATTAAGTATTGAAAAATCTGCGTTATATTACTATAATCTTGATTGTTTTATGGGTGTATAGCTCAATTGGTAGAGCAAACGACTCTTAATCGTTTGGTTCGGGGTTCGAGTCCCCGTACACCCACCATTCCCCAATTATTGGTATAATTAATAGTAGGTTGGTTAAGAGTTGGAGAAGCTCTTCTAGTTATTGAAAAATAACTTGCGATGTTGAGTCATCTAAAGGTTTATTCCTGATAGCGGTGCAAGTCCGACAACCTACATTTCTCCTCTCTACCTTATGTATGTTAAATCCCTTTAAACATATACAAATCATCTCTCTTGTATCCTAATTTCTTGTAATACTCTCTTGTCCCAATTGCCGAAATCACAGATATTTTTTTAAATCCTTTCTTCTTTGAAATATTCTCTGCTAATGAAACTAATTCTTTCCCTAACCCCATATGTTGAGCCTCTCCCTCCTTACTATCTTTGTCTATTCCCACAACCTTTCCATACACATGTACCTCTCTAATAATGGAACTGTTTTTCAATTCCTCAAGAGGATGTTTTTTTGAAATGTTCTTTTTTGGTAAAGACAATCTCAAAAAACCACAAATCTTGTCTTCTGATTTAATATTGTAAGAAAGAAAAACCTCTCTACCTGTAGAAGTACTGTATTCAATCTTTTCTAAAACAATATCCTCTCTTCTCACATCCTCCCCCTTAATTTCTCTACTTCGAATATCTTCAGGTTCAATACCTTTTTTTCTCAAATACTCTTCTACAATTTGCCTAAGATTTGTTCTCTTGTTACCAGCAACAATCTCTTGAGAAGGGATATCCCTAATCACTCGTGACAATCTACAATATCTTGGAGTAGAAGCAATGCACTCACCTACAACCTTAACTAAAGTATCCTCAGTATATGGTTTGTATTTACCCTTTTTGTACAAATCATATAGATCAGTATTTGGTATCACTGAAGTAGGGTAAATCTTCATCTCATCAGGATGATATGGAGTTGTAAACAATTCTTTGTATCCTCGAATATCTTCCTTTTCAGTAGAAAGATACAAATTAGGCATCCAATGACCATGTATTTTGAATCCGAAAAGTCTTAACAATTCAAAGGCTCTTTTTGTATCTTTAATATCTCTTCCTGTTTGATTCTCTCTCAGTACTCTCTCGGAGAGAGATTGAATTCCGATTTGTATCTTTGTAGCTCCAAGTCTTCTTAAATATATTAATTCACCATTTGAAAGAAAATCTGGTCTAGTTTCCAAAACCAATCCAACATTTCTACAATATGCCTTCTCGTTTTTGATTTGTTCCTTTTCTAATTCCTCAAAGGATGAAATCTCAAAACCAGAATCCCTTGGCTCAATATATTCCTTAGAACTTTTTTTCATATCATTCAATGCTCTAAACATCTCTTTTACAAACCATATTTTGTATTCTCCAGAGTATGCGGAGAATGTCCCTCCAAGAACAATCAATTCAATTTTTTCAATATTGTGTCCTACATTTTTGAGTGCGATTAATCTGTTAAACACCTGAGCATATGGATCGAATTTCATCTTCAATGCTCTTTGACTCCCTGGTTCCGAAGCTATGTAGCTCTTAGGCATACTTCTGTCATTCGGACAAAAGATACAATTTCCTGGACAGTAGTAAGGCATCATCATTACTGTTACAACGGATACGCCAGAATTTGTTCTAGTAGGTTTCAATCGAATCCTTTTCTCAATTAAGGATATATTCTTTTTTGAAAAATCTTTCTTTACATTTTCAAACATTTTTACAAGTTCATCATTCCTGTAAAGTTGACCATCATTTTTTTTGAATTTCCTAAGTATTTTGTTCAAGGAATTCTGATTCCACTTTTCTTCAGAAGCAATATTCTCAAAAAGTTCTTTAAATTTTTCTTTTTCTGTAATTTCTTTCATATATTTGATATCCTTGTATTATCTAACATTTAAGCAATACTTACCACATGAGCAAACCAAAATTAGCACAAGAGAGAACATTAGTTTTGATTAAACCTGACGTACTTCAAAGACAGATAGTGGGGGAGATTATTTCAAGATTTGAAAGAAAAGGTGTAAAGATTACTGCGATAAAGATGGTTAATGCGACAAAAGAGCAGGTGGGAGAGCATTACGAAGGAAAGGAAGCATATTTAATTGAAACTGGAGAGAAAGCAAAAAAGGGTGCAATAGCAAGAGGTGAGGATGTGTCTGATTGGAATTCACTTGAGAAAGGGAAACAGATTAGGCAGAGAAATATTAACTACCTTACATGTGGTCCCATTATTGCAATTGTGTTTGAGGGTTTCGGAGTTATTTCTCAAGTTCGAAAGATTCTTGGAAGCACCAGTCCTGCAGAGGGTGATATTGGCACTATTAGAAATGATTACTCCTTAGATACATATGCACTGGCTGATTTCATTGATAGGTCAACTATGACAATGTTGCATGCTTCAGATTCAGTAGAGAATGCAGAGAGGGAGATAAAGATATGGTTTAAGGAGAGTGAAATTTGTAATGATTACGAAACGGGTGTAGAGAAAATTTTCTATGACAGTGAATGGAGTCACAAGAGAAATTAGAGCTTTAAGATTGCATCTATTTCTTCCTGTTTAGCTTTGCTTACCTTAGGTCTACTATCCAAGAAATTTTTTAATTCTTTAAAATCTTTTTTTAGTACATCTCTCAAGTTAGGATTGTAGAGTGCAGCTGCTGGGTGATACATTGCAAAGACAGGTATGCCAGTAGGATGTTCAAATGATTGACCGTGCGAGGCAGTAATTCCTGCATCTGGTACAAATCTTCCTAATGCATGTCTTCCTAATGTAACAATGACTCTTGGTTTTACAAAAAGTAATTCGGCATTTAACCAAACTCTACAAGCATCTTTCTCATCTTCCTGTGGTTCTCTATTTTTTGGTGGCCTGTACTTTACAACATTGCTTACATACACTTCCTCACGAGAGAATCCAATACTCTTGAGAAGCTCGTCTAGGAATTTACCAGCAGAACCAACAAAGGGTCTTCCTTGTAAATCTTCATTTTTTCCTGGAGCTTCTCCTATGAGAAGAATTCCTGAGGAGGGTGGGGTAATTTCATATACTGGTTGAGTAGCTAATTCTTTTAATCCACAAGTGTTGTGAACAGCATAGTATTCGTGTAGCTCTTTTAGTGTTTTGAAATCTGTCTTCATTGATTTATTATATCATTTTTGTAATTTAAGAAGTTGAGGGACCTATAGTAGGTATGGTATAATATAAATGGAGGTGTAGAATGAAAATTCTCACAAAAAATATTTTCTGATTGCACATTAATAATATTGGAGGTGATTCTAATGAAAAAGAGTATGACGATATTTCTCATATTAAGCCTAATTCTTACTGCATGTTCTCAGGTTTTAGGAGAACAAAATGTTGAAGAAATTCCTTTGGTTCAATTAAAGGAAATTAATGAAAATCCACAAGAATATCTAAACAAAAGAGTTTGGATAGAAGGGGAGATAGAAGGGGCTATTGAGAGACATGAAGTCCCAGGGTCTAATCAGGGTACAGTCTATTGGTTAGTTTTTCAACAACCAGCATATATCTTTTTAAATCGTCCACCGAGCTGTACATCAAAATTTACATTTTCTGATGCCAATTACTCTATTAAAGTTATTGAAGAAAGTTCGACTTGTAAAATTAGTGATCCCCCTCCTCCGGGTAAAATAACTATATTGGGTATGGTTAGGGAGAATTTACATGGTGATTTTTTTATCCGATTTATAGATTTTAGGTAGCAGTAAATATTTACCCGAAAGAATTCGTTAATACTTGTACAATAATTTGTATAAATATTTTCAAATTTGAGTAGGGTTTTTTCTTTACTTAGCGACCCAAAATGTAACCTGTCCAATTTTTGTATTAGGATATATCTTAACAGGTAGTACAACATGTAGTGTTAAAGTTGGTTTTTGTATTGAACCTAAGTCTATTAAATCTGCAGTAATATTTACAAATATTCCAAGTCTCCCTGTAGAAGATCTTCCCTTAATTATTGGAACAAAATATTTACTACCTATTGTTTCAACAGTTTTACCAATATATATCTTCTTAGGACTTAAGGTTAATCCTTGAGTAGGTATTACTAATTCAACTAATTCGTTTTCTTTTGTAGGATCTAAAACATCATCTTTGTAGGTATACAAAACATTGTCAATATGGAAATCATATGAGTTAGTCTCAATATCCTCTTCACTAAATGGATCAATGATGATCCTTCCTTTTTCTACTTCTTTTTTTATTTGACTTCCTGTAAGAATCATTTTGCTTTTTGATTAAATAGTTGACTTGGGAAGGGTTCATTTTTAGTAGCATAGAATTCAACATCACCAATATTCTTTTCCCCTTTCGTGTCCCAGAATGTCACCTGTCCTATCTCCATATTAGGATATATTCTTAAATTTTGCACGACAGTAATCTCCAGTGTCCATCTATGCTCTTTCCCCAATTGACCTAGATCTGCTGTAATCTGAAGAAACATTCCTAATTTTGCAATTCTGTTTCTTCCAATTAATGAGGTTACATATTCTTTGCTTCCAATTGTTTCAACTGTTGTTCCTAGGTAAAGTCTTTTGGGTTCTAAAACATATCCTTTCTGTGGTATTTTAATTTTCCTTGTTTTAGGTTTCCTCTTCTTGTCTCCTACATCCAATACCTCAACTAAGGTATCACCTAAATGGTAAACATAGCTATTTGGTTTTATGCATTCCTCATCAAATGGTTTAATCACAATATTTCCATTCTTTACCTGTTTCTTAATTTCCTTCCCAGTAAGTATCATATTTCATTATATATATTCCTCCATATCGTGTAAAATATGCATATGAACAAAGAGATTGTTTGGGGTACTTCTTTCTCCCCAGAATATTCGCAATATTTGGGAGACAGAAATCCCCTAGAGACTTTGAAGATAGTTAGAGAGAAATTGAATATACAAGACTTTAGACTTGGTCTTCGATGGAATACAGTTGAACAGAATGGGAAAGTAAGTTTAGGGTATTACGAGAAATATATTGATTATCTTCTGAAAAGTAATTGTAATGTATGTCTAAATGTAGGTCCGATAAAGGTGATGAGGTGGCCAGAAGAACATATCCCTTCATATATTGAAGTGAAGAGAGGAGCTATTGTCAAAAAAGATTCTGAATTAGCAAAGTATGCAATTGAATATTTTAATAAGCTTCTTGAATTAATTGATAGAAAATATGGTCAACAAATTAACTCTACCAGTAAAATTTCTTTTCAGATAGAGAATGAATGTTTCAACAGATTTGGTCACAAAAGATTACTGATGTCAGATGAATACTTGTTAGAAATCGCTACTATCCTTCATGAATATTTTCCAAAGAACAAGTTAATGATGGATAGTTCTGCAAGAAAGGATTTAAGAAAGTTAATGCATCTTTTTGACCTTTTCGTAGAGAATAAATTGTATGAATGGGAACAGCTTACCCTTGGTATTAATTACTACTCAATGATTCCAGAAATAAGTCCGTTCTTAAAAAGAATTGAAGCTTTGTCTTTTTATCTCCCTTGGAGTATGCCTCTATCAAGGTTAAAGAAAATTCAGGAAAGAAACCATTTTGATTTAGAAATCTCAGAAGCTCAATTTGAACCATGGGGGAAAATGATACTCCCAGGAAACTCATTAGACGAATTAAAGTATGTTGTTAAACATGGTTTAAAGATATTCCCAGAAAGTTACACTTACAGAGTAATTAGACTATGGGGAATGGAAGAATTTGGACTCAAAATGAAAGAGAAGAAGTTAACTTCAGAGCATAAGGATATCATCAAAGAATTCTTTTGCTAAAGTGTTGATTGATTTTGATGATTTTTTCAATTAGAATTAGATTAATATATAAGCAAAAAATGAACATGGGAGAAAACAATAAGCACGATGAGAAGAAGATTACTCCAAGAAAGAGTGATTTCTCGCAGTGGTATTTAGATGTAATCAGAGTCGCTGATTT
>Ga0209202_1001056_pt1 | contig 18028 bp, 12 predicted proteins | sample AD_UKC032_MetaG_FD_184416 | JGI IMG/M metagenome (GOLD analysis project Ga0209202, IMG submission 184416) | Active sludge microbial communities of municipal wastewater-treating anaerobic digesters from USA - AD_UKC032_MetaG (SPAdes) (version 2) | ecosystem: Engineered > Bioreactor > Anaerobic >... | reverse complement strand
TTTTGAGTTAAACACTATGATACAAATGAAGCTCAAAAAGATTACCCGGCTTCGGTAACATCTTTTATGAGGCAACGTTCTCTCCACTCGCTCTTCTTTCGGTAACATTTATTAATGAGGCAACGAGTGGAGATTTTGTGACAATGAAGCCGGCAAAGTCAGCCCCAAAAGGCGACGGGCATATTTATAAGACGAGAAGAATCTGAAGATCGCATACATTCGTGAAGGTGGGACCCGTCTTGAAAAGATCCCCCGTATTAGTGAAGAAATGATAGGCGTCGTTTTGTTTAAGATGCGCTTCGGCCTGAGCCGGGATTGTTTTCATTTTCTCCATGAGCGACGGCGTCACAAAAGCGCCTGCCGCATCCGTGGGCCCGTCACTGCCGTCGGTGCCGGCAGATAAAAAGAAGATATTGGAAGCGTTTGGTTTTATCCGGTGTAGTTCAACGGCGAACGCCAGCACCAGCTCCTGATTTCTGCCGCCCTTCCCTTTGCCCCTAATCGTCACCGTTGTTTCCCCTCCGGCGATAAGCGCCGCCGGTTTGGCCATATCGGATTTGTCCGAATCAATATCTTTGGCAAGCCGTGCGAAACATGCCCCTGCCTCCGCTGCCTCCCCGGCCAGCGTCGTGCTGAGAATGCGCGCATGATATCCCAGCCGTTCTGCGGTTTTCCGCGCCGCGCTGCAGGCAAGCGTGTTGTTCCCCAGAATGATATTATCGGTGCTGCGAAATACGGGATCGCCCACTTTCGGAGTCTCCGGAACCTTCCCCTGCGCTCCCCGGGCAAGATGATCTCTGACTGCTTGCGGCAATTTATATTCCAGATTGTATTTCCGGACGATCGAGAGCGCATCCTGAAAGGTGGTGGGGTCGGGCGCGGTAATGCCAGACGCGATGGTGTCGATTCTGTCGCCCATCACATCCGATAAAATCAGGTTGATCAGTCTGGCGGGGCTGGTGATCCTGGCCAGGCCACCGCCTTTTACCCGGGAAAGATGCTTCCGGATGCAGTTCATCTCCTCAATATTCGCGCCGGAAGCCAGCAGGACCCTGGTTATCTGCCGCTTATTTTCAAGACTTATGCCGTCCGCCGGCAGACAGAACAATGATGATCCGCCACCGGAAATGAGGTTGATAATAAGTGTGTTTTCATCGGCCGCCGCCGCCATCTGCACCAGGATGCGCGCCCCTTCAAGACTGTTTTCATCGGGGACGGGATGGCCTGCTTCCCTGACGTGAATTTTATTAAGCTTGCGTCCGTGACCGTATTTTGTGATGACGAATCCCGAAGAGATTTCGTCTTCCAAGATGTCCTCCATGGCGGATGCCATGCGGGCTGACGCCTTGCCGATGCCCAAGACGATCACCTGTCGATAGCGGGAAAGGTCTTCTGAAATCTTTTTGTCAGGGCTCTGGATCGTCAGTTGCCGGCCGTCCAGCTTTATGTAAGACCGGATAAGGCCTGCCGGATCAACCTCCCGAACCGCATCCTGGTAAATATTTTCCAAATCTTGAACAGGGTTCACGGCATTCCTTCTCCGTGCAAAGTATTCTGATAACAGTCATCCATTCGTCGCAATTACCCTCTGCCGTCATGACGGAAACACGGAACGTTGAACTTCAAACATTTTTTATTGTGAGACCCAAATTTCGAAAACGAAGTGCATTGAAATTTGTGAGACGAACAATCCCGCAATGAGCGGAGGGTACTATCTTGCCCGTGATTAGCCGTACCTTCGGATTCAAATATGTTTAAAGGGCGTCGCATAATCTTTCTTATCCATTCGGATTGATTGTTTCCAATACTGTTTTAATGAGACCCAAGCTACAGGAACAAAGTGAACCGGAGCTTACTGGTCGAATTATCCCGATAGCGAAGCGGTCGGGATAATTCCCCGCCCCTTGGGGCGTATGTTTCTTTTGACACCTCGCTTCTTGCGGCGGAGTGGTTCATTTCCGTCTTACCAGTTGCATTTTAGCATAAAAATATCATTGTGGTAAGGGAACCACATCATTCCCGCGAAGGCGGGAATCCAGTGTCTGTTTCTTTTAACATATAACATTGAACGTTGAACTTAGAACGGTTTTTTTAAAAATTTCTTGATTTCTGTCCGAAAGAGGCGTTAATAAAGCTCCGTCCCACAAAATGCGGCAAGTGTCGGATGACACTTTTGTTTCTGCATGTTTCACTAAAATAGATTTGTAATATTAGTCGGAGGTTGAAATTTAATTTCAAGACCTGGTTATAAAGAATCTTAGTTACACTCTACAAAGGAGGAAGTTAAGAGTGGCAAAAAAGTATTGCGAAATCGCAGCAGACATGTGTTGTAGGCTTCAAGAAACTCCTGTAGCTGGCAAAATATTCTCAGCATATTCTAGCCATGATCCAGACATAGTTGATCAAATACAAAAAGCATTAAAACAGCTGAATAAAGAGACAGGTTTCAACTGGGTCGCGTGGGAAAAAGATCTCGATATTGAAAATAACTTAATTTTCTGTGAAATTTGCAAAAATATATTTTTTTCAAAAGCTATTTTAGTTGAACTATCTGAATTAAATTTCAACGTCATATTTGAATATGGGCATGCATTGGGTTTGTCCAAAAGAATTTACCCAACTGTGAATCAAAAATTCAACTACGAAACTGTGGATAGATTTTTGTACCCTCTTTTAGGAATTGGGATCAGTAAGTATGAAAATAATAAATTAGCTCAAAAATTGATTAAGAAAAACTTTTGGGAAAAGAAACCGCAAGAAACCCCTTATTCATTCAATACAGCTGATATTTTATCTGATCAACTTTCCGCAGATGTTAATCGACTACTATATATAAAAAACGTCGATTCGCCTGATATTACAGAAGCTATAGAACAAGAGATTCTGAAAGCTAGGCTTGATTTTATAGTTGATGACGGACAGGAAGAATCAAATAATATCGTCTGGTATTCAAAACAAATAAAGCAATCTTTCGCCGCTATTATAGACATTGGCATATCTGATCAAACATCAAACCTTAAACATTTTTTGAAATGTGCCCTTATTGCCGGTTTGTGTATCAGCACAGGCAGACGATTATTAATCATGAATTCTGTTCATGCCCCTAAACCGACGGACATAATATCTATTATCAAACATTATCAAGGTAAAAAAGATGCGGGAAACTTAACGCACAAATTTCTTAAGGCACTATCTAATGATTTTTCGGTAATTAATTCGTTACGCACCACGGCATATAGCAATAAAGAATTAACATTCGATTCTATTAATCTTGGTGACCATGTTGCTGAGAACGACGGTTCATATTTGCACACTTGTTTCATAGAAACACCTGAATATCGATTACTCTCAAAAAACGGTTACAAGTTAATCGTGGGACGAAAGGGTACTGGTAAAAGTGCAGCTTTTTTTCATTTTAAAAAAACTACTATTAAAAATCCAAAAGACCTCGTTATTCATCAGCACTTTGATAAGTATAATTTAAACGATATCTATGCACTCTCAGAGCAATTCCAAGAAGAAGATTCTAAACATCGAATTGTTTCAGCTTTTTGGAAATTTATTATACTGCATATTATTGCTGAAGCTATAAAAGAAGATATTTCAACTGCAGAAAGACATTCAAGTGAACAAGTGCTGCTTGATGAAAAGTTTTTAAAGTTCTACTCATCCCAGAAAGTTTTTTCAGAAGAAAAAAGTATCACAGAAAAACTTTTTACTATCATTAAAACTATTAAAGACCAAGGAACAACATCCATAAAAAAGATACAGGAACAGTTTTACTCCTCTCAAATCCTATCTCTTCTAAAAGAGATAATAAACTATTTTCGCGAATCCGATAAAATGTTATTTTTAAATATTGATGGCTTAGATGCTAATTTAAGCCTAAATACAAATAGAAAGCTTATATCTCCTATTCTATATAATCTTCACGAAACATGTTCAACCCTATTTACTAATAAGTTTGAGAAATTCTCTATAAATCTATTCATACGAAGTGATTTATACAATACATTTGAAGAACAGATACCTGAAAAAGACAAAATAAATAAAATCCTATTCTCTTGGAGTGAAGAACAACTGATTCAACTTATCAACGTGAGGCTTCAAGCTAACTTAATAGATCACTTCTCAAAGTTATTGGATAACGACCTCGACGTGAATACACTTCTCCAAAAATTAAACAAATTCGTTTATTGTCGGCCTCGTGATTATATTTTCTTCTTCAATTCTATGATTCACAATGCCCAAAGTCAAAGACGCGAAAAGATAAATCTCAAAGTATTTGACGCTGCTATGGATTCTTATGCTATACACATTAACGATGCAATTGAAGGCGAATTTATTTCTATGCCTTTCGATTTTCGTTTTGGTCAGTTCATGAATAACTTAAAGCATGTTAACAATAGTAAAGATAGGATTCCAATAAGTACTTTGCAATCCATTTTGTCAGAGAATTTAGGACTAGATACAAAACTCCAGAGAATGTTGATGGAATTCATGCTTAGAATTGAATTTCTTTATATTCGGGAAAATAATGCACCCGTAAAATGGAATAACATCATAAGCCCAGATGCTAAGTTATCATTATTGTTGAAGGAATCGGAGAAGAGGCGTATTTATTTTCATTTTCATCCAATTATACAGAAACTGTTGAGAGATTATTATTGAGGAACCCATGAAATACCGAAAGCCGGGAAACCAAGAGCAACGCCCAATTTCTTTCCATAAGACAACAAGGATATTAGGGACAGCGCCCTATTTTAAGGAATAATTGGTGATGGGCTTCAGTTCACTGCGTTTCTGAAACTTGAGTTTCAAGGAACACCTTATTTACGACATCGATATAATTATCCCGGTGGTGTGTTTTATTTATTTTCTTTCGTATTTTGTCTCCGTTTTCAAAAAAGCCTCCCATGAAAGTCCAGATTTCTTTCATTTTATTGGTAATATGCGAGGGGCCGGACAAAACTTTCAAATATTCATCAAATAAATGATCATGGAAAGCCCTGATGATTTTGATTTTTTCAGCATAAGGCTTTTCCGTATGGAAATTAATCTTTTCCGCCAGGAAGGGGTTCCCAATCAGGCTTCTGCCGATCATCCACCGCTTAATTGATCCGAACCGTTTAGAGAGCATCTCAAATTTCTCAAAAGAATCTATGTCGCCGTTATAGACAACCGTGTGTTTCGAGAGATTAAGACACTGCGCGAAGATATCGAGGTCAACTTCGCCTCCATACATTTGCTCACCGGTTCTCGGATGGATGATCAGTTCTTCTAGTGGGAACCGGTTGAAAATGGGAATGAGTTGAAGCACCTCATCAGGATATTTTAATCCTATCCTGAGCTTGATCGATAATTTCGGTTTTATGGCAGGCATGGTTTTTTCGAGGAAAGATTCGATCCTGTCCGGATAACAAAGCATCCCCGCTCCTCTGCCCTTCTTCACAACCATACTGAACGGACAGCCGATGTTCCAGTTCACGGTGCCGTGTCCGATGTCGTATAACGCATTGGCAAGCCTGGTGAAGTCCTCCGGCTGAGAACTCATGATCTGCGGTATCGTGGGGATACCGGTATTTTGATCCGGGTAATGTTCGCGCAGAAGGTTGTTCATCGATTTCATTTTCTTCGATGTGGAAAGAAACGGCGCAATGGCTATATCAACGCCCTTAAAATAAACAGGGAACAGGTTGCGGTAAATCCTGTCGGTTACCCCCTGGAGTGGTGCAAGGTAGATCATGGGTAATTTCCAAACCCTTTGTCCTTTGGCGATCGGCAAAATCACAGGGCTTGCTTCTTCCTGATAGCAGCCGGTTTGTCAAGAATAATATGCCTCCTCATTTATAATTTTATTTTCACAATCGCTATGATATGTAAAAAAATCTTGTTTATCCCCTTCGCAAAAGGGGAAGAGTCTGGATTCCCGCTAGGACCACGCGGGAATGACAGAGGTTTGAGGCGGGCAATCTATGAAGGGAGTAAAAATATGTTCTTGAAGGCTGTTTTCCCCGGAAAATACATCCAGGGTGAAAACGTTTTGAACCAATTACCCCATTGGGTTAAATGGTTTGGTAAGAAAGGATTGATCCTGGCATCGCGTTCAGCGACAGACAAAATCCTTGTCCCTTACGCCAAAGATCTAGCTGCTCACTCTAATTCCGTCGAGCCTTTTCAGGGAGAGTGCTGTGAAAAAGAATTGAATCGCCTGGCCCGCGTGATCAGCCGCAAGCGGGTGGACATTCTTGTCGGCATGGGCGGCGGGAAGGCCATCGACACGTCAAAAATTGCCGCCGACCGGGCAGGCATCCCGGTGATCATCGTTCCGACCATTGCCTCGACCGATGCGCCCTGCAGCGGCTGCGCCGTCGTTTACTCCGAGGAAGGCACTTTCGATTCCGTTCATTATCAAAAAATGAATCCGCAGGTGGTGCTGGTGGATACGACGGTGATCGCCAATGCTCCCGCACGCTTTCTGATAGCCGGGATGGGTGATGCGCTGGCGACCTGGTTTGAAGCGAGGTCCTGTGACCGCACGCAATCGGTAAACGAGTGTGGCGGACACAGCACCATGACGGGGCTCCATCTCGCCAGGCTCTGCTATTACACACTGCTTTCGTCTGGCGCTGCCGCTAAAGTTGCCGTCGAGAAACAGATCGTCACACCGGCGCTGAATCATATTATCGAGGCGAATATCCTGCTCTCCGGCCTTGGATTTGAAAGTGGAGGTCTGGCCGCGGCACATTCCATTCATAACGGCCTCACCGCGCTTAAAGAAACTCATTCGTTTTATCATGGCGAAAAAGTCGCCTTTGGCGTTTTGACCGGTCTGCAACTTACGGATGCATCACCTCAGGAATCGGCGGCCGTGTACTCGTTCTGTGAGGAAATCGGCTTGCCGACCACGTTTGCCGATATCGGTCTTATCAAAGCCGACCGGAATAAATTGTTGAAGGCGGCTAAAAAAGCCTGCGCTCCCACTGAATGTATTCATCACGAGGCTGGCAAAATAACTCCTGAAAAAGTTCTCCAGGCGATGCTTGCCGCGAATGCCATGGGAGAAGCAAGAAAAGGCAACAGCCGGGCAAAGAGTCGAGAATGACAGTGGTGGTATAAAAAAGAAATGCCCCTTTTCAGGGGCATTTCTTTTATTCTGTTTCAATTAACTGATTAAAAGTTACGCAGCTTCCACTTTCACCGCGCAGACCTTGTATTCCGGAATTTTTCCGATCGGGTCCAGAGCCGGATTGGTCAACAGGTTGACAGACGTGTCCGCGAAATGGAAGTTCATAAAGATCGAGCCCGGAGCACTCTTTCTGGTGATGGTTGCCTTGGCTTCCACAGAACCGCGGCGCGAGGTGACCTTGACTTTCTGGCCATCTGCAATTTTCAGTTTATCGGCATCGGCCGGATTGATTTCCACCAGGCTTTCGGGATAGCGCTCGGTAAGACCTTCCGCGCGGGTGGTCATGGTGCCGGTGTGGTAATGATACAGGACGCGTCCGGTGGAAAGCAGGAACGGATACTGTTTGTCGGGCAATTCATTGGGCTCAATGTATTCAATGGCGCTGAATAATCCCAGACCGCGTGAGAATTTATCCTTGTGAAGGAATTTGGTTCCCTGGTGTTCCGGCGTCGGGCAGGGCCACTGAATGCCGCCTTTTTCAAGACGTTCGTAAGAGATGCCCGCGTAGCTGGGTGTGACCTTTGCCACTTCTTCGAAAATCTCTTTTGCGGAAGCGTAGTTCATCGGATAACCGAATTTATTGGCAATGCCGCAGATGACTTCCCAGTCGGTTTTGGATTCGCCCGGCGCTTCAACTGCTTTGCGAACTCTTTGGACACGGCGTTCGGTATTGCTGAACGTTCCATCCTTTTCGGCAAAGCTGGCCACCGGCAGAACAACGTCGGCCAGTTGAGCGGTTTCGGTCAGGAAGAGATCCTGGACAATCATTAAATCCAGTTTTTGAAGTTCTTTTTTCACGTGCTGCAAATCGGGATCGGAAAGCATGGGGTTTTCGCCCATGATGTAAATCGCTTTGATCGTGCCCTTGCCGGCTGCTTCCATCATCTCCATGATGGTCAGTCCCGGTTTGGGAGAAAGCTGCGCGTTCCAGAACCCTTCAAACTTTTTACGGACATCTTCGTTGGCCACCTGCTGATAGGCCGGATAAACATTGGGCAGACCGCCCATGTCGCAGGCGCCCTGAACATTGTTCTGGCCTCTGAGCGGATTCACGCCGCCGCCTTCAATGCCGACATTGCCGCAAAGCATGGAAAGATTGGCCATGCTCTTGACGTTATCCGTGCCGCTGATGTGCTGGGTAATACCCATGGCGTAAAGGATGCTGGCCCGGTCGGCCTTCGCATACATCCGGGCGGCTTTCTTCAAATCGTCCGCGGGCACGCCGGAAATCTTTTCAACCTTTTCCGGAGTATATTTTTCGACCATCTTCTTGAGCGTGTCGAATCCTTCGGTTCTGTCTTTCACATACTCCTTGGCATAAAGGCCTTCGGAGATGATGACATTCAACATACCGTTGATCACGGCAACATCCGTTCCCGGTTTCTGCTGCAGCCAGATATCGGCGTATTTGACCAGATCGATTTCGCGGGGATCAATCACGATCAGTTTCGCACCGCGTTTGGTAGCCCGCTTAACCTTGGCGCCGATCACCGGATGATTCTCCGTGGTGTTGGTGCCTGTTGCCAGGATCAGGTCTGTGTATTCAATTTCATCTATGGAGTTCGTCATTGCACCGCTGCCGAATGTGGCGGCCAGACCGGCCACCGTGACAGAGTGTCAGAGACGGGCACAGTGATCGACATTGTTGGTGCCGATACCGGCTCTCATAAATTTCTGGAACAGATAGTTTTCTTCGTTGGTGCAGCGCGCTGAGGACAGACCGGCAATGCTGTCAGCACCGTTTTCTTTTTTAATTTTGGAAAGCTTGTCGGCGATAAACGTAAAGGCTTCATCCCACGTTGCTTCTTTGAAGTCTTCATTTTTCTTGTAGCGGATCAGGGGTTTTTTCAGACGGTCGGGATGTGCTACGAAATCCATACCGAAACGTCCCTTGACGCAAAGACTGCCTTCGTTGGGCTGGCCGTATTCGCGATTGCCCATGACCTTGATGATTTTATTGTCCTTCGTATAAAGATCCATCTGGCAGCCGACACCACAATAGGTGCAGGTGGTGCGGACTTTGTTGAGTTCCCATGGACGGCCCGCAAATTTCGCCTGCTTGAACGTGATAGCACCGGTGGGACACACCTGGACGCACTCGCCGCAGAAAAAACAGTTGGAGTCGATGTAATCCGCATCAAATGCCGGACCCACTTTGGCCCTGTAACTGCGTTTGGCAAAATCCAGCACTTCGTTGACTTGAATTTCGTTGCAGGCACGAACACAGCGGCCACAGAGGATGCACTTGTTCAAATCGCGCGTAATCATTTTGTTGCTTTCATCCAATGCGTAACCGGGCGCTTTGATTTCAAAGCGGGGCTGATCAATCTTCAGCCAGTAAACAAGGTTCTGCAATTCGCACTGGCCGTTCTGTTCGCACATGAGGCAATTATGATCGCCGGACGCCCAGAGCAATTCAATAATCATTTTCTGCGCGGCGCGTACCGCCGGTGTATTGGTGCGCACAACCATATTCGGACTGACCGGCATGCAACAGGCGGCAACCAGTGATCTTGCTCCTTCCTGTTCGACAACACAAACACGGCAGGCGCCGACGTTGGTTGTTTTGGCGTAGTGACAAAGGGTAGGAATAAAAATGCCGTTTTCGCGGGCGCATTCCAGAACTGTCTGACCGGCAGTCGCCTCAACGTCTTTTCCGTCTAGTTTTATAGATATTTTTTTCTCCATTTTCTTCTCCAATCTTCAGTATTCAATACTCTTCCGATGAAAGAGCTTTATTTTTTTCAGCGCGAATTTCATATCGGCAAGTGATTATCTTGTCAATTCTGTCAATATTGACTTATATCATCACTGACATATGCTGGATATTAAGCTGCGCCTGAAGATTGGATGAGGCTATTGGTCGTCGAGGATGAGCAGCATCCGACACCGTTGACAGTCAAATTCGAGACGGTAGGTATGATGGGCATCCTTCAGTCTGAGCGGTTCTTTGACGGGCTGACCCGGGTGCTGCATTTTGGGACAGAGGTCCAGTTGATAACGGATGCAGTATCGCGTCGTCATCAGCGTTTTTCCCTGAATATCGGAAAGGGTTTCAAAGGCCGGTTCTTCAACCGTTGCGCCATGGCGTTCATAAAATTTTCGCGCCAGGTCGTTGTAAACATTGGCGCGGAAGTCTAACGTCTTCTCAGGATACGGGGCGCTATTGGCAACAAAGGGTATGTTCTCGCGGGAATATGCCTCACGTCTGATTGTGGTAAGGGTCTCCAACGCTTCTCGTCGAATGCCGTTTAATATACTTGCTGAAAGAAAGCCGGGAGCGTCAGGCTGAATCGTCAAGCTGACAGACTGATAAGGCGTGTTACCGGTGCTGGTCAGGTGTTTCTCCATGTGCCTGCGGGCTGTGTCAGGCTCCCGGGAAGGCTCAAACAAAAATTCCCTGAACACGTTTGCCTCATTGCCGTCTTCATCTCTCACCTTCAATCGGATGATGGTTTCCTCCTGAGCAAAATCCATTTGCACGTTAATGAGACGTTTGGCCGACGGCTTCTTCAAAATTCTGTTAAAAGCCGTATCCAGATTGCGATAAACAGACATCCCTGCTTCCAGTCCCCTCATGCTGTTCGGGTATATTTTTCCCTGATGCACACGGTTCACCCTGAACCCGGCCAGATCATTTTTCTTGGTGAAGAAACAAAGTCCGTCTCCGTTTTGCAGATCCTCGCAGTTGATTTGGAAAAAATCTTTACCCATTGCCGTGATTTTTCCCAGATGCTGTCCAATGGATTTCTGCGTATCAAGAGAGGCAATCTTTTCTCTTTTGCCGGAGATGAAATATTGGCTGTAACCGCGATTGAAAGTCCGGTCGGGATCCGGGATAAAAGTGAAGGAAGCCGCGCCGGAACTGCTGCGCCGATAGCCGGTATGTTCGCTGATGAAGCGGTCGATCACCTGCCGGTAGGCGGCTGTGATATTCTTCACATATTCAATTCCTTTATATCTGCCCTCGATTTTAAAGGAAGTAATCCCGGCCGCAATCATCTCCGGCAGGCGACTCATCAGATTCAGATCTTTGAGAGAGAGGAGATATTTGTTCTGCAGAATTTTGTTGCCGTCGCCGTCTATCAGCGTGTAGTGCGAACGACAGGGCTGCGCGCAGACGCCGCGATTGCCGCTGCGGTTCGCGACAGCCTGACTCATATAGCACTGCCCGCTGTAGGAAACGCACAGGGAACCGTGCACGAATGCTTCCAGCTCAATTTTGCCGGTTTTCCGTCGAATCTCAGAAATATCTTCCAGGGAAAGCTCTCTGGCCAGGATCACCCGCTTGAAACCGACGGCCTCCAGAAACTGCACCTTCTCTACCGTGTGGTTGTGCATCTGCGTGCTGGCAATCAGAGGAATCGGCGGCAAATCCAGTCCCAGTAAACCGACATCCTGGATAATCAAACCATCGGCGCCCGATTCGTAAATCACCCAGATAATGTCCCGAGCCTGGCTTATTTCCCGATCCGTCAGGATGGTATTAAGTGCCACATAGACTCTGGCGTTATAAAAGTGTGCGTGCTTGATGAGGCGTGATAGCTCAGAAACGCTGACACCCGCGCCGGCGCGGGCGCTGAACTTTGGCGCGCCGACATAAACAGCATCCGCGCCATGATCAATGGCGGCAATCCCGATTTCGGCATTACCGGCCGGCGCCAACAACTCCAGTGATGTGACCATTTATCCGCCTCCCAAAGATAATTTTTTCTCTTCAGCGACTTTCCGGATGAATGCTTCGATAATTGTTTTGGCTTCATCCATGGAACCATAGGCGGCTGTCTTGATCGCCGGATCGCCTGCAATCATGGCGGACAGAGGACGCTCCGGTTGCTCCCGGTAGAGGCACAACACCGGCTTCTTCAGTGCCGTGGCCCGGCCCAGTTCATAGCCCACGCCCAGCGACGGCGTCGTCACTTCGGCCACCACCAGATCAGATTGGGCCAGCCAGGCCATATCGCGCTCGTAGATATGGCGGTCACTTGGTCCGTCATCGCCTTTTGACGAAAGAGCGGGATCGCCTACATGATCGGTTAAGACCTCACCGAACTGTCTCAACCACGCGATCATCTTTTCGTAGATCGCGGCATCATCCCGGCCCGCGCGGATCGCCCCCGCAAAATATATTTTCATTGATTTCTCATTTTCTGCCATTGGAACAATTCATGATTTTAACTTGTTTCAATACCCTTTTATTCACGTCTGAAATCCTGACCCCGGCTTTTCAAAGAGGTGGATGGTTGATTTGAAACCTGTAGGGATCGAGAAAAACGCTTCTGCAATCTGAGGTCCTGAAATAAGGTTGGCAATAGCCTGGCTGATCAATGTTTAAGAAAAATATTTAGGGGCAAAACGTAAGTTATTGTACTTATTATAATTTTTATGGTGGGCGATGTGAGATTCGAACTCACGGCACCTGGCTTCGGAGGCCAGTACTCTATCCAACTGAGCTAATCGCCCGTGTTTGAAGCTCTTACTATATCACGCGACAATCTTCAACGAGTAAATGTGATTCATTCAAAATTGTTTTACTTCTTGCGACGCATGCACCATTCACGCGCTTCATCGATATCTCCGAAACTCTTCGATTCGTTGGGCCCCCACATATTTTCAAACGTTTGAAACGTTTTGCCCAGAATGTTATGCGATGACTTTCGGTGAATGATGGCTATTCTGAGTTTCGGATTCTCGCTGGAAGCAATTGCGGTCTGCGTGGCAAAATGCTGAATCTGATCGATAGAAATATTGATTTCTTTGGCTCCGGAAAAGTCCCAGATCTGGTAGCGCAGTTGTGGGAATGATTCATCGGCGTGTATTTTCGATTGCAGTTTATCGACTTCATCTGCTTCAACAATTCCAGAGAAAGTAATGACAATGCCGGTTCCTTCCGCTTCTTTGGTTAGTTTGTTGGGCATAACAACATTCTCCTTCAATTGAAATAAATGGATAAAAATGTTTATTGTTCAGGGTGATAATAGCACAAACCGGACAAACTTTCCGTATATTTTCACCTGTCTCCGGGGTTCAAGAATTAAGAAACTTCATCACAAAACTTTTTTTCTTTGCTGTTGGACATGATTTTGTTATAAAAATCGGCATGGAATCGATCAACTCTCTGAACATTGGCAGTCTTCCCGGCATTATTTTTGGCGCCGGCAAATTTTCCGAACTGCCGAAAATCATCCCGTTATACGGTCAGCACGCGCTGATTTTCATCGGCGGCGAATCGCTGAAAAAGTCCGGTCGATGGAATACGCTGGCCCCGCAACTCGAACGGGCACAAATCAAATACCACGCGGTCTCTGTCTGGGAAGAACCCGCCACAGACGCCATCGATGCCATCGCTCTGGGATTTCGCAAAACACCGATTGACGTTGTTGTGGCAATCGGCGGCGGCAGTGTCATGGATTTCGGAAAAGCCGTATCGGCCATGCTGGCTGCGGAAGGCTCGGTGAAAGATTATCTGGAAGGCGTCGGCATCAGGAAACCAACCGGCGCAAAGGTTCCGTTCATCGCCGTTCCCACGACAGCCGGCACGGGCAGTGAAGCAACAAACAATGCCGTGGTGTGCGATCGAAAAGAGGGGTATAAAAAATCGTTGCGCCACAAGGCCTATACGCCCGATATCGCCTTGGTCGATCCCGAGCTGACACTGAGCTTGCCCCGGCACATTACGATGGCTTGCGGCCTTGATGCTGTTGCGCAGCTCATTGAAGCTTATACGTCAACCCAAGCGGATCCGGCCGTTGACGCACTGGTTTTAAAGGCGCTGGCGGACGCTTCCGAAAGTCTGCTGCCGCTGGTGCATGGAAATAGCCATAATATCGCGTTGCGAACAAAGATGTCTTCCGCGGCTCTGGTTTCAGGCATTGCGCTCACCAGATCCGGATTGGGCGTGGTCCATGGCATCGCCGGACCGCTGGGCGGACTTTGCCCCGTGCCGCACGGCATAGCGTGTGGAAAGCTTCTGTTCCCGGCCATGACTTTTGTGATCAAAAAAATCTTTGATGAAAAGAATATTGCCGCCCAAAAGCGGTTTGCCGAGATCGGCAAAGTCCTGGCCGGCACAGATCCCGGCCATGATGATATTTCGAACTGCAAGCAATTTCTGGACGTTCTGGACAGGTGGACACGAGCTTTCAAAATTCCGCCGCTTTCCCGCTTCGGTATGACAGCGCAGCACATGGAAAAAACCATGGATCTCGCGGACAGCAAAAACAGTCCCGCCGCTTTAAGCAGGGAAGAAGTGAAAGTGGTTCTGGAAGTCGTGCGCTGACGGTTGGCTCATAACTACCCCAAAACCCGGTTATGCCTGTCATTTCCTGGCGGGCAAAAAAGGCTTGAAGCCGTTTTTGATAATTTCGCTGAAGCTGACCGCCAAATCATCCAGCGACATTTTAATTTTATTGTTCAACCAATCCTGATAGAGGCCGACAAAACCGGAAGCGAACACATCGACGGCCACCATGAACTGATCTTTATTTTTGATGGCCGACATTTTCTTCTCATCGCTGAGCACCTTTTCAATAAAAAGCGTCTTCAGATTATTTAAAAAAGCAGTGGAGCGGTGCGAAAGGCTCAACAGCCGGTAAAATTCCAGATCCTGTTCCAGAAAACGCGAAATCTTCCTTAAGAAAGGCAAAGGATTTTCGATCAGCCATGTATTTTTAAATTCATCAAGAAATTCAAACAAAGCCGATGTAATTTCACTACCGATCTGCTCCGAAACGGCATAGACACTCGCATAGTGGGCATAAAACGTCCCCCGGTTCAAATCCGCTCTGGTCACAACGTCCTTCACGGAGATTTTATCAATATCTTTTTCCTTCAACAACTCTACATAGGCACGTTTGATTAATTTTCTGGAGCGAATAGCGCTCCGGTATTCTGCTTTTTCTCGTGCGGGTTTTTTGATCATGTTGGTCTCCTGTAAAAATTTTGCACAAAGTCAAACATTAATATTACTAATTGTTCTATTTTGGACAAATATGTCAAAAATTGGCTATTGACTATCAGTCAAACGTTCTTTATTATACTTATGTTCAAAAATCAACATTAGTTTGATTTTGAAATAAAAAAATTTATGGAGAACAACAAACAGAAAAAGGATGGACGACAATCAAACGTCCAAACCCGGCAAAAAAGCCTACCACAGCGGTAAACCCGCTTCTCTCTTGTTCCCGAAATAATGACCGTCCACACGGTTAGAAAATCGGGAATTCATTATCACCCTCTCTCCAGAAATGGAGGGAGGGTGTCTTTTTTTACCCTTTCATCCCTTCTTGGAATCACGTGCGATCATTCGTTTCATGACCGTTCTGATGTTCGGCACTTGATATATTTCCGCAAATAATATAGGTTTCATTCCGCAATTCAAGGAGTTTAAGGAGTTTGACCCCATGGCAGAAATGACGATCTCAAATCCCTCTGATTTTATCCGCGACATCATCGACGACGATCTGAAAACAAACAAGAATAACGGAAAGGTCGCCACGCGTTTTCCGCCGGAACCCAACGGTTATATCCATATCGGGCACGCCAAGTCCGTATGCCTTAATTTCGGTATTGCCAACCAGTATAACGGCACGTGCAATTTGCGGCTTGATGACACCGATCCGGCAGGCGAATCCATGGAGTACGTGGAATCCATCATCAACGACATCCGCTGGCTGGGATTTGACTGGGGAGACCGTCTCTATTATGCCTCCGATTATTTTGAAAAGATCTACCGGCTTGCCGTTGAACTTATTCAATCCGGCGATGCCTACGTCTGTTCACTGAGTCCCGATGAAGTCCGGGAGCAGCGCGGAACGTTCACAGAACCGGGAAAGAACAGCCCTTACCGCAGCCGCTCCGTGGAAGAAAATCTCGACATGTTTCAGCGGATGCGCAACGGCGAGTTTGCCGACGGCGCTCATACACTGCGGGCCAAGATTGACATGGCCTCGCCGAACATTGTCATGCGCGACCCCGTCCTCTACCGCATTAAACGGGAGCCCCATTACCGGACGGGCGCGAAGTGGGTGATTTATCCCATGTATGACTTCGCGCATTGTCTGTCCGATGCGCTGGAGGGAATCGTCTACTCCATCTGCACACTGGAGTTTGAGAACAACCGGCCTCTTTACGACTGGATCGTGACCAAACTCATTGCCGGTCCTCGCCCGCGGCAGATTGAGTTCGCCCGATTGAATCTGAGCTATACGGTGCTCAGCAAACGCCGGCTGATCGAACTGGTGGAAAACAGGCACGTCAGCGGCTGGGACGATCCGCGCATGCCCACGGTCTCCGGACTGCGCCGCCGCGGCTACACCCCGGAAGCCATCCGGAATTTCTGCGCCCAGATCGGCGTGGCCAAAAACGATAATCTGATTGACGTGGCGCTGCTGGAACACTGCGTCCGCGAAGAGCTCAATGAGCAGGCGCCCCGAGCCATGTGCGTCCTGCGGCCACTGCGCGTGGTCATTGATAACTATCCCGAAAATCATGTGGAAGAGATTTTGTGCGCCAATCATCCGCAAAAGCCGGAGATGGGCGCCCGGAAAATTTCCTTTTCCAGAGAACTGTATATCGAGCGGGATGATTTTATGGAAAACCCGCCAAAAAAATATCATCGTCTGGGTCCGGGACGCGAGGTGCGGCTGAGAAATGCGTACGTCATCAAATTTGAAAGAGCGATCAAAGATGAGCAGACCGGTGAGGTGATAGAGCTGCACTGCACCTATGACCCGGCAACACTGAGCGGCCCGCCTGCCGACGGGCGTAAAGTGCCGGGCGTCATCCACTGGGTATCAGCCGGGCACTGCGTTCCCGCCGAAGTGCGATTGTATGACCGGCTTTTCACTATTGAAAATCCGGGCGCCGAAGAAGATTTTATCAGGCATCTGAACCCGTCTTCTCTGGAAACACTGGCGGCCTGTTATGTTGAGCAAAATCTGAAAGACGCCCCTCCGGGCAGCCGGTTTCAGTTTGAAAGGCTGGGGTACTTTTGCAAAGACGCGAAGGATTCGACGCCTGAAAAACCTGTTTTCAATCGCATCGTGCCGCTGCGCGATTCGTGGGCAAAGATAGCCGGATCTGAGGATTCAAAAAATAAAAGCCGGTAATTTTCTTATGACGGCTTTCAGAATGTTTCGATAATAATATTTAAGGTTGCCAATAAGAGAAGGCCCCTTGATCCTGAACATCAAGGGGCCTTCTCTTTTAAATAATCCCAAATCTTCTTTAATGGGCGAAACTATTTCGTGGTTTCGAGAATGGCTTCTACTCTGCGGTTCTTCTGTCTTCCTTCCGCCGTATCATTGCCGGCAACCGGCACTTTACTGCCAAAACCTGTCGCTGTAATCCGTTTCCCGTCAATGCCGAATTTTTCCATAAGATATTGACGGACATTTTCCGCTCTTTTTTCCGATAAAATCTTGTTATTCGCGTCACTGCCTTCATTATCGGTATGGCCTTCGATGGACGCTGTTGAATCGGGATTTTCTTTCATGAAATCAGCGACTCTCTTGATGTCATCATAATATTTTTCTTTAACAATCGTCTTGCCGGTATCAAATTCCACATTAAGCGGTACGGCAACTTTACTCTTCACAGGCACTTTTGTATCCACCATCGCTGACGCGGGCGCGGCCTGAACTTTACCCTTCTCTTCAGCAGCCCCGTCTTTGCCGGTCACAGCAGAACAGCCCTGATCATCGACAATACGACCGGCGGGCGTATCGAGGCACTTGTCGCGGTTGTCGCATACGCCGTCTTTGTCGGCATCCACACATTTCTCTTTGCCGCCAAACGCGAAATTGATACCGATGGTGGTCATCAAGTCATTGTAATGAT